>Ga0210053_1004245_pt1 | contig 11261 bp, 14 predicted proteins | sample CryGeymeta201512_FD_185467 | JGI IMG/M metagenome (GOLD analysis project Ga0210053, IMG submission 185467) | Groundwater microbial communities from Crystal Geyser aquifers in Utah, USA - Crystal Geyser metaG 2015-12 (SPAdes) (version 2) | ecosystem: Environmental > Aquatic > Deep subsurface >... | reverse complement strand
ACAAGAGGGGTTTATAATATATTTATGAAATTATATTTATCTTCATATAAATTTGGTGATAACCCACAACAATTAGCGGATTTGTATGGCGAAAATAAAAAAGTTGCTGTGATTGTAAATGCTTGGGATGTTTATCCTGATGGTGAGCGTCGACAATCTGGTATACAAAAAGAAATTGATGGTTTGTCACAAATTGGTCTGAAACCAGAGCTCATTGATCTTAGAAATTATTTTAATAAACCAGAAGAATTAAAAAATAAATTAAATGAATTTGGTGGATTATGGGTAACTGGAGGTAATACTTTTGTGTTACGTCGAGCATACAAAGAAAGTGGAATGGATAATTGGTTGCAAACACACATGCGTGATAAAGAACTTGTTTATGCTGGGTATAGTGCTGGAGTGTGTATATTGTCACCATCGCTAATGGGTTTGGAAACAGTTGACGAACCAAACACAATTCCTGACGGATATAAAGATGAAATTATTTGGGATGGATTAAATATAATTGATTTTGCATTTGCACCGCATTACAAATCGGATCATCCTGAATCAGAAATGGTTGATAATGAAGTTGAACATTACCAAAAAACAGGGGTTAAATTCAAAACTTTACATGATGGTGAAGTAATTATTATGGAGACAAATTAATCCACCTGATTGTGGGAGCCGATGTCGAGAAATTCGACAAAGTCGTCAGAGACAAAATGATAGACAATACGAACATCGCCAGTAATTGAAAATGCACGCAAGCCTTGTTTTTTACCTGTTAATGGATGATCTTTCAACAATAAATTTGATCTATCTGTTTTGAACAATTCGACCCGATCGATAGCTTGAAGTTTTAATTTCTGATTATTTTTTATGCGTTTACCATAAGATTTTAGAAAACTTTTATGAAAGTTAACTGTGATCATCAAGATATTTAAACATATCGGCTGTACTTTTAAAACCGCCAATAGTTTTTTCCTTGCCACTTTCAATATCGTCGATCATTTTGCTGTAACGGGCGTTGTTTTTGGCCGATAAAACAACCGTTTTAGGACTAAAAGAAATATCAAATTTATTATTTGCCAATTCATGAATGAAAATTCGAATTGACTCCTGGAGGTTGGAAAAACCAAGAGATTTGGCATTTGCCAATGCTCTGTTGCGAATATCAACACCAATAGGGATTTGAAGACTGACTATTTGATTCATATTGTAATTATATTGTATTAGCATTGTATTGTCAATAGACTCTATATTTGTTACAATTACTTTGTGAAGATTGCAATATTGGTGGGTTTAACTTTAATAAATTTTTATTTTTCAATAAATTTGTCAGGAGGAGACAGGTATGTAAACAGGCTCAATAAATGGTATAAATTGGCTTTGGAAAATAAATGGAGTGAGGCAACAAAATTGGAGAAAAGTCTAGATCAGGCTGATTTGAAATGGTTTAAAGAAAAATATAAACCAGAAAATTTAAAAAAAAGATTGAATGAATTGACGGTTAAAACAAATAAAAGTGCCAATGAATGGATGGAAATAGCTCAAATCCAAAGCGGACTAGGTGATAAAAATGCTGAAAAACAGGCAATAAAAATGGCACACGAGCTTGACCCAATTAGAGCTGACATTGAAAAAGTTTATTTTTCGTCTTTCTTGTAGTCAGCTTTTTCTGCCGCTTTTTCTGCATCTTTGGTGGCCAATTCTTCAGGAGTTTTTTGGGAAGTCGCCTCGACATCAGCAGGGGTGGCTTCGGCCTCTTCGACAACCTCTTCCTCAACCTTTGGCAAGTCGGTCTTGACGATAACCTGGTCAACTTCGTTTTTGACTTCGACTAATGATTTGTCAATAATGAGGTCAGCAACAGTAATTTGAGCATCAATATCTGCCAAAACTGAAATATCGACAATTATTTTTTCAGGAAGATTGGCGGGTAAAGCTTCGACTTCGATTTCGTCAATAACAGTCATCAGAATATTTCCATTTTTGACAGACATTGATTCGCCAATAAATTCGAGAGGAACGGTGGCAATAATTTTTTCTTTTAAGTTAACTTTGTGACAATCAATATGGATTAAATCACTAGAAACTGGATGGTATTGAGGATTTTTAAAAAGGACGGGAAAAATTGAATCGCCTAAAATAATTTCGACAAGAGTTGACTCACCGACATGAGAATAAAGTTTGTTTAATTCCATGGTGGAAACGGAAATAGATAAGGGTGGAAAATTGTGACCGTAAATAGTGGCAGGGGTAAGTCCTTTATTCCGTAATTGTTTAACTTTGCGACCGGTAAGAGTTCTAATTTCAGCCTGAATCGAGGCAGTAGTTTTTGTCATAAAATATGGTTGTTTTTGTGCCTTTGCCGATAACTTCGGCTACCTCATCAAAAACATAAACGGTAAGGGATTATAGCAGAAAAAGACAGAAATATAATTTCTAATTACCAATTTCCAATTTCTAATCAATTTCAAATGATTAATGTTTAAATTTAAAAAACTATATAGTTGGTCTTGTTATTTTGATAAAAAAGAATGGTCTATTTTCTGGTGGAGTAGCAAGTTTTTTTTCTAAAGGATAATCAAAACCTTCTTCAACTACAACATACTCTTTTTTTGGTTTTTCTTTTGCTGCCTTTTTTTTAGCTTCAAGTTCAGCAACTAGATTATCTATTTCAGACATATTGGGAGTGTAGCAGAAAAAATAACATTAATACACATCTTCGTGCTTGCCGATTTCGAGTAAAAATACAGTATTCCCATCAATTTTGGCGATAATTCGAATTAATTTGTTGACGGAAATTGAATAAAAACCATTACCAGATAATTTATGTAATCTAAGTGAATGATGAGATAAATTGGTTTGAATTTGAAAAAATGTTTTTTGAATTCTTTTGTACAACTGAGACTGATTTGCGTATTTTTCCAGTTCCCGATCGAATTTTTTTGTCGTTTCGATTATTGGCATTTAAGGTAATTTCTTTAAAATATTTATTAATGTCCTCTTTATTTTGTAACACTTTTGTATGATTATTTACATGATCAGTTTTAGCTTGTTGCCACATTTGCTCGTATTTTGTGTTATTAAGTAGATTGCGAAGTCCAGTACGAACTAAATCACTAAAAGATGAATACTGCCCGTTCTTAACCGCTTGGTCAGCCTGTAGTTTGAGTTGTGATGGGAGTGAAATATTTATTGTATTATTCATGTATGAATATTAGTATAATGTGTACATAAAAACAATATGATATAATCCTTTAATTATGAAATTAAACGTCTCTACATCTTGGTGGCAAAACAATGGCCTGCTTGTGGGAGATTTTAATTTGGCATAAACACAAATTCAATTTAAATTCAATCCCGCAGGTGCGGGATTTTTTTTGGTTTCTTTAACAATTCGGGTGGATAGTTTAGCTTGGTTAAAACTCTGGTCCCCAAAACCGGCGTCATAGGTTCAAATCCTATTCCACCCACTATGACAAATTATAATTTGATCGTAAATAAGTTGAAAAATAGCCTGACAACCAGGAGATGTTTTTATGGTGAAACTTATGATACTTTGGGGATGACGATTGATTCTTTGAAGTATTATTTTTTCTTGTCACTGCTTCATAATAATTTAACTAAATTTGGAATAGAGATTGAATCAACGGTAGTTATTGCTGATACCGCCTCGGGAATTAATAAGTCTAGCCAAATGTTTAACACAAATATTGACCAAATTGGAATAGATCGTCTCATTTATTGTAAAAGAATTAAAAAACATTTTAATTTGCCAATCAATTTTATACTGATGAGTGATTTGTTTGACTCAGAAAAAATTAATGAACGAATTAGGTTAGTTGAAAGTGTTGGAAATAACGATCCAAAAGTGATTGAATTATTGTCCAAAACTGTATTAAAAAATAAAATTAAACAAGAGCAAGATACTGGTTTTCGCTATGGATTTGAAGCGATAGCCACTGGAACGTTGTTTGATATAAAAATTGGGCCACCTCGTGAAAAATATTATGATCAGGCTGCAAAAATTATTTGTAAGAAATTAAAGTTAAATCAACTGCAAAGTATTTATTTGACACCAACATTTCCTCTGGCTCAAGATTTTTCATATTTTTTAATGCACCCAGAGATTGAAGAATATGGATTGACACCGTACAAAGCTGGCAGTAATCAGATGCAAGATTTTAGAATTATTTTAAACACGACGACAATAGAAAATGTCAAACATTTAATTGAAGGCACACATCTTACGACAAATCCAAACTTGCCTAACCCTGTTTTGGATTTACTGTTTATAGCTGATATGGCGAATAATTTAAAAAATAAAGACGATAACTTTCCTGTTTATAAAAAAGATATTTATTTAAATATAAAAAAACTAAAAGATTTAACTATTAACAAAATTGATAAATTATTGATTGAAATTGGAAATATATGAATAGTCCACAAGCCATAGAAGAATCAATAAAAGAATACAATATTAAAAAATCGATTAAAATCCGGATGGAAAAATATTATACGGAGCAGACGACTAAAAACGGATTGTCAAATTTAAAAAAAATAAAAGATTACTTACCGACTAAATTGCAGCCCATACATTTTAGAAGAAATGTGGCAATTGCACATCTCGATTTGGAGCCTATTATCGAAAAAATTGCCAAAGGACAGGAATTTGTAGTGGTCTCGGGGCTTAATCCATCCTCTGCCCTACATTTGGGACACAAAGCATTATTTGATTTGTTACTAAGTTTACAAAAACTGGGAGGTAGAGTATTTATACCTTTGACAAATGATGAATCACTGGTGGATGGGAAAGTTGATTCTTTGGCTAAAAGTCGAAAAATTGCTAGGGAATCGATATTACCCGACGTTGTTAGTTTTGGTTTTGATGTTAAGAAAACTCATATTTACGTCGATTCGGAATATCCACAACTATATAACTTTGCCATGCATTTGAGCCAGTTTGTGACTTTTGGACAACTTAAGCAAGTGTTTGGAAAGGAATCACTGTTAAATCCGGGACAAATATTTTACCGAGGAGTGGTGCAGATGGCCGAAATTTTGTTGCCACAATTGCCAGAATTTGGAGGTCCAAAAGTAACATTAATACCAGTGGGCATTGACCAACACCCATATATTTTATTGGCTCGCGATGTGGCCAAAAAGATTGGAATGATTCCCCCATCTGAATTGGTAATTAGATTTTTGCCGAGCCTATTAGGACCAGAAGATAAAATGTCAGCATCTAAACCAAACACAGCAATTTATCTTGATGACACGGCAGAAAATATTAGAAAAAAGATAAATAAAGCCTATACTGGGGCAGTTTCGGCACTTGATGTCTACCAAAAATTGGGTGGTATACCCGAGATATGCTCGGTGTTTTCTCTTATAAATTTTCATCATCCTGATGATGAATATGTAAAAAGTATCAAATTAAGATATCAAAAAGGACAAATTACTATGTCGGAATTAAAAGATATCACTGCCAAATTTATTTGTGAATTGGTAGAAAAACATCAATTAAAAAGAAAAAATAATAAGCAAAATTTTGATGATTTTATATTAAAAACTCCGTTAGATTCATTTTTGAAATATGAATAAGCTGTTTTTTAAATTATTATGGCGAAACTATTTCTGGCGGGAGATATTATGGTGAAATAATTATAATTTTGCTTTATTTAATCCCGCAGGAGCGGGATTTTTTGTTATTTGTTCTTTATCAATTTATTTAAAGGAGGTGAAAAAATATGTCAGAATGTATGTATTTTGATTTACCAGTATTTACTACTGCTGGAATAAAGGTCAGATGTAGCCACTGCGAGCTCCCATCTCCAGACAAAGCTGTAAGAGAGAAAACACTAATTTGTAAAAGACAGGTTAGTGTATGTCAGGCTCAGTTTGTTGGACGAGCACGAGTATGCTCAGGCTATGTTGCCAGTCAAAATGATCCTCATGGTGGAGGATTTAGGTGGGGTTAAACGATTATCAGTCCAGCTGGTATCAGCTGGGCTGATAGATAAATTTAAATGTTAAAATTTAGACATAAATATGGAGACAAAAATACTTAACACTTCAACATTTATACCGATTTTCTACAAATACCAGACACGTCTGGCAAATTAAAACAGACTTTGAATTAAAATAACCATGAAAAACAACCAAATTGCTAAGCCAAATAGTTTTACAGATTTTTTGTTATATACCACGCCAAATGGCAATGTCCGTGTCGAAATTTTTTTGCATAATGAAAATATATGGCTCACTCAGGCAAAAATTGCCAAGCTTTTTGATGTGGGTATACCGGCCATAAATAAACATTTAAAAAACATTTTTGAAAGTGGTGAATTGCAAGAGGGTTCAGTTATTTCCAAAATGGAAATAACTGCCACAGATGGCAAAAATTACAATACAAATTTTTATAACCTAGATGCCATAATTTCTGTGGGTTACAGGGTAAATTCTGCAACTGCGACTCGATTTAGAATTTGGGCAACAGAACGATTAAAAGAATACATTATAAAGGGCTTTACTATGGATGATGAACGACTAAAAACCCCAAACTATTCTTTTGGCCAAGATTATTTTGAAGAACAGTTGGCTCGTATAGCGGATATCCGTAGTAGTGAACGCAGATTTTACCAAAAGATCACTGATATTTATGCACAGTGCAGTGTGGATTACGACAAAAATAGTGTAGAAGCACAGCATTTTTTTGCCACTGTACAAAATAAATTACATTTTGCAATTTCAGGTTACACAGCCGCAGAAATTATTAGTAGTCGAGTGGACAACGCTAAACCAAATATTGGGTTGACTAGCTGGAAAAATAGTCCACAAGGTGCAATCCGAAAGACTGATGTAATAGTTGCTAAAAATTATTTGGACAAAGAAGAACTCTGGGGTTTAAATAACATAGTTGAACAATATCTTATTTTTGCCGAATCACAAGCCAAACGCAAAAAAGCAATGTTTATGTCTGATTGGGATAAGAAGTTAAGTGAATTTTTAAAACTTAATGACCGAGATATTTTAAAAGATATGGGTAAAGTAAGTCATGCTGTAGCTGAAGCTTTGGCGTTGGAAGAATATGAAAAGTATCGGATAGGGCAAGATAAAAATTATATTTCTGATTTTGATGAGGAAGTAAAGAAAATCAAGACTAATGTTAAAATTTAGACATAAATATATGAATACAAACAAAAAAAGAATATTAACTGGTGATAGACCGACGGGGCCATTGCACCTCGGGCATTATGTGGGGACACTGAAAAATCGGGTGCGATTGCAGGACGAATATGACTGTTTTTTTATCATCGCTGATTTACATACATTAACCACAGCATCTAATCTTGAAAAAACATCAGGTCTTAATGATCGAGCACGAGCATTGGTTTTGGATTATTTATCGGTGGGGATTGACCCTGAAAAATCGGTAATTTACCAACAAAGTCGAGTACCAGAAGTCACCTATCTTACGACTATATTTAGTAATTTAGTGACAGTTCCACGGGCACAACGAGTACCGACTTTAAAAGATGTAATGCACGATTTGGATATCGAAGCGCCATCGGTGGGATTGTTAAATTACCCGATTTTGCAGGCAGCAGATATTTTGATGGTCAAGGCGAATCTGGTTCCAGTTGGCAAAGATCAGGAAAGCCATGTGGAAGTAACACGAGAAGTGGCGCGAGATTTTAATCGAGGTTTTAAAGAAATATTTCCAATACCTGAGGCGATGATTGGTGAAGGAGGGACTTTGATTGGAACTGATGGTCAAGCTAAAATGAGTAAGTCGATTGGAAATTGTATTTATTTGTCGGATGATGAGGAAACAGTCAATAAGAAAGTAAAAGGAATATACACCGATCCAACTCGACTAAAACCAACTGATCCAGGACATATCGAAGGTAATCCAGTGTTTATTTATCATGATGCGTTTAATGATAATCTGGCCGAAGTGGCAGATCTAAAAGATAGATATCAAAAAGGACAGGTTGGCGATGTCGAGGTAAAAACAAAATTGGCACTAGCGTTAAATAGATTTTTGGCACCAATTCGAGAGCGTAGAGCAAAATATGAGGGAAATACTGAATTATTAAACCAAATCATCGCAGAAGGTAGCAAAAAAGCCCAGGCCGAAGCCACCAAAACCCTCAACGAGGTGTTAAAGAGTATGGGGATAAGATAAAAATGGAGAGAAATATAAAAATTGCCTATATTGTGGGGACTTTTCGTAATGCTTGGTTTTGGCTGGGAGTGTGGATTTTGTTTTACTTGTCAATTACAAATTATTCTGGAATAGGAATTGTAGAATCTACTTTATTTTTTACAGCTATTATTTTGGAAGTACCAACAGGGGCATTGGCTGATATTTTGGGTAAAAGAAAAACTATTATTATCTCGTTCTTTTTGTCGGCTTTGTGTAATTTTGGAATTGCATATTCGACAAACTTAAATAACTTATTTATATCAGTCGTTTTGGGTGGTATTGGAATGAGTTTATATTCTGGAGCATTTGATGCCTTGGTTTATGATTCATTGTTGCAAGACAAAAAAGAATCAATGTTTAACAAAGTTTTGTCTCGGATTACATCACAGCAATTAATTATGGTGGCAGTCTGTAGTGCGATTGGTGGTTATTTATATGTTTATGATCATCATTTGCCCTTTATGTTGTGTGGAATATTTGCATTGGTCGCCTCTGTATTGTCTTTCTTTTTCACTGAGCCAAAACTTGATACTGAAAAATTTAGTCTTAAAAATTATACAAAGCAAAATACCGAGGGATTTAAACATCTTTTTAATAAGGATTTAACAAAAATTGTATTTTTTTTAATTATTATTAGTAGTTTTTATGCATTATCTGATGAAATGCTAGATAGTATGCTAGGGTACGAATTTGGACTTAGTAGCCAAATGTTGGGAATATTATTTTCAGTAATTGCCCTAGTTGGGGCATTATTTTCTTATTTATCAGGAAAAATTAGTAAAGATAAAGATTTATTTTATCTAATATTAATTTTAACTGGACTGTCGGCACTGACATATTTATTATCCCCTATCGCTGGAGTGATATTGGGAAGTATTTTGTTGATATCAAGAACAGCAATCATGTCAGTTCACAATAATTATCAATCGACTATTTTGAACAAATATATTGAGTCAAAATACAGAGCAACAACGCTATCATCATTTAATTTAATCAAAACTTTGCCTTATGCTATTTCTGCCCCATTTTTGGGTATTTATATGCAACAGATTACAGCCAAAAATTTTGCTTTTTTTATTGCAATTGTATTGATGGTTGTGGTGACTGTGCAGAGTTTGGTAAAAAAGAAAGTTTTAGCGCAACAGAAGTTCCTTGGCTAGTTTTTGGGTGTGGGCGGGGAATAACTTAGAATAGGTTTTAATTTTTTTGAAATCTAGACCGTCCAAAACCCATTCTGACGTATTTATTTTTCTTTTTCCTAGAGAGATTAAATACAATTCGTCTAACAGGGCTTTTTCGGGCTGGGCTAAATAAATATTTTTAACTAAATCAAAACCAAAAAACAAATTTGGTTTAAGGTGAATGTATTCACAACTAATTTTTGATAATTCGGTTTTTTTGGAATGACGAGTGGTGGCTAGAGTAACTTTGTTAAAACCCTGATTAATAATTCCATATTTTGACAGGACTGATTCAAAACTAACATAACTGGGGGCATATAACTGTGTAGCTAATTTTTCGGGATCAATTGATTTATCCTTTAATTGATACGTTCCACGAGTAACATTATTTAAAATTCCCCTATCAACCAAGCGCTTAATAGTCGTTTTAATATTTAAGTCTGTGGGATACAGTTGGCGTAAATCTCGAATAGCAAAAACATCTTTGCCTAGCGTAGTAATTGTGTTAATTAAATTCTCGGTTTTCATATTTTAAATAAATCCATAGTTTTTTGATATTTTTTGGGTAACAGAGGATTTAGACCATCCATTAATTCTTTTTTTGAATATTTATATTTTTCCAATATTTCAAAATCACTATTTAATTTTTGATTAATATACCAAGTGTCAAATAAATCACGAGGTTGACGTCTGACACCTTCACTTAGGATTTCCATCTTATCTTTTAGAATTGCATCCAATGTAAAAACTTTGGATACTACCTCAATATTGTTGAACAGACTTTTTGATAAACCAACAGTGTGTTTAAAATCAATCTTACCTCGATTTTTATTAATCTCGATTTTAATCCCAATTGGAATAGGCTTGAAATCGACTTGAAAAACAATTTTGGCATATAAAGTATTGTATTTGTCGTAAATATCTTGAATTTTTGATTCAGGAAATTTGTTAATAATTTGCTCGATTGTTTTTTTAAAATCGTTATACTTGATATTTTGTATCAGTGAAAAATCTAAATCTTCGGAAAATCTGACTGAATTGTAAATTAAACGCAGGGCGGTGCCACCTTTAAAAACTAAACTATCGGCAAAATTTGATTTATATAATTGATCTAAAATATAAATCTGATAATGCTCCTTTAGAATATTATCGACAATTGTTTGCTGTTCTTGGGCAAATTGTTGTGCCTGTACTTGGGTTAACATAGTATACATTAGTGTATACTAACCTTACACAGGTATCAAGGAGGAAAAGGGTGTAATATATGTTATGAAAAATATAATTATAATGATGGGATTGGTGGTGTCGGTAGTATTGAATGTGGTTTTGGGGTACAAGATGTATTCAAGAGGGGAACAAAAAATACTGGTAACTAATGTGGTGGATGGGGATACGTTTGATATAAAGAGTGGAGAACGAGTGAGAATGTATGGGATAAATGCACCAGAATATCCGGAAGGTTGCTTGTCAAGGGAATCGAAAAATAGACTGGTGGAACTGATTTTGAATAAAGAAATAAAGATTATAGATAAAGGAAAGGATAATTTTGGGAGAAGTCTTGGAATAATTTATACTGACAAATTGTTGATTAATAAAGTATTGGTGACTGAGGGTTTGGCGATGTACGAGGGGAAAGAAAACCCCGATGATAGGGAAATGCTTGACATAGAAAATGCCAATAATGAGGCAAAAATGGCATTGCGAGGATTGTGGTCGAGTAAATGTAGCCAACCGAATAAAAATTGTGTCATAAAAGGAAATTTTAGACAGGCGGTAAAAACAAAAATTTATACCATGCCAGATTGTTACAACTACGACAAAATAATTGTCGATCCAGCAGGGAAAGATAAATGGTTTTGTAGTGAGGCGGAGGCGAT
>Ga0210053_1004235_pt1 | contig 11284 bp, 13 predicted proteins | sample CryGeymeta201512_FD_185467 | JGI IMG/M metagenome (GOLD analysis project Ga0210053, IMG submission 185467) | Groundwater microbial communities from Crystal Geyser aquifers in Utah, USA - Crystal Geyser metaG 2015-12 (SPAdes) (version 2) | ecosystem: Environmental > Aquatic > Deep subsurface >... | reverse complement strand
ATGTCACCGAACTGTTATTTTTGGGCATAAAACCCATAAATTTTTCTTTTTTTAACCCGGTCAATCTGAACAATTGAATCACCCGGATCGACACCGCTTCAGGCTCATACCTGAATTGGAAAATACTCAATAGGTTAGCCCTATTCTTATGGAATCTGCTTTAATTATTTTGTCGCGCCTTCGGCCGTTTTCCGATGCTGACCTGGAGCTGGGCTTCGGTCAGGTTGCGCAAAATCTTCAGCGCGGCGACCTTGCCAGGCATCAGGCCGGAAACCTGGTTGAGCATTTCGGTGGAATCATTGACCGGTCTGCCGCTGATTTCCAGCAGGACGTCTCCCGGCTTGATGCCGGCCCGATCTGCCGGGCCGCCGCGCAGGACTCCGGCGATCAGGACGCCATTGGCTTTGCTCATTTTGAAAGTTTCTGCCAGCTCTGGCGTGATGTCCTGGACTTCCACCCCAATCCAGCCGCGTACTACCCCGCCGTGGTTAATAATTTGTTCCATGACTTGCTTGGCGAGGCTGATCGGGATGGCGAAGCCGATGCCCAGCGAACCGCCGCTACGGGAATAGATTGCGCTGTTGATGCCGATCAGGTTGCCGTTTGTGTCAACGAGTGCGCCGCCGGAATTTCCGGGGTTGATCGCTGCGTCGGTCTGGATGAAGTTTTCGAAGGTGTTGATGCCCAAGTGGTTGCGCCCCAGCGCGCTGACGATACCCATCGTCACAGCCTGCCCGACGCCGAAGGGGTTGCCGATCGCCAGCGTCACATCGCCGACCTGGACTTGTTCGGCGTGGCCCAAGGTGATGGCGGGTAGATTTTTCAGTTCGATTTTCAGCACGGCGAGATCGGTGTCGGGATCGGTGCCGACGATTCTGGCCGAACTTTTCCGGCCATCAGCGAGGGCGACTTCTATTTCGTCCGCAGCTTCGACGACATGGTGGTTGGTCAGAATGTAGCCATTCGGGCTGACGATCACGCCGGAGCCCAAACTGGATGCACGCTGCGGCTCGCCATCGGAACGGTCGCCGAAAAAACGGCGGAACAGGGGGTCGTCCATGAGCGGATTGTGCGGTGCGGGAATTTCCTTGCTGGTGAAGATATTGACCACCGAAGGCATGGCTTTTTTCGCGGCCACACTGAATGAACCGGGTTTTTGCGCCGCGCCGCCAGAAGGGGCCTCCTTTACGGTAACCATCGAGCTGCCGCGCCATGGCAGAAGATCCGGCTGCAAGGTGGCGATAACGAATAGCGCCGCAAGACTGATGGTGGCGGTTTGTGCAAAAATGAGCCAGAGTCTGCGCATGTTTCCCTCTAAATCGGTAAAATTGAGTTATATCAAGGACGGCAAGTGGCGTGTCGTCCAAAATTCAACATGGGGCGCTTATGGAACTATACAAGCTGGAAGATTACACCGGTCAGATCATGGATGCGGCCCGATTTCATGATTATTGCCCAAATGGGGTACAGATAGAAGGGCGGCCTGAGGTTTTTCGCCTGGTGAGCGGGGTGACGGCCAGCCTGGATTTGCTCAAGGCGGCGATCGGTGCGGGAGCGGATGCGATCCTGGTGCATCACGGCTATTTCTGGAAAAATGAAGATGCCCGTATTACCGGGGTGAAACGCGTCCGGATCGAGCTGCTGTTGCGCCACAATGTTAGCTTGCTGGCTTACCATCTTCCGCTCGATGCGCATCCCGTGCTGGGCAATAATGCGCAGTTGGCGCAAAAGCTGGGGTTCGTGGTGGAAGGCGGGTTCGGTGAGCAGAGCATCGCTTGTTATGGTGCGCTCGCCGATGCGCTGCCGCTTCGCGGACTGGGTGAAAGGCTAACGCGAGTCTTGGGCCGCACACCGCTGATTATCGGCGATGGGGACAGGACGATGCAGCGTATCGCCTGGTGCAGCGGCGCAGCCCAGGGGTACTTCGAGGAGGCGATCCGGCTTGGCGTGGACGCTTTTCTCACCGGCGAGATTTCGGAGCAGTGCGTCCATCTCGCGCGCGAAACGGGCGTTGCGTTCATTGCTGCGGGCCATCACGCTACCGAGCGCTACGGGGTGCAGGCACTGGGCGCGCATCTGGCCCAGCAATTCGGCATCAGCCATCAGTTTGTCGATATTGACAACCCGGTATAAACCGCTTCGACTTGATCCATATCATTGACAAATGAATAGTTATTTCGCACGTAAAGGCAAGACGAATAAAGGGGTTTAATACTCCCCAGGAAATTGGTTATAATCGCATGTGTCTTATCCCACGACACGATCAGGATGTGGATTTCCTGTAATGGTTCGTGGCCATTTTTTATCGCCGACGCTATCCGTTTGGAGGCACGCCATGCTGGATCGGTCGTCATTTTTTTCAAAATAGGGATTCAGTGCATGAACCAAATGAATGCGTTGGATATCCTATATATTTTGAGCGAACAATAATGATTCTTTATTTTTTGGAGGACAGTTGTGGCTCCTAAAAAGACTCCCCTTGCCGATCCAGTCAAGGAACAACCATCCGAATGTCCGGCGCAAGCCGCATCGGCAGAGCCCTTGGCACCGGGCAAAACAACTACCTCGCGCCGCGACTTCCTGAAGGCCGGCGGAATGCTGAGCTTGTCGTCGCTGATGGGCGCTGGAGCGCTGATGGCCCAGTCCGACGAAGCTCGGGCCGCGATCGAATGGGCCGAGCATTTCCAGGGTAACTACCGCCTGATGACCCCAAAGGAGAAGGCTGAAGCACGCGCCCGTCTTGAAAAACGCTACTCTGCGGAGTACGGCAAGAAGGTCACCGTTGACGGCACCGAGGCCCAGCCAAATGTTCTCATGGGTTACGCGCTGAACGTCAGAAAGTGCATCGGCTGCCGCCGCTGCGTCAAAGCCTGCGTCGCCGAGAACAACCAGTCGCGCGGCAAGGAGGCCGGACAGAATATTGAGTGGATTCAGGTGCTCAAGATGGAACGGGGAGAGTTCTCAAAAGAGAAGATGAACCAGGGTTATCCCGAAGGACTGGGCATCCAGGTTGGGGGTAATGCGTACAGCCCGGCCGGCACCGTCCTCGAAGGACAGTACTTTTACGAACCCGCTGCCGTTCCGGAAAAAGACGCCACCTATATGCCGATCGCCTGCATGCAGTGCGAGAAACCGCCCTGCGTCAAGGTTTGTCCGGTGAGAACGACTTACCGTGAGCCGGACGGCGTGGTGGTGATCGACTACAACTGGTGCATCGGTTGCCGCATGTGTATGGGCGCTTGTCCTTACTGGGCGCGTCGTTTCAACCTTACCACCCCTGTCCTGCCCAAGGAAGAGATGAACCCGGTGACGCATTATCTGGGCAACCGGCCACGCATGCGGGGCGTCGTTGAAAAGTGCCACTGGTGCTTGCAACGGACTCGCCAGGGACGCTATCCGGCCTGTGTCGAGGTTTGTCCGGTGGGTGCCCGCAAGTTTGGTAATTTGCTTGACCCGGAAAGCGAAGTGAGCCTGATACTGGCCAGGAAAAATGTGTTCCGCTTGAAGGCCGATCTGAACACCTTTCCAAAGTTCTTTTATTTCTACGACTAAGGAGCCAGGTCGTGCAAAAACTAATGAGTTTCGCCCCCGATTACTTTTACTACATCCTCAAAGGCGGCATGAAGTTCTATGCCTGGATGGGTTTTCTGGCAATCCTCAGCGCGATTGCGCTGTATGGGTTTTACCTGCAAAACACCGAGGGTCTGATCGTTACCGGCCTAACCAGTCAGATTCACGATGGTCTCTACTTTGCCAACCTCGTGTTCCTGGTCGGCGTGGCGGCTGGAGCCGTGACCATCGTGTTTCCCGCTTACGTCCACCATCACAAGGCGATGCATGAAGTTACGGTGCTGGGCGAAATGCTGGCGATTTCGGCGGTGATCATGGTCACGCTATTCGTGCTTGCCCACATGGGACGGCCCGACCGGCTCTGGCACATGATTCCGTTCATCGGCATCTACAACCTGCCCGGCTCGATGCTGGGGTGGGATGTGCTGGTGCTCACCGGGTACCTCTTGCTTAATTTTGTCTGCGGGTTTTACTTTCTCTATGTGAAGTACTCTGGCGGCACGATAAACAGGAAGTTCTTCATGCCGCTGATCTACGTTTCGATCGTCTGGGCTCTCAGCATTCACACCGTTACGGCCTTCCTGATCTCGACGATGCCCGCGCGTCCGATGTGGTTCCACAGCGTGATGCCGATCCGCTTCATCGTAACCGCGTTCGCGGCGGGCCCCTGCCTGATTATCCTGATCTTCCAGATCATCCGCAAGAACACCAAGCTGTGGATACAGGACGAAGCGATCAACCTGCTGTCGCTCATCATCACCTGGTGCCTCGGCATCGCGCTCTTCCTGACCCTGTCGGAAGTGGTGGTCGAACTGTATGCGCGCACCGAGCATGCGGATGGACTCTACTACCTGATGTTTGGCTTGCATGGCCTTACCAGGCTGGTTCCCTGGTTCTGGGGTTCCCTGATCGCGATGATCATTGCCTTCGCGATGTTTCTGACTCCCGGCATCCGCACTAATTACAAGCTGCTCCCCATTGCCTGCGTTCTGGCATTTGGCGGAATCTGGGTCGAGAAGGGAATGGCGTTGGTTGTTCCCGGCTTCATCCCCACCCCCATCGGCGAAGTGACTGAATATTACCCGACCATGATAGAAGTCATGATGACAATCGGCCTTTGGGCGATGGGCTTCTTCATATTGACCATCCTGCTCAAGGGCGCCATCGGCATCCTGCTCGGCGAGGTCAGGTTCGGGGGCGCGGCGAAGTCCATTGATAGCGCGAGCAGTGGCAAGACTGCTGCATACGAATCAAGGTGAGACAACAAACCATGAAAAAACTTGCATCCAATATAATGATTCTGGCGTTCTGCTGCGGAATGATTTCTTCCGCTTTTTCGGCGGATACGATCTGCTTCGAGAGCCGGAAAGGCTCGTCGGAAGTCACAAAGCGCGACCTTAAGCCTGGCTTGCCCAACGTGAAGTGTTCGTCGAAAACCGGTGCGGTGCTCTGGTGGGGCGATCCTTTCGACGGCACCGTTCCTCTTGGCGACATGCCTCTTCTGGGAAATATTCCCCCCGGAAAGGCGGTCGTCAAGCCGCGGGCCGAGAAGCTAGCCATCCTGCCGATGTGCGCGGTGGCTTGTCACAACGGAGTCGGCCCCACATTCATTCCACCAACGTTGCCGAAAGACAAAAAGCCCAAGCCGCTCCCAACGATGGAAGGCCTGTTGCCGGATGCCAAGAACCTGCAGCATGGTCGCGGCGGCCTCTGGTGTCTCGATTGCCACCACACGACCCAGCGCAACAAGTTGGTGAACAACTTTGGCGATCCGGTCAGCTTTGATCAGCCGCAACTGCTTTGCGGCAAGTGTCACGGCGACAAATTGCGCGACTGGAGGGACGGCATACATGGCAAGCGGATCGGCGAATGGGCCAGCACGGGCAAGAAGCGCTGGTTCGTCTGCACCGAATGCCATAATCCCCATAACGTTCAGGACGGCGCCAGAAACAGGGGGTTCATCCAGATCGAGCCGGAAACGCCTCCCCAGCTTCCCAGGGGGATGAAAAACGCCAGGCACGAGCTATTGCCTGGGGTCAGCCACTGATGTCACATCACCCTGATGACGCGGCCTTGACGCCAGAGCCTGGTCAGTGCAGGGGCGATCCCAGTTGGATCGCCCCTGCACTGACGGAGTCCGAAAAAACGCGAGCCGTCGGAAAGACCAATATCTTTTTTGGCCCGCCGCTCGCGATTCTTGCGGCGGGGCAGAAGAACACTCTGGAGATCAGCGGCAAGCTCAACCGTACAGCAGAGCGATACCTGGAGATACTGAAGCATCACGGCCTTGAACTCACCGAGCCGGAGCGCCTGTGCCTTGCACATATCTGCCACATCGGCTTCATGTCACCGCTGGAGATCCGAGAACTGCCCGATGAAGTGAGTCTGACCGAATTCGAATGCGAAGGACTGAACAAGGATGTGCTGGCCGTGAAACTCGAATCAGCCAGCTTTGCCGACTTGGTTGCCGTCGTTGAGGCACTTGGGTTCTGATCGATTGCGAAGATGGGCATTTTCATCGTTGTGGCAGTAGCCCTGAAGAATGAATACTGGAAGGATATTCTTTAAGCTGATGCGATCAGGCAAAACTATAGCCTGAATCAGCGGAAACGGGCCACTATGGCCCGTTTCCGCTTTGGGCTCTAGCAAATCGTTCCGATAAAATGTTAGTATGAGCCGATTGGCCGGAGCGCATAGGGGATGTTCCCCTCGGCAAGCCGTTCATTCCGATAGCTGGATTCCGGTCTCGGACACGCGGATTCGCCAATATAAACATGTCTACCACTATTAGCAGCAAAAAACCTATGATGACACTTTATTCCGGTACTACGTGCCCATTTAGTCAGCGTTGCCGCATCGTACTGTATGAAAAAGGCATGGATTTCCAGATCATCGATGTGGATATACACAACAAGCCTGAAGATCTGGCGGTGATGAATCCGTACAACCAGGTGCCCGTGCTGGTGGAGCGCGATTTGATTCTGCACGAGGCGAACATCATCAACGAATACATCGATGAGCGTTTCCCCCACCCGCAGCTGATGCCGGCTGATCCGGTGATGCGTGGCCGGGCGCGACTATTTCTGCATCGTTTCGAGCAGGAGCTGTTCAGCCATGTCGCGGCTATCGAGCATGGCAGCCAGAAGGCTGCGGACAAGGCGCGTGCTGCGGTGCGTGACAATCTGGCGCAGCTTGCGCCACTGTTCGTCAAGCAGAAGTTCATGCTGGGTGAGGAGTTCTCCATGCTCGACGTGGCGATTGCACCTATGTTGTGGCGCCTGAATTATTACGGCATCTCCATGCCGAAGCAGGCCGCGCCCCTGCTGAAATATGGCGAGCGACTGTTCAGTCGGCCGGCATTCATCGAGGCGCTGACTCCGTCCGAAAAAGCCATGCGCAAGTGAACGAGCTGTCCACCAAACCCTACCTCATTCGCGCCATCTATGAATGGTGTACCGATAGTGGATTGACGCCCCACCTTGTCGTGATGGTGGACAAACATACCCGTGTGCCGATGGAGTTCGCGAAGGACGGGCAGATTGTCCTGAATGTCAGCCAGGGGGCTACACGCAACCTCCTCATCGGTAATGATTTGATTCAGTTCTCGGCGCGCTTCAATGGTGCTTCACGTGACATCGAGGTGCCTATCGATGCGGTAGTCAGCATCTACGCCCGAGAAAATTCTCAGGGTCTTTCTTTTGCGCTTGAAGAAAAAAGTGGCGGGGTGGGTGAAACGCCATCGGATGGTGCCGCATCTTCGCCATCGTCAGATGACGAACCGCCCACCCCACGCAGCAAACCACAACTAAAAATTGTAAAATAACACCTGTTTGACGGGCTAATCGCTGATTCGGCCTGTTCCCAAAATGTTCAAATCGTCACAACTGGATTTGCCGAACTCGTGCGAAGACCCTATAATGCCGCTCTTGTGCGTGGCCGGCATAGCTCAGTTGGTAGAGCAGCTGATTTGTAATCAGAAGGTCCCGAGTTCGATTCTTGGTGCCGGCACCAGCGGTTTCGGGCTGCCGCGCGGAATTCGGGCTGCCGCGCGGAATTCGGGCTGCCGCGCGGAAGTAGATGCTATTCGCGGTAAATATGTTTGACAAGACATCGCAACACCGGCATAATTAGCGGTTACGTTCGGAGGGGTTCCCGAGCGGTCAAAGGGATCAGACTGTAAATCTGACGGCTCTGCCTTCGAAGGTTCGAATCCTTCCCCCTCCACCAGATTTTAGTGGTAGTAGATTGAAGACGAGTTGGCGCTCATCTTGGTGCTCTTGGCACTATAGTTCATTGTTTCGGAACGCGGGTGTAGCTCAATGGTAGAGCAGAAGTTTTCCAAACTTACGACGAGGGTTCGATTCCCTTCACCCGCTCCAGTAAGTGTTAGGGTACAGGTTTAATGCCCATGTAGCTCAGGGGTAGAGCACACCCTTGGTAAGGGTGAGGTCATCGGTTCAATTCCGATCATGGGCTCCACAAATTTTGTTCTGGATTAGTCGCTTAAAGGAAATAATCATGGCAAAAAGCAAATTTGAGCGGACCAAACCGCACGTAAACGTGGGTACGATTGGACACGTGGATCATGGCAAGACGACGCTGACGGCGGCGATCACCACGATCCTGTCGAAGAAGTTTGGCGGCGAAGCCAAAGGCTACGACCAGATTGACAGCGCACCGGAAGAAAAGGCGCGCGGCATCACCATCAACACCGCGCACGTCGAATATGAAACGGCCAATCGCCACTACGCCCACGTCGACTGCCCGGGGCACGCCGACTACGTCAAGAACATGATTACCGGAGCCGCCCAGATGGACGGCGCCATCCTCGTCGTGTCCGCCGCTGACGGCCCGATGCCGCAAACCCGCGAGCACATCCTGCTGGCGCGTCAGGTCGGCGTCCCCTACATCATCGTCTACATGAACAAAGCCGACATGGTGGACGACCCCGAACTGCTCGAACTGGTCGAAATGGAAATTCGCGAGCTGCTCTCCAAATACGACTTCCCCGGCGACGACACCCCGATCATCATCGGCTCCGCCCTGAAGGCGCTGGAAGGCGACCAGAGCGACATTGGCGAACCCAGCATTCTCAAGCTGGCCGACGCCCTCGACAGCTACATCCCCCAACCCGTGCGCGCCATTGACGGCGCCTTCCTGATGCCGGTGGAAGACGTCTTCTCCATCTCCGGTCGCGGCACCGTCGCCACCGGACGCGTTGAGCGCGGCATCATCAAGGTCGGTGAAGAAGTCGAAATTGTCGGCATCAAGCCCACCGTCAAGACCACCTGCACCGGCGTAGAAATGTTCCGCAAACTGCTGGATCAGGGCCAAGCCGGAGACAACGTCGGCGTCCTGCTGCGCGGCACCAAGCGTGAAGAAGTCGAGCGTGGTCAAGTGCTGGCCAAGCCTGGCTCCATCACCCCGCACACCAAGTTCACTGCTGAAATCTACGTCCTGAGCAAGGATGAAGGCGGCCGTCACACCCCGTTTTTCCAGGGCTACCGTCCCCAGTTCTACTTCCGCACCACCGACGTAACCGGCGCGGTTGAACTGCCAGCCGGCACGGAAATGGTGATGCCAGGCGACAACGTATCCATCACCGTGTCGCTGATTCAGCCGATCGCGATGGAAGAAGGCCTGCGCTTCGCGATTCGCGAAGGCGGTCGTACCGTCGGCGCCGGCGTCGTGGCTAAGGTTATCGAGTAACAAGTAGTGAGTGAAGGGTAATGGAACCCACTGCTCTTTACTCATTGCTAAAATTAGGCCAGTAGCTCAATTGGCAGAGTATCGGTCTCCAAAACCGAGGGTTGGGGGTTCGAGGCCCTCCTGGCCTGCCAGATAAATGGTGCGGAAAAGCGAGCGGGCGACAGAAACAATAGTGATCAGGCGACCGGCATGTGTGCCGGTCGCTGTTTGCATTTCCGAAAAAGAAACCTTATGACAGATAAAATTAAGTTGGGCTTGGCCGTTCTGCTGCTTGCGGCAGGAATTGCGGGTTTCTACCTGTTGTCCGAACATGCCTTGGTGTTGCGTGTGCTGGCGGTGCTGGTGGGCGTAGCCATGGCGATTTCAGTGGCGCGGTTTACCGGGCCTGGCCAGCAGTTTTTCGCGTTCGGCAAGGATGCGTGGGTAGAAACCAAGAAAGTCGTATGGCCAACTCGCAAGGAAACTCTTCAGACTACCGGCGTCGTGTTTTTGCTGGTGGTGGTGATTGCGATTTTCCTGTGGATTGTGGATGCCAGCCTGATGTGGGCGGTCAAATTATTGATGGGCCAGGGGGACTGATGGCAATGCGATGGTACGTGGTGCACGCCTATTCGGGCTATGAGAAGAGCGTGCAGCGAGCCCTGCAGGAGCGCATTGAGCGCGCAGGCATGCAGGACAAGTTCGGCCAAATTCTCGTGCCAGTCGAAGAAGTGGTCGAGATGAAAAGCGGCCAGAAGAGTGTCAGCGAACGGAAATTCTTTCCGGGCTATGTGCTGGTTCAGATGGAAATGGATGATGAGAGCTGGCACCTGGTGAAGAACACTGCCAAGGTGACCGGTTTTGTCGGTGGTTCCGCGCAGAAGCCGACTCCGATCAGTGAAAAGGAAGTTGCTGCGTTGATGCAGCAGATTCAGGATGGTGTTGAGAAACCCAGGCCCAAGGTGCTGTTCGAGGTGGGCGAGGCGGTGCGGGTCAAGGAAGGCCCGTTTACCGATTTCAACGGTATGGTGGAAGAGGTCAATTACGACAAGAGCAGGTTGCGCGTGTCGGTGCTGATTTTCGGTCGTTCCACACCGGTGGAGCTGGAATTCAGCCAGGTCGAGAAGGCTTAAAGGTTTTTTTTAACTGGGGAGCTCGGTACGGCGGTTTGTATAGAGCGTTTGCACCCATTTTAGAGGAGTTGCAAAAGTGGCAAAGAAGATCATTGGTTACATCAAGCTGCAGGTTCCTGCAGGCAAAGCCAACCCCAGCCCACCTATCGGTCCGGCATTGGGTCAGCGCGGCCTGAATATCATGGAGTTCTGCAAGGCGTTCAATGCCCAGACCCAAGGTCTGGAAGTGGGCCTGCCGATTCCGGTGGTGATTACCGCCTTCGCGGACAAGAGTTTTACCTTCATCATGAAGACGCCGCCCGCCACCGTGCTGATTAAAAAAGCAGCCGGCGTGCAAAAAGGCAGCCCGCGTCCGCATACCGACAAGGTGGGCAAGCTGACGCGCGCCCAGGCAGAAGACATCGCCAAAGCGAAGATGCCGGATTTGACCGCTTCCGATATGGATGCGGCGGTACGCACGATCGCTGGCAGCGCCCGCAGCATGGGCATTGAAGTGGAGGGCGTATAACATGGCACATATTTCCAAACGTACCAAGGCGATCACGGCCAAAGTCGACCGCAGCAAAGCGTATGCGCTGGCTGAAGCGCTGACCCTGGTCAAGCAGACCGCCACCGCCAAATTTGACGAGTCCATCGACGTGGCCGTGAATCTCGGTATCGATGCGCGTAAATCCGACCAACTGGTACGCGGCTCCGTCGTGTTGCCGCGTGGTACCGGCAAAACCGTCCGCGTTGCAGTGTTTGCCCAGGGTGACAATGTCGCCAAAGCCAAGGAAGCAGGCGCCGACATCGTCGGTTTTGAAGATCTGGCTGCTGAAATCAAGGCCGGCAAGATGGACTTCGACATCGTTATCGCCACCCCCGATGCCATGCGTATCGTGGGCCAGCTTGGC
>Ga0210053_1004220_pt1 | contig 11304 bp, 15 predicted proteins | sample CryGeymeta201512_FD_185467 | JGI IMG/M metagenome (GOLD analysis project Ga0210053, IMG submission 185467) | Groundwater microbial communities from Crystal Geyser aquifers in Utah, USA - Crystal Geyser metaG 2015-12 (SPAdes) (version 2) | ecosystem: Environmental > Aquatic > Deep subsurface >... | reverse complement strand
TTTCATTCACACTTTTAATTGTTCGTAAGAATTGTCCGAATGTGACCATTACCAGTTCATGAATTTCGTGCCTGGCGTTAGGCTGCCGTTTGTAGTTAAGGCGGGGTTTGATAATCGTACAATTTGTCCGGTTGCAGGTGACCGGTAGAAATACGATTGACCCAAAGAAAAAAGTTCTGGAAGAGTTTTAAATAGGTTTACCTGAATACCAATTGCTACATATAGAAGAGAAGTGCTTGTGGCTATCGTGGCAAAAGAATAATCTCGCTGCTTTACTTGTATTCTCGAACTCGGTTCATCGTTTTGAATGTAATTAACACTTTGTGTTAGCCCTACGCCATCGATCGGAAATACAACATCGCTAGATCTGAAATCGCTCGTGCCTCCAACCCCACTTGTAAACTGCTGAACGCTATTGGCAAAACTTAAATTTGTCAAAACGCTATTTACGTTTAAATAACCATCAGCCACGCCATCCCCATTCGCATCCGCCCAACCCAAATACGCTAACAAATTCTCATTCATGTGAATGTTCTTATTATTAAGAACTTGCACAGCTTCAAGCTCAAGCGTTAATTTAGTCAACCCTTCAGATGCTTTCATTTCAGAGGTTATCCGTAAATAACCAGACTCATACCACTGAAGATTCGGCGATCCTGCAGCTACAGCTTGCACAGGAATATAATTATCCTGCCAAGTTGTTAGCATATCAATAAAGGCAAAATCGAACACAGTTACTTTCAAGGTAACTAATTCCTGAACAGTAATTTTCTTTCCGGCCTGGATAACTTGCATTAGTGGCTTAGATACAACTTCAAACGTAGCACCTTCAATTAAGTTAAATTGGGCGGTTTCGCCTGTGTCTGGTCTATAAAAAGATATGGCTTGGACGTGATGGGAACGATAAACGGGCATAATAAAAACTCTTAAAACTATTGCCGGAACGCCTCAGTTTAAACAAAGACATTCCGGCTTTATTGGGGTTGTTTTTTTTTCTTAAGCTAAGATATTAGTCGTAGCTGCAGTTCCAACTGGAACTTCATATTCACTAGTTACCATAAAGCCTTGTAAGCCATCCGATTGTTTCACGTTTTCTTCAATCGCAACTGGAGCTTGATTCGTGACAATAGTATTACCTGTTTTTAAGGTAAGTTTCCATTTCACTTCTGTGAAAGCAGATTCAGCCGTAGCTAAAACACCTTTTACAGTTGAATCGTGATCAAATAAAAGTGCTTTAACCTCTACTGTTTTCTTAGCTGTTACCGATTTACCAGCCTGAACCGGCTGTTTTTTTGGTTTTGTATTAATTTCGGCTTGAGAAGCGTCAAATAAATTTACAGCAACGTAAGTGGTTCCGTTGTTGATTGAGAATTCTAGACTAGAGATGTGAGCTGCAACGTAAACTGGCATAATAGTTTAAATAATGGGGTTTGTGTTTATTCTTCGATGATTGTTTCCGGTTCTATAGCGGAAACAGCTTGGGCAATTAGGGAGCCTGTATTAGCGTCCAAAATCAGTCCTGGAACAATTTTAGATCCACGACTATTTGCAAATTCTCCCACAGCGTCACCATAGCCAAAAACGGCATAACCTTGCTTGTAATTGACTAATTCAATGTGAATATGTGTGGCACCGTTTTGGTGGGGTACTGGCAATTCAACGATCATATAAATAGCTTTTTGAGGTTCCAAGTTTGAGCGTAAAACCATACGCCATTTTTTTGATGCGAAAAGCCTTCGCCAAGATATTCTAGGTATTCATGCTGCTGCAGTGAATCAGGAGTAAATCCTTTTAACGATGTTCGCAATCCATCTAAAAGTGTGTAAGCGGAATGAGCAGTTGAACCACCTATTTTATTCATTCTTGATACTACAAATAACGTATATCGCATTCCGGAAGGTTGCACAGTTGCAGTTTGAGCAATCGGTTTGGCTGGCACAATCCCGTCATACATAACTAAAATAGCAGCCTTTCCACCTGTTAATTGATACTGATCAGGTTGGTCAGGAATAGCATCGACTTCAACTGCAGGGAATTCACTTTGTATTTTAGCTACTAATGCAGCTTGCGTTTCTTGTATCATAGTAGAAGAAAATAAAATGAGAAGTAAAAGTGTTGCGGGTGGCGCAGGTGGTGTAAAATTACCACTTTTGATTTTGGCATAAGCAGTTAGTACAACTCCAATTAGTGTTGTAATAGCTTGAATTAGCAAAGTGACTTCTGAAATGAATTCAGGATTCGTTAAAGAGACGGCTAGAGATGAACCGCCCGTTATACTCAAAGCTGCGCCTGTATTTTTCAAGCGTTTAAACTTGTCTAGAACAGCTTCGCCGGGCTTTGCTATAAAGCCCAAAATGGAGAAGATTGATTTGAAAATTTTCATGGGTTTTAATCAAAAATTTCAAGAAATACGGGTTTACCCGATTTCAATTGAGGGTAAATAAGGGAATAAAAATGCTTAAACGCTTTAGTGCTATTTCCAACAAAAGCACTCCATATATCAGCTGTTGAACCGACCAAAACGCAAGCGTCTGAATCTTCTGGTTTATTGCCAATATGGAAATACACATCTGTACGGCCAGTAACTCCTGTAATTTCAATATGCTTATCAAACCAGGGGTAAGCTTTACGGTAGCGCTCAGTCAAAGGAGTTAGTTCCTCTTTTATGCGCAACTCATAACGACCTGATTTAATTGGAAGCCCATTACTTGTACGTTCTAGCGTAAAAAATACGTGTTCTTCAACGTGTGTACGCACTTTTAACAAACTCGTAACACCATCATCAACACGACAAAATCGGGATTGAATAACAAGCATATTAATAGCCTCCTAAATTCCCTTTAAACAAAGAATCCGTTTCGGTTTTGTTCGAAAGAATTCCGCCAGTACCAGATTTGCTTAGCAATTCCGTTGCATTCAACATTACTTTTCCGTACGCTAATTGCTCTAATAGTTTTTGAGCGTTTTTATACCGATCACTTACTCCTGAAGGAGTATCTAAATCAGGGCGACGGGTGTACAACTCGTACATAACAATATTACCTGCGATTTTTGTAATAATCGGAGGAACAGGATCTAGTGGAGTTTCGTAACGCAAACCTAACCAAGAATCAATGAGATCAACGGCATCGGCAATAGCTTTATCAACTACTGCAGTAATAATCGAACCTGTTAGTTCATCATCACTAAGTAGCAAAATACTATGTGTTTGAAACTGTTTTTCGAGCTGTTCTAATGTTATGTAAGACATAATGCTGTAAAAAATGTGAACGCTTTTACACGTTCACATTTACGTGTTTTAGTTCTGGAGTTTAGGGATTCTTAAGCGAGTTTCAAGCCTTCGAGTTTAGCAATAGCTTTATCGTTCTGGAGAGCAAACTCCATATCGAATTCAACATTATATACATAATGAGAGCCTACCAAGCCTTTATCGGTAACATTCAAACCAGTATTGGTAGCGATTGTAACATCGCGTTCTTGACCAAAACGAGCGAAATACACCGAATAACAGGTTCCTGTAATGGTTCCGTGAGTTTCGTTACCAGCAATAATTTGAGCGCCGGCATTGGTATAACCTGCCGAAACAATTGGAATTCCGTTGAACATAGGGACTAACATGCCCCATTCATTCTGAACCCATTGTACACTTTGTTTCAAGATTGAAGTCACACGACTCACCATTGCCGAAGACATAATGATCACTTCTGCGCCACCATCAACGAGTTCAATTCCATACTGCAATTTTTCCGATAAAGTGGCAAATGCAGATACTTTAGCATCGGTATTACCCGATTCAATCGTCAAAGCAGCGGAAGAAGAATTGGCATAGAATTTCTGACTTGCAGGAGTTAAGGTTTTTAAACCTGTTGGTTGATCCGAGGCGCCGGTGCCATTTACGGCGTAATTTGCCAACGATTTGGCCAAACGCATAGCAAACGTATCTAAGTCGTTGGTACGAACAGAGACAATATCACGACCACGACGTTCATGCGCCTGATCAGTTTTAATTTCATCACCCACAATTTTCAACGTTGGAGTCGCAAAAGCAGGGGTTACAATATTATCGGAATAGGACGCATCTAAGGCGCGTACCGTACCTCCGGTTGCGGCTGAAGCTTTGCGTACCGAATCGGCATTACCCACCATCGGGTAAAATTGCAAGCGAGGAATAAGCGGATGGGAACGCATAACACGATCAACTGTGGCAACCGCTAAGGGGCCGTTTCCGGCAGAGATTTCAGATAGTAACATAGATAGGTGTACTTTCGGTCAGTATTGGTTAAACAGTGGTGAGCTTTGCAGACTGGTGAGACTGCGCAACCGCTTCTTGTAAGGTTAATGGCTTTTCTATAGAATCAGCCTTAACCGACTGGGAAAACTGTACTTTCGGTTGATTAGCGATAAACTCTTGAAATAATTCAACCGCAGATTTATCGGTATTCTCAAACATCGTAACCGCGTTTAAGGCTTCGAGTAGGTTCATAGCCAGTGCTTTATTAGTAGGAGCTAAGGTTCCAAAGGCGATTTGCTCATTCAAAAACTGTTCAAAGCGCAAACGACTCTGATTCATTTCTAACTTGTGCAGGGCTTCCCTGGCAGTATTTCGCTCTAATTCTGTCTGTGAAAACTGAGCAGCTAAAGCCGTTTTTTCTTGTTCTAAAGTGGCAATCTTAGCTTGTAAGGCTTCAAAGGAGACCACTTCCTCAGATTGTATCGGCTTTGTAAATTCAATTACAGCCGTTTTTGCTTCACTAAACTGAGTAAAGTCAACATCAGCCAAACCTTTTACTTGGGGCGCTTTTGCACCTAACCAGGAGACGGCTTTCAGATAAGGACCTTTACCTTCTAGATCGCGGAAAAACTCGACCGATCTCGATAAGTATTTTTTTGCCTTAATCTGATCCGCTAAATCAGGGGTCACTTCCAAATCAGCAAACAGTAATACACCATCGGTTGAGAGAGAGGTAACATGGCCATAAGCAGGGCCCGATTGGGCATGGTCTAATGTATTTGGAGCTTTTAAAAAATTCACATCGTAGCGTTCTACGATTTTTTGCAGATCAACACTGGAGAATTTACCTTGCGGATAATCACCGGTTCTGAAAACTTCAACGGCTTTAAGTTGTACTGTACTCATTAGTGCGAAGAGGATTAAGGTTATTTGAAAAGATTTGAACTTCATGGAAATTTGTAGTAAGTTTGGTTCGTTGTTTACGATAGGCAAATAATAGCCAAGTCCTTGTTTCTTTTATTCTGAACTGTTCAGAAATAGCGCCCTATATAATTAAGTAGTTTTGCTCAATACTTTTAACCCTTCATGCAAAACAGACATGGACTTACTCCAAACCCTTATGCCGTTTGTCACCAACGGCGGAATACCCGTTATTTTATTCATTATATGGTATTTCACTTTTACAAGATCTAATACACAATTTGACAATGCTGTGAAATACAGTGATCAGCGATTTGCAGACGCGTCTAAAGAAAGTAAAGAGCTTTTCGCTCTTGCTCTCGAAGAAACACGTGCAAAATCAGCAGAGTCTATTAAGCACGCAAATGAATTATTTCGCGAAAGCTCAAACAGAAGTGAGCGAATAATGGCAGAAGCCAATACCCGACACGAAAAATTACTCTTAGAAATGGTGCAAATTCAAAAAGAAGAGGCAAAAGCTAAAGAATTACTCGTTGGCATTTTGTCTTCTATGAAAACAACACTGGAGGCTAAATAATGAGTGAACGTACATTATTGAAAGGGCGGTTAGCTGAAGCTGAATTAGAAATCGAAAGTCTTCGTTTAACCTGCGAAAACAATATGATTACTGTGAGACAACTCATTGATCCGTATTCAGCTGTTGAAGATTTACAGCTTGATCGCGCAGCAGTGGCCATGAAGCAACTGCAACAGAATCAAAAAGCTTTGAAAGAAAAGCTTGGCTTAGTTAAGAAATTAGACCGCGATTTACATGGCTAAAAGTGTAATCTTATTCGAGCAGGCCGAACAGCTCTATGTTCAGCAAGGTTTTTCAGTTGATACCATTATAAAGCTCCTTAAAAATGAGGTTTCCCGAAAAACTTTATACAACTGGAAAGCCGATGGAAATTGGGATGCAAAACGCCTTGCAAATATTGAAGCTTCAAAAAATCTGAGACAAGATTTAATGGAAGTCGCCGAAGCCATGGCCAAAGAACTAAAAGCAAACCCGAACCCACAAAAAATATTCGGTTTGCTAAAACTGCTTCAGGCGATAAAAATTACTACCGATCTGCCAGAAGAAACTCCTGAAGCTGAAAAGCAAGAAGGTAAAAACAAAAAACTATCGCCGGACTTAATTAAACAAATCGAAAATGAAATTTTAGGAATTTGAGATATGGAAAAAGTTTCAAATGACAATTTTGCGATTATCGACATAGCAGATGGCATACTAATTTTTTTTATTGGCACTGCCGAAAATCAGGTTTGCACAAGTTCATCAATAGAGGGTATGAAAAGCATACGCTTAGGATTACTCAATTCCATCAATAGAAATAAAGCGCTTGCTCAACACCCATCGTTTAAAACGGTTGACAGAAAAGACCTTTTTACCAAAGCGCTCAAAAACAGAAAGTGGAATTTCGACAAGTTTCCAAACCCAACTGCTTTTCTAGCCATTTCGAAAGAATTGTTAAAAAAAACAAGTCTCCAAATTTCGATTCTAACGAGCGCAAAAAGCAAAGACGATAAGTTATGCGCCTGAAAATAGTTAAACAAAATTAAACAGAGTTAAAGGGGTTTTAATGCAGGTACCCGATACTGAATCATCCCAAAATTTAAAAAGCTGGTTTCTACCTTACCAAATACGTTGGCTAAAAGACGAGTCTGCTGTAAAGATATGGGAAAAATCTCGACGCATTGGTGCTACCTACGTACAAAGTTACGAAGATGTACGCGATGTAGTTTCTGGCAAAGTAGATAAAGTTTGGTTTTCATCTGCAGATGAGTCTGCGGCCAAAGAATACATTATGGAAGCTTCGAAATGGGCGCTCATGTTCGACAAAGCAGCACGCAGTTTGGGTGAAGAACTCCTAGACGAAAAGAACGACATCAAAGCCCTGGTCATTGAATTTAGCAATGGTGGACGAATTCATGCGTTAAGTTCGAATCCTAAGGCTTTCCGCTCAAAAGGTGGAAAAGTAGTTTTAGATGAATTTGCTTTTCACGAACAAGATGAAAAATTGTGGAAAGCAGCCAAACCATCGGCAACGTGGGGCTATCCAATTCGTATTCTTAGTACCCACAACGGCAAACAATGTTTGTATTATCGCTTTTTAGAGCGAATTGCGCAGGGAAAACTCAATTGGAGTGTGCATAAAACCCCCATTACTCAAGCCATTGAGGAAGGTCTGTACGATAAAATTAAAAAAGGCAAAACTACACAAGAAGAACGTGAAGCATGGCTTGAAGAATTACGACAAGATAGTTTTGACCAGGACACATTCAACGAGGAGTTTATGTGTGTTCCCGTTGAAGGTAGAACCCGATTCTTACCTTACGATTTAATTGCGACTTGCGAAGACGATGGAATACTCTACAGCGACGAGGAACTCCAAAACTGCCGTGGAAACCTCTATATCGGTTTCGATATAGCACGAAAAAAAGATTTATCGGTTATCGTAATTGCCGAAAAAATAGCAAGTTTACTCATCGTTCGCAGAATACACGTCATGGAAAAAACACCCTTCCATATTCAAAGAGATGTGTTATTTAACTACTTACGCTTGCCAAGTTTACGGCGCGCGTGTATTGATGCAACGGGCTTGGGAATGCAATTAGGCGAAGAGGCGCAATACAGTTTCGGAAAGTACAAAGTGGAAGCAATCACCTTTACCGGAAACGTGAAACAAGAACTCGCTTTTCCACTGCGAAGCGCCTTTGAAGAAAAAAACATTCGTATTCCTTACGACCCAAAACTTCGGGACGATTTGGCGAGTGTGAAAAAAATAGTTACCGCAAGTGGAGCTATTCGTTTCATGGCCGATCACACCGACGATGGACACGCCGACCGCTTTTATGCAGTTGGTTTGGCCAATCATGCAGCCGACGATTACCAAGGACCAGTATGGGTAAAATCGGCACATTCTAAACCTCAAAGCACCGTAATTAACAATGGCTATTAATCTACTCGAATCGTTTAAACGCCTTATTTCAGGCAAAACAGACACTAAAACAACTCCCGATGTAGCTGTTTTAAGTAAAGTTACCGCTCTATTTGGGCAGTTACCAAATCCTGATCCTGTTCTAAAAAAAGCAGGAAAAGACATTTCCGTATATCGTGAACTCCTTGGTGACGATGAAGTCTGGAGTGCGGTACAATCGTTCAAAAGTGGTGTAAAATCCCTGAATTGGGAATTATTTGGAGAGGAAACCGATCAGCAGCGAAAAGACGAAATTCAAGTCCTGTTCAACTCCTACAAGATTGACAGCGTCATTTCCCAAATTTTGAACGCGCGCTTGTTCGGTTTCCAACCCCTTGAAATTACTTGGCACACCGAAAACGGACGTTGGTGGCCGTCTGCCATTCGTGAAAAACCTATAGAATGGTTCACCTTTAATAACCAAGGGAATTTGTGCCTAAAACCCCAATACCGCGCCGATGGTGGAACCGGCATGCTCGAACTGCCCCCATTAGCATTTATAACCGCTCAACACGAAGCAACGTATGCCAATCCTTGGGGTGAATCCATTCTCTCAAGAGTATTTTGGTCGGTAGCGTTCAAAAAAGGTGGGGTAAAGTTTTGGGCTACGTTCATGGAGAAATACGGAATGCCTTGGGTTACCGGAAAGCTCCCAAGAGGTTCACAAATTGAATCGCAAAACGAGTTATTAACCAAACTCGATGCCATGGTGCAAGATGCCGTAGCGGTTATTCCTGACGATTCTAGTATTGAAATTCACCAAACTGGAAGCTCAACTGGAAGTGGTGATTTGCATCCGAATTTCATTAATTTCTTTATTGCACAGATAAACAAAGTTATTCTAAGCCAAACCTTAACAGGAACTTCGGGAAATGGTTCAGGCAGTTACGCTTTAGGTAAAGTGCACAGCGAAGTACGCGAAGATGTTGTTTCAGTGGGTAAACGCCTGGTTGAGGAAGTATTCAATACTTTGCTCCAATGGATTTACAAGTTCAACTACGGAACTGACGCACAGCTCAAATTTCGCTTATTTGAAGAGGAAGATGTTGATAAAACCTTAGCGGAACGAGACGAAGTACTCACCCGAACAGGCGTGAAGTTCAGAAAATCGTACTACGTGAAAAACTATGGACTCGATGAAGCCGACTTCGAAATCAACTCACAGGTTGATAATCCTGACTTTTCCCATAAGCAATCTTGCGCCTGTGGTTGCCAAAAAGTGGCAAGTCAAAAAATGGCAAGTTTTGCAGACCAAACCGAAACCCGAATGAATGCCGATTCCGTTCAAGAAGCAATTGACCGAATTGGGCTAAATACGAATCTTCAACCGCTCCTTAATCCGGCATTAAAACCTATTTTAGCCCTATTTAATGACCTACCCGATTCGGAAGAAAACCCTGAAGCTTTACTGCAAAAACTCGCTGAGACCTATCCTGAGATGAGTACAGCGCAGCTTGAAGACTCCCTTACCAAAGCCATTTTCTTGGCTGATATTCTTGGCCGATTAACCGACAAGGAAGAACAATGAGCGAACCGATTGATGTGGCGTTTGCGATAAATCTACCACCGGAAAAAGCAATTCAATACTTAGAAAGTAAAGGGTATGCGTTTTCTTTTCGGTGGGAAGATCTTGCGGCGCAAGCCCAAGCGAAAGCGTTTACGGTTGCAGGAGCTATGAAACTCGATTTACTCCAAACCATTCGAGGAAGTGTAGAAAAAGCCTTAAAAGAAGGGAAAACACTGCAGCAGTTCAAAAAGGAACTTACTCCAGAATTGCAAAAACTCGGTTGGTGGGGCAAAGAAACCGAAGTAACCAATCCCGAAACCAGAGAAGTTCGAAAAACGCGCGTAGATGGCTTTAGACTGCGTACCATTTACAACACGAATCTACAATCGGCTTACATGGCAGGACGCTACCAAAGCCAACTAGAGGACGATTTCCGCCCCTATTGGCAATATGTTGCTACCATGGATAGAAGAACACGCCCGGCACATGCTGTTTTGAATGAAACGGTTCTACGAAAAGAAGATCCTTTTTGGAATGAGAATTATCCACCAAATGGTTGGGGTTGCCGTTGCCGTGTTCGTGGTTTAAGCCAAAGCAAAGTAGATAAACTCGGTTTGAAAATAGCCAAAGGCGAAAACCTTAGACCCATTGCGGATAAAGCGTTTCAGGGGAATCCTGGTCTCGATGCTGTTCCGCTTGATGTGGTAGCATGGCAGAAAGCCGAAAAAGTGGCAGAATCGGCAAGAAATGCTTGGATTGCCGACATGATTCGACCGGAACAAAGGCAACAAATCGTAGATGCTTTTGTGGACGAAGTGGATAGAATTCGCCAAAATAGAGGCATGGTAAGAACTCTAACCTACCTTGAACCGAACCTTTTTAATGAATTAACCGCTGAAAAAGCGCTAAAATCTCCGATTGTTACGATTAGCGATACACAGGTATTACATGCCATGAGAAACGGTAAAAACGAAGCGTCTGTATTAAAACGAGTTCAAGATGCCGTAAATAACCCGGAAAAAGTGTGGAGAAAAAACAACGAATTAGTTTTCGTCAAAACTATTGAAAACCAACAAGTTAAATTCGTATTCAATATTCACAAAAGGAAAGGAATTTCCTACGAACATTTAACTTTTATCACTGCAGGAAAGTTTGAAATAGGTTTCTTTCAAGATACCCACAAAAAAATTAGGTGACCATGAAATCATAGCCACCTAATGAATTGGAGGGATTCGAACCCACGATCTACAGAAAAATCTGTCAAGCTGCCAAACTGCGGTCATCAACTCTCTAGAAATCTACCAAACCACCACCACAATGTCAACACCTTTCATACAAGCCGATATTAAAGAAGCGCTACTTGCTCTGGGTAAACTTGCAGGTAAAATGGACGATTTGCGTCCGGTTATGTCTAGTATTGCCAATACGATGCACGAGTCGGTTATGCAGAATTTTGAACTAGAAGGGCGAAGTGCAAGCCCTTGGAAAACCTTATCTGCTTCCACTATTGCGCAAAGAGGAAAAGCAAAACCAACAGCTTGGCCGGGTAAAATTTTAGATAGAGGTAGTTCTGCCGGCTTGAAATCTTCCATTACTGCAGAATATGATGCCAAAAGTGCAATCGT
>Ga0210053_1004208_pt1 | contig 11325 bp, 12 predicted proteins | sample CryGeymeta201512_FD_185467 | JGI IMG/M metagenome (GOLD analysis project Ga0210053, IMG submission 185467) | Groundwater microbial communities from Crystal Geyser aquifers in Utah, USA - Crystal Geyser metaG 2015-12 (SPAdes) (version 2) | ecosystem: Environmental > Aquatic > Deep subsurface >... | reverse complement strand
GAGAAAAATATTCGAAATCAAGGAATGGGTAGAAGATTTTTAAAAAATAGGTTAAAATTCTTTTTCGCCAAGGATTTCTAGCGGGGTTAAACGTCACGAAAGGTGGATTCAACAAATCGCTGAAAAGCTCGGAATGAAGCTTGAATATTAAATTTTAAATTCAGTTTCTAACAGCTTTTTCAATAGGCTGTTTTTTTATTTCTAGAAAAATAGAGTTAAATCCATTTTCTCTCTACTTCCCATGGTATTTCTTTTATTTATTCCAGCGAGTGAAATATCATACGGACATTTCTTTTTTGTGGATAATTATATCTTCCAACAACTTTTTGGCCTTTTGGCTTCTTGAGTAAAATGGATGTCCTTCCCTTAATAAGGCGACCAACTCTTCGCTTTTAACTGGTAGTTCTCTTAAAAACCTTTTTGCAACAGTAAAAAAATACTTCTCATATTCTCTCCATTGCTCTCGAACTGATTTGTTGGTCGCTACAGACAGAGGAGTAATTTGATAGTTTTTTCCTAGAATTCTGCGGAATATCCATAATGCCCGTCTCATATGCCAATCAGATGTGACAAGTAATATCCTTTTCCAGCTTCCGCGCTTTTCTTTTTCCATTATTATCTGTTTTGAAAAAACAGCATTGCTAATAGTATCAAACGATTTTGTTTCCAGATATATTCTCCTAGGATTAACTCCCCTCTTCGCTAAATAATCGTTCATAGCTTGCGCTTCAGTAGTTTTTGGTACTTCTTTTACAAGCCCGCTCCAACGGCCGCTCAGTAATACGGGTATGTCGGGAAATTTCTTTTTATTTCTTCGAAAACCATTCAATCGTTCTTTAGTAACTTGCGATATTCTGCCTTGTCTATCAATGCCGCCACCCAAAATAATTATTACATCAATTTTTTTCATATTTTCATTTTTATTCCTCGTTTCACATGGCACTTTTTTGATTTTAGAAAAAAGTGATGTCATAAAAAATGGTGTCAACTCTGGTTTTTGACACCATTTTTAATCAAGAAATTAGAGTTGACACCTATTTTCCTATAACTAGATAACCGATTAGAAAAATGCTTATTGCTTTGACTGTCGGGCTGCTGGGAATTGCACCCAGTCCTTACCCACCCCAAGGGTAAATACTAACTGTTATACTACAGCCCGCAACGTACAAAATTTCAGAGAAATTTTTACGTTGCTGAAACGTTTAAATTTTCGCTAAAAATTTATTACGTTTCGCAACTATTTTCCTTTGCTGAGAGCTTTAATACATTTCGTGCAAGCCAAAACTCTTCTGCCTGAAGGCAAACCTGCCTTGCCGGCAGGCAGGCGCACCCATTGTAGATTTGGGTATTTTCTTTTTTTACCAGTGGGGTTATATTTTCCACGAAGTTTTACTAATCTCTGAACCATTATTGATTTTTTTCCGCAAATAGCGCATTGTTTTTGCATCAATTTAATATTAGCAGAACTATTTATTTTTTCAATAGTTTACACTATATGAGGACATCGATAACACTTTTGTTATTCGCTGATTTACCCCGTTAGAAATTTGCCAATGAATTCTCTGGCGACGCACTAATGCGAATAGCATTGTCCCGCTAAGCGGGACTGGCCTATTCGGCCCCGTGCGTCGCAAAAGAATTGGAAGTCTAACTGTGATTTTAGTATATCTTGAATTTCTATTGCAAATTTCTAACGGGGTTTACACTGAAAATACTATCAGCGTTTATCAGCGTGGCTCGCGGATTCTCTTGGCTTGAATTACCATTTATTCTTGGAAGCGAGCCCTATCAGCGTTTAATCAGCGTCAAGCAAGTGTTACTGATGTATTTCATTTTCTTCATAGTTGTGATAGGATATAGAATATGAACCCCGTTAGAAGTCCTTGGGTGAATTTTATAAAATTTTCAGAAGAAGAGTTAATCGACCTTTTATGGGCCTGGGCTGCAATTAGTTTTGCTTTTGCAGTAGTTTTATGTGGAGGAATAGAGGGGTTAAGAAGTGGCGCAGGAAGGGAATTTCCTTCAAAGTTAATATTAGCTGCTATAACCGTAGGAGTAGCTTTTTTACTCCATGAAATTTCGCATAAGTTTGTGGCTCAAAAATATGGTTGTTGGGCTGAATTTAGAAGATTTGATTTTGGACTGATTTTAGCTGTGGGTTTGAGTTTTTTCGGTTGGATCATTGCGGCTCCTGGCGCCGTAATGATTTCTGGTCCAATCTCAAGGGAACAAAACGGTAAAATATCAGCGGCAGGTCCCTTAACCAACATTATTCTGGCTGGATTATTTTTTCTGTTAGGAATATCTTTAACTAAATTTGGATTATTCACTCCTTTATTACAGAATATTGTTGGTTTTGGTATTTCGATCAACGCATGGTTGGCCTTATTCAATATGATTCCCATTCCTCCCTTGGATGGTTCTAAAGTAATCGGTTGGTCTGTTCCGGCTTGGATTGGTATAGCAGGAGTTGCAGTATTTATTTTATTTATGTGAGTTTAGATTTTTTTAATTGACAATTCCCAAGTTATTTGCTAATTTGTATTTTACAAGCGCGGAGCGCTTAATTATTTTGCTCCCATTCTATCATTTTGCATTTTGACTTTTGCATTTTGCATTTGACCGAGCGGAGCGAGGGAATATGCCCACTATTCGTCAACTAATTAAAAAGGGAAGAAAAAAAATTAGAAAGCGTGCCAGAATGCCGGTTTTGAAATTTAGTTTCAATCCCTTAAAAAATAGACCGATATCTTTTGCTTCTCCTTTCAAAAGAGGAGTGTGTCTGAAGGTTTTTACTGTTACTCCCAAGAAGCCGAACTCGGGTTTAAAAAAAGTAGCCAGGGTTCGTTTAACCAATCGTCAAGAGGTAACTGCCTATATTCCAGGAGAAGGTCATAATTTACAGGAACACTCAATTGTTTTGATTAGAGGGGGAAGAGTCAAGGATCTGCCGGGTATAAGATATCATATTGTTAGGGGAGTATTAGATACGGCTGGAGTTGAAGGAAGAAAACAAGAAAGATCAAAGTATGGAGTAAAAAGGGAAAAATAAAATGGCCCGAAGAAAAAAGATCAAAAGAAGAGTTATCCCTCCCGATTCCATCTACAATAATATTAAGGTCGGAAAACTCATCAATCAGGTAATGAGAAAAGGGAAAAAAACTATAGCCAGAAAAATTGTCTATGGTGCTTTTAATATTGTAAAAGAAAAAACCAAAAAAGAACCCCTGGAGGTTTTTGAGACAGCTATGGAAAATGCCAGTCCGGTCTTGGAGGTAAAACCGAAAAGAATTGGCGGAGCGACCTATCAGGTTCCCAGAGAGGTGAAAGGGGAAAGAAGGCAAACTCTTGCCATGCGTTGGATCATTCGGGCAGCAAAACAAAAGAAAGGAAAACCAATGAAAGAGAAATTGGCTGAAGAATTAATTAATGCCGCCAATAATATCGGTTGGGCAGTTAAAAAGAAAATAGATACACACCGCATGGCAGAGGCAAATAGGGCCTTTGCCCATTTTGCATGGTAAATTCCTTCGCTTCGCTCAGTCAAGCGAAAAGCGGAAAGCGGAAAGCGAAAAGCGCAAAGCAATAACTCAAAAGTCAAAACATTTTAAATTTTACACTGTTGTTTTACGCTTTACGTTTTACGCTTTAAGTTTTTTTATGTCCAGAATTTATCCCATCGAAAAATATCGGAATATTGGAATTATTGCCCATATTTCGGCCGGAAAGACAACGACAACTGTTTGTATTTTGTATTACACGGGCAAAACCCATAAAATTGGTACTTTGGAAAAAGGAACCACTGTTATGGATTGGATGGTCCAGGAACAAGAAAGGGAAATGACAATTATGGCTGCTGCCACTTCTTGTTATTGGTCAATTGACAAGGAAGATTATCGAATAAATATTATCGACACCCCCGGCCATATTGATTTTACAGCCGAAGTTCAAAGATCTCTGAGGGTTTTGGATGGGGCAGCGGTTGTCTTTGATGGAGGGGCGGGGGTTCAGACCCAATCTGAAACCGTCTGGCATCAGGCAGACGAGTTTTTGGTTCCGAGAATTTGTTTTGTTAATAAAATGGATAAAGTGGGAGCAACCTTCGAAATGAATCTGGAATCAATTTGGAAAAGATTAACACCGGATGCTATCCCCCTGCAATTGCCAATTGGTGAAGCCGATAATTTTTCAGGCATCGTTGATTTAATAAAAATGAAAGCCCTAAAGTTTGAAGGCAAAGAGGGAGAAATTATAAAAGAAGAAGGCATTCCAGAAGAATTAGAAGAGAAGGCGCGGGAATGGAGGAAAAAAATAGTAGAAAGAATTGCCGCTGAAGACGAAGAACTTTTAGAAAAATATTTAGCCGGTAAAGAAATTTCAATTGAAGAATTAAGGAGGGGGTTGAGAAAAGCAACAATTGGCTGTAAAATTTTCCCGGTATTTTTTGGTTCACTTTTTAAAAGAATTGGGGTCCAACCCCTTTTAGATGCCATCGTATATTATCTGCCTAGTCCTATTGATTTACCACCAGTTAAAGGGACGGATCCAAGAACCGGCGAAGAACTTGAAAGAAAACCCTTAGATTCTGAACCATTTTCCGCCCTGGTCTTTAAAGTCCAAACCGATCCCTACGTCGGAACCTTAACTTTTTTCCGGATTTATTCAGGTTCTTTGAAAAGAGGTTCTTATCTATTGAATTCGGCCAATGGGCAAAAAGAAAGAATCGGGAGACTATTAAGAATGCATGCCGATGAAAGGGAGGAGGTGGAAGAAGCATTTACCGGGGATATTCTGGCTACCGTTGGTTTAAAAAATACTTCCACCGGAGCGACCCTTTGTGATGAAGCTGAGCCAGTTGTTTTGGAAAAGATCACATTCCCGGAGCCGGTAATTTCTGTTCGAATTGAACCAAAATCAAAAGCCGATGATGAGAAAATAACATTAGCTCTCAAAAAATTAGCCGAAGAAGACCCCACCTTTCGGGTGAAGGGAGACCTGGAAACCGGCGAGACAATTATTTCCGGAATGGGAGAATTACATCTGGAAATTATTACTGATAGGATAAAAAGAGAATTCAAGGTTGAGGGGAATGTTGGCAGGCCCCAGGTTGCCTTTAAAGAAACAATCAAGGCAGCGGCTGAAGCCGAAGGAAAATATATTCGGCAATCAGGAGGTCACGGTCAGTATGGTCATGTCTGGCTAAAACTTGAACCCAAAAATAGGGGAGAGGGATTCGAATTTGTAAGCGAGATAAAGGGTGGAATTATACCGAGAGAATTTATTCCCGCAGTTGAAAAGGGAATTAAGGAAGCAATGGAAAAAGGAGTTATAGCTGGCTATCCTTTGGTTGATTTAAAAGTTATTCTTTATGATGGTTCTTTTCACGAAGTTGATTCTTCTGAATTTGCTTTCAAGGTCGCCGGTTCCATGGCTCTTCAAAGTGGAGTAAAAAGAGCTCAGCCGGTTCTGTTGGAACCGATAATGAAATTAGAAGTAGTTTTACCTTCTGAGTTTTTTGGAAGTGTCATTGGAGATTTAGGGGCGAGAAGAGGAAAGGTTGAAGAAATGCAAGACAGGGTAAACACAAAGATAATCAGGGCAAAAATTCCTTTGGTAGAAATGTTTGGTTATGCTACCCAGTTGCGTTCCTTGACACAAGGCCGGGGAACGTTTACAATGGAATTTGACCACTATGAAGAAGTGCCAAATAATATAACGCAGGAGATTATTGAGGGGCGAAGAAGATAAATCTTCTTCTTTTCCCACCGAGCTTCCGAAGGAAGTGAAGGTAAGAAAGAGAATGAAATTCTCTTGCGACTTCGCTACCGCTCGGGAGGAAGAGGAAATAAATTGCAAATTGAAAATTGAAAACTATTCTTGACTTATTTTTAAAGGTTTAATAAAATAATAATATAAACTTTAGAAGCGGAAGGACGCGGAAATATCCGCGTAAACCCCGTTAGAAATTTTTGATAACAAAGTATTTCTAAAGGATTGAGTCTGTAAAATTTCTAAACGGGGTAAACCCCGTAGTGAAAATTCGACTGTTCGCCAAGGGCGAACAAAAGATGAAAATGTCGAATTTCTACTACGGGGTAAATCTGCGTAGATATCCGCGTAAATCCGCCTCTACAAATATATGGCTGTAAAAGAAAAATTTGTTAGAACGAAATCCCATGTCAACGTTGGGACAATTGGCCACGTTGCTCATGGCAAAACCACTTTAACGGCGGCAATTTTAAAAGTCACCAAGATGAAGGGGTTTTTAGCTTCGGCTAAAGGGGTAGATGATTTAAATGCTGCCCCGGAAGAGAGAGCCAGGGGATTAACCATTTCCATTTCCCACGTCGAATTTGAAACAGAAAAACGTCACTACGCCCTCATTGATTGTCCCGGTCATGCCGATTATATTAAAAATATGATTACCGGCGCTGCCCAGATGGATGGAGCAATTTTGGTGGTATCGGCTGTTGATGGAGCAATGCCTCAGACACGAGAACATATTTTATTAGCCAGACAAGTTGGTCTTCCTTCTCTGGTTGTTTTTTTAAACAAATGCGATATGGTTGATGACCCGGAGATTATTAATTTAGTTGAATCTGAGTTGAGGGAACTCTTAAAAAAATATGAATTTCCGGGAGATAAGATTCCAATAATTCGAGGCTCGGCCTTGAAAGCCCTTAGCGCTAACTCTCTTGATGACCCAGCAGTCAAACCAATTTTAGATTTGATTAAAGCCGTTGATGAAAATATTCTCGAACCTGTCAGAGAAACAGACAAACCATTTTTAATGGCAATCGAAGATGTAATGACAATTGCTGGGAGAGGAACGGTGGCGACCGGAAGAATTGAGAGAGGGAAAGTTCAACCAAATGAGGAAGCGGAATTAATTGGAATAAAACCAACCGTAAAGACGACGGTTGTTTCAATTGAGATGTTTAAGAAAACATTGGATGAAGGAATAGCAGGGGATAATGTTGGGATTTTATTGAGAGGATTAAAAAAAGAAGATGTTATAAGGGGACAGGTTTTAGCTAAACCGGGAACAGTCACTCCTCATAGCGAATTTGAAGGTCAGGTTTATATTTTAACCAAAGAAGAAGGAGGTAGACATACACCCTTTTTCTCAGGTTATAAACCCCAGTTTTATTTTATAACCACCGATGTTACCGGAGAAGTGAGTTTGGACGAGGGGACAGAAATGGTTATGCCGGGTGATACTATCAATCTGAAAATTAAATTAATTGTCCCAATTGCCATGGAAGAAAAACAAAGATTTGCTATTCGTGAGGGTGGAAAAACAGTGGGGGCAGGAGTAGTCGCTAAAATTGTAAAATAGAAGTTAGTTAGTGGAAAATGGAAATTTTTATTGTTTATCGTTAAAGGTTTATCGTCTTCCGCAGCCCGTATCGTCTAACGTTAGACGGCAGACGACAAACGAAACGGGCAGCGATAAACGAGAGACGAAAGACCATTTTCTAATTTCAAAAGTTCATAAGATGCCAAAGAAAAAAGCCGTAGCAGTTGAAGAAGAAGTAAGACCCAAGCTTAGGATTAAGTTGCGGGCTTATGATAATAAGGTAGTTGATAATTCTGCCAGACAAATTATTGAAGTAGCCAGTCGGTATGGAGTGAAATTTGCAGGTCCAGTTCCCTTGCCGACCGAGACTCATAAATATACGGTAAATCGATCTTCTTTTGTCCACAAAGATAGCCGGGAACAATTTGAAACCAGGATTCACAAGCGCCTGATTGATATTCAAGAACCTAATCAAAAAATAATTGAAGCCCTCCAGAGTTTGAACCTGCCCGCCGGCGTGGATATAGAAATAAAGATGTGATTGACAAACTTTATCGAACTACCTCAAGATGAATGAGCTAGAGAAGGGCCTTTGGCAGGCGGGTTTACCAGCTGGCGTGGATATCGAAATCAAAATGTAAATATAGAAGCCGATAATACGCTGATAAGTACGCTGAACTACCTTTTGTAGAAGCTGATTCACCCCGTTTAGAAATTTTACAGACTCAATCGTTTAGAAATACTTTGTTATCAAAAATTTCTAACGGGGTTCACGCTGAACGGTACGCTGATTTACGCTGAATATCAGCGTCTGATCAGCGTACTCAATCAGCGTTTTTCAGCTTCTATTATTAATCAGCGTTCCCAATCAGCGTTTTTCAGCTTCTACAAATATGAAGTTTATATTAGGTCAAAAGATTGGAATGTCCCAGATTTTTAACGAAAAAGGAAATGTGATGCCTGTCACTTTGATTGAGGCCGGACCTTGTATTGTTACTCAGGTCAAAACAAAAGAGAAAGATGTATATACCGCTATTCAGATAGGATTTAAAAAATTAAAAGAAAAAAAAATAAAAAAACCACAAAAGCAAAAACCATTTAAATATTTACGAGAGTTTAGAGGAAATATCGATATTTCAAAATATAAAGTTGGGGATAATATTGATGTTTCAATTTTTAAAGAAGAGAATAAAGTTTCGGTTTCAGGAATCTCCAAAGGAAAAGGTTTTGCCGGGGTGGTAAAAAGATGGGGATTTCATGGAAGACCAAGGACAAGAGGGACCAAGCATGAAGAGAGAGGACCCGGTTCAATCGGGGCAGCCACTCCATCGAGAGTTATCAAGGGAATAAAAATGGCAGGCAGAATGGGCGGGGAAAGAGTAACAGTTAAAAATTTAAAAATTGTCAAAATCGATAAAGAAAATAATTTGTTAGCAGTTAAGGGAGCAGTGCCAGGAAGGAGAGGAACATTGATGGAAATTAGAGGATAAAAAAGGCACCTACGGTTATTTGACTTTCGGTGGCTTCTCCCTTACCGCCCCACCAGGCTCTCATTTTCATTTTACACCTCCTTTCTATAAAAATTAGAGCAAATGAAATTATGTCTGTCAAGACTAGTATTTGACTTATATTTTTAAAAGAGATAAAATAATGAAAAGAGTGTAATTAAATCTATGACCAAGATGAATAAAATTTTAAATTATCAAGTAATCATTTATCCTGATAAAACAGTAGGGAGCAATAAACCTTGTTTTACTGCTTTTTGTCCTACCTTGGAGATTGCTGATTCTGGTAAAAATATTGAAGAAGCTTTTGAAAATATAAAAAGTCTTATTCGGTTTCATTTAGAATGTCTAAAAAAAGAAAAAGCGCCAATTCCAGAAAGTTTTGCCTTAGAGAAAGAAGGACTTATTACCACGGCTAAAGTTTCTGTTTCTTTGTAAGTTTTTTCTTCGATATTTCAGACGTGAAAAAAGAAGTTAAACCCAAAGAAATTGTTAGAGCCTTACAAAAATTGGGTTTTTATAAACTTTATCAAAAAGGAAGCCATTTAAGATTGGCTCATCCTGATGGGAGAAAGGCGACTATCGCTATTCATAGCAAGCCAATTTCTAAAGGCACTTTTTCAGCAATTTTAAGACAAACAAAACTTACCAAAAAAGATTTAAATAAACTGATTTAAAAACGATTTATTAACTTTAGGCATTTTAAATAAAGGCTCTAAAAGAGCTTATTTTCATTCCTGAAAATGTTTGTCAACACTTACAATCAAAAAGGCGAAGAAGTTGGGAAGACAAATTTGCCCTCAGAGATTTTTGATATTAAGATAAATCCTAACCTGATTCATCAGGTCGTATATTGCTTAACCTGGTTAATCAACTTGGCCTAACGATTATGCTTATCGACACCTATAATCAAGATGGTCAGAAGATTGGACAAACGAGATTACCGGCTGAGATTTTTGAAATTCCGATGAATTCTGATTTAGTCCATCAGGTTGTTGTTTCCCAGATGGCAAATCGGAGAAAGGTGATTGCTCATACAAAAACAAGAGGAGAAGTAAGCGGGGGAGGTAAGAAACCCTGGGCACAAAAAGGGTTAGGAAGGGCAAGGCATGGCTCAATTAGGTCACCCATCTGGCGGCATGGAGGAGTGGTTTTTGGTCCAAGGAAGGAAAAAATTTTCAAAAAGAAAATCCCCAAGAAAATGAAAAGAAAAGCCCTTTTTATGGTTTTGAGCGCCAAAGTAAAAAGTAATTTGTTGATATTGATAGATAAATTGGAGTTAGCTCAAGCCAAAACAAAATTGATGGCAGAAATAATTGAAAATTGTAGGGCGAAGAGGGGTGCCTCTTCTTCCCCTTCGCTTCTGCCTGCAGAAGCTCGGAAATTGAAAATTGAAAATTTCAAAAACGGAAGCGTTTTGATTGCCTTACCTGTTCTCGAAAAAAATATCATTTTGGCTGCCAGAAATCTTCCAAAGGTCCAGACTATCCAAGCCAAAGATTTGAATGCCTTAGATTTACTTTCTTTCAAATATTTAATTTTGCCAAAGGAAAGCTTAAAAATAATAAAAGAAACATTCCTTAAATAATTTAAAATGCAAAATTCAAAATTCAAAATTTTGATAGAACCACATATTACCGAAAAGACCACTGATTTAGAAAAGAAAAATCAATATGTTTTTAAAGTTTTCCCAAAAGCAAACAAAACAGAAATTAAAAAGGCAATAGAGGATTTATATAAGGTCGAGGTTTTGGGTGTTAAAATTATAAATGTGCTTAAAAAAAGAAGGAGACTGGGGAGGATTTCTGGCTGGAAAAAAGGATATAAAAAAGCGATTGTTAAAATAAAAGAAGGACAAAAGATTGAGGTGCTACCTCGTTAATATTATGAAAAATAAATTATTATCAAAAAAGGAGCCAGAGAAAGCTTTGCTTTTGGCTTTTGGGAAAAAAGCCGGAAGGAATCAACAGGGAAGAATAACCGTTCGCCATCGGGGAGGGGGAGTGAAAAGGTTATATCGAATCGTTGATTTTGGGCAAGAAAAATTTGGAATTTCTGGAAAGGTTATCGCTTTAGAATATGACCCAAATCGAACTGCCTATTTAGCGTTAATTGAATACCAAGATGGCAAAAAGCGATATATTTTAGCTCCTCATCAAATTAAAGTTGGCTCCGAAATCACCTGCGCTGAGAAAACCGAGATAGAAATTGGTAATCGGATGAAATTGAAAAATATACCAATAGGAACTCAAGTTTTTAATATTGAATTAGAACCTCAAAGAGGCGGGAAAATAGTGAGGTCAGCGGGAACATCGGCAAAAGTTTTGGCTCAAGAGGATGGTTTTTGCCATTTGGCAATGCCTTCTAAAGAGGTCAGAAAAATTTTTTGGGATTGCTTTGCCACGATTGGTCAGGTTTCTCATCCAGAAATGAAGTTCCAAGATATTGGAAAGGCTGGAAGAAGGAGATTAAAGGGTTGGAGGCCTCAGGTTCGAGGAATTGCAATGAACCCCGTAGATC
>Ga0210053_1004197_pt1 | contig 11343 bp, 9 predicted proteins | sample CryGeymeta201512_FD_185467 | JGI IMG/M metagenome (GOLD analysis project Ga0210053, IMG submission 185467) | Groundwater microbial communities from Crystal Geyser aquifers in Utah, USA - Crystal Geyser metaG 2015-12 (SPAdes) (version 2) | ecosystem: Environmental > Aquatic > Deep subsurface >... | reverse complement strand
CGGGTGCGGAACACCCGCTCGCCAACATGTCCACCGGAATCGGTAACCTGCCTGCGTGCAAACACCGGCGCCTCAACCGCGTTTTCCGGTGCGGTCGGGTCGGCAGGATGCAGGCCAAAACGCACCCACTCCAGGCCATCGCGGTGAAACACTTCCTGCCAATCGACATGCAACGCCGAGGTGCGCGCACCGGTATCGACCTTGGCGCGAACGAAAGCCAGCCCAAACGCCGGCAACGACACCCATTCCCGCCAGCCCAACACCTTTTTTGTGCTCATCGGCAGATCGCAAGGCTCGCAAAGCCGGACGCGGCGGAACGCGCAGATGGCAGCCGCCCACATCGCCCATCACGCGCGACCGGGAACCCGTTTGCTATCGACATGGAGCGGGTGAAGGGAATCGAACCCTCGTCAGTTGCTTGGGAAGCAACAGCTCTGCCATTGAGCTACACCCGCGATGACCGAATTATGCGCCAGCACACGGCGCGGTCGCAACGCCGGCACCGTACAATGATTGCCATGCAGATCCAGATCAATGGCGAAACCAGCACGGTGCCCGATGGCACCAGCATCAGTACCCTGCTCGACCAGATCGGCCTTGGCGAGCGCCGGGTGGCGGTGGAGGTCAATCGTGAAGTCGTCCCACGCAGCCGCCATCCACACCATCTGCTGCACGACGGCGATCGGGTCGAGATCGTTCATGCGATAGGGGGAGGGTAAAAACCCAATGCTCTCAGCAGGTTCGGCTGCGTTGCTCGGCGTGCTTTACGGCGCATGGTCGCACTCGACCACACATCCATGCGCTGCAACTCCGCTTTTCCGCTTCATCCCACCGACATGTCGCAATGTGCCGTGGTAGCCCGGGTTGAGGCCCAGCGGGCCGAAACCCGGGGCACCACGTAGCGGTGGAAGCGACATCCACACCGGAATGCACTTGGCGCTCACCTTTGCGTTTTTTACGTCCTTTGCGGATCAAAAGCTTTACGCTCCGCCCGTCGGGTTCATGCTCCGTGTGCAGTTCCAGACACCGGAACGAGCGGCTTGCAATGACCGGTGGAAGGGCTCAAGTTGGAGCATTGAGTAAAAACCGGGCTACCGCTGCTGGCGCTGAGCGGCGATAATCGCGCCATGAATGCTCCCCCGTGCTCCGACCCGCTGCTGATCGCCGGCAAAACCTATCATTCGCGGCTGCTGACCGGCACCGGCAAGTTCAAGGATATGGACGAAACTGCGCGCGCCAGCGCCGCTGCCGGTGCGCAAATCGTCACCTTCGCGGTGCGCCGCATGAACCTCGGCCAGGACCCGGCACAACCCAACTTGCTCGACGCACTGCCGCCGGATCGTTACACCCTGCTGCCCAACACCGCCGGCTGCTACAACGCCGCGGATGCGGTACGCACCTGCCAACTGGCACGCGAGCTGCTCGATGGCGCCAGCCTGGTGAAACTCGAAGTACTCGGCGACAGCAAAACCCTGTTCCCCGATGTGGTGCAAACGCTGGCTGCTGCACGCACGCTGATCGCCGATGGTTTTCAGGTGATGGTGTACACCTCGGACGACCCGATCATCGCGCGCGAACTCGAAGCCATCGGCTGCGTTGCGATCATGCCGCTGGCGGCGCCGATCGGCTCCGGGCTGGGCATCCAGAACAAATACAACCTGCTGGAAATCATCGACAACGCCAAGGTGCCGGTGCTGGTCGATGCCGGTGTCGGCACCGCTTCGGATGCCGCCATCGCGATGGAGCTGGGCTGTGATGGCGTGTTGATGAACACCGCAATTGCCGGCGCCCGCGACCCGGTAGCGATGGCCGGCGCCATGCGCAAGGCGGTGCAGGCCGGGCGCGAGGCATTCCTGGCCGGTCGCATCCCGCGCCGCCGCAACGCCAGCGCGTCCTCGCCGCTCGATGGGCTGTTCTTCTGATGCGCGCAGCCGCCACCCGCTCCGATGCGGAGCCAGCAACGGCCGATGCCGCTGCCGATGCCGGCAACCGTAAACGCCGCCCGGTGCGCAGCTTTGTGCTGCGCCAGGGGCGCTTCACCCCGGCCCAGCAACGTGCCTTCGAACAACACTGGGCGCACTTTGGCGTGGCCTATCAGGCGCTGCCGCGCGATCTGGATGCACTGTTCGGTCGCCGCGCCGAGCATGTGTTGGAAATCGGTTTCGGCAACGGCGAGTCGTTGGCATTTGCCGCGGCAGCGCAGCCCGAACGCGACTTGATCGGCATCGAAGTACACCGACCCGGCGTCGGCCGCGCGCTCAATGCGCTGGCCGATCAGGGGATCGGCAATGTCCGCGTGTACTGCCACGATGCGGTGGAGGTGTTGCGCGATGAGATCGCGCCCGGTGCGCTGGATGAAGTGCGCATTTTTTTCCCCGACCCCTGGCACAAAAAACGCCATCACAAGCGCCGCTTGATCCAGCCGGCGTTCGCCGCGCTGCTGGTGTCGCGCCTGCGCGTCGGCGGGCTGCTGCATCTGGCCACCGATTGGGCCGACTACGCGCAGCAGATGTGCGACGTGCTCGATGCCCAACCGCAGCTGAAAAGCCAAGCCGGCCGCGGCGGCAGCGTGGCTCGCCCAGCATGGCGGCCGGCGACCCATTTTGAACTGCGCGGCCTGCGCCTGGGTCATGGGGTATGGGATTTGTTGTATGAACGCCACTGACCTGACGCGTTCACCGCGTGTCCGCGCCCCGGCGTGCGCTGTTACCCTGAGTCCACCGATTCGCGCCACCTGACCGAGAGCCAGACCACGCCCCATGTCCGAGCACGCACTCACGACCGATATGCTGCTGGTACTCGGTCTGGTCGGCTTCACTATGGTGATGTTCACCTTCGAGCGACTGCGCGCCGACGTCACCGCGCTGGTGGTTCTGGTTGCCATCGGCCTGCTCGGGCTGGTGCCGGCACGGCAATTGTTCGGCGGCTTTTCCGGCAACGCGGTGATCAGCGTGATTGCCACCATGATTCTGGGCGCTGGGCTCGACCGCACCGGCGTCCTCAATCGTCTGGCGATGGCCTTGCTGCGCGCCTCGCGCGGCGTCGAGGAACGCCTGATCCTGATGACCTCGGCAATCGCCGGCAGCCTGTCGGCGGTGATGCAGAACCCATCGGTCGCCGCCCTGTTCCTGCCGGTCGCCTCACGCCTCGCCGCCCGCACCGGCCTGTCGCTGGCGCGCATCCTGATACCGGTGGCGGCCGCCATCATCATGGGCAGCGGCCTGACCATGGTCGGCAACTCGCCGCTGATCCTGCTCAACGATCTGCTCATCGCCGCCAACGGCAACCTGCCCTCGGGCGTGGCCAGCATCAAGCCGCTGACGATGTTCGCGCCGATGCCGATCGGCATTGCCCTGCTCGCGGTCGGCCTGCTGTATTTCCGCTGGGTGGGCCGCCGCTGGCTGGGCAGCCGCGACGACCCCGCGGTCACCCCGGCGCGCACCGAAAGTTACTTTGCCCGTACCTACGGCATCGACGGCGACATGGTGGAATTGACGGTAACCTCGGAAAGCCCGCTGGTGGGCATGTCGGTAGGCGAGGCCGAAGCACAGAAAAACGCACCGCTGTATCTGGCGGTAAAAACCGCGGGCGAAGCGCGGCTGGCGCCACCGGCCGACACCATGATCTGGGTTGGCAGCGTACTCGGGGTGATGGCGCCGCGCGAACAAGTCAATGATTACGCGCAGAACAATCTGCTGCGGCTGGCGCCGCGGTTGCGGCAACTGGCCGATCTGTTCAACCCGGCACGTGCCGGTATCTCCGAAGCGGTGGTGCCACCCACCTCGCGTTTCATCGGCAAGACCCCGGCCGACCTGCAACTGCGTCGCCGGCTCGGCATCAGCCCGCTGGCGATCAATCGCGAAGGCAAGATTTGGCGCGAGGATATCCGCCAGATTCCGATCAAGGCCGGCGACATGCTGGTGTTGCACAGCATTTGGACAGACCTCGCGCTGGCCGCAGAAAAGCGCGATTTCGTGGTGGTCACCGACTACCCCAAGGACGAACAGCGCCCGCACAAACTGTGGCACGCGATGTTCGTGTTCGCGCTGGCGCTGGGGCTGGCGGTTACGGCGGAATTGCCGGTGCCGCTGGCGCTGATGACCGGCGCTGCCGGCATGTTGGTGCTGGGCGTGCTCAACATGGATGAGGCCTATGCGGCGGTCAACTGGAAGACCGTGTTCCTGATGGCCGGGCTGATTCCGCTGGGTTGGGCGATGGACTCCACCGGGACCGCCGCCTGGCTGTCGCAACGGGTACTCGACCACCTCGGCCCGAACTTGCCGCTGTGGGTGCTGCAAGCAGTCATCGGCTTGCTCACCACGGCCTTCGGGCTGGTGATCAGCCATGTCGGCGCTACCGTGGTGATGGTGCCGCTGGCGATCAACTTTGCCCTCGCGGTGGGCGGCGACCCGACCGTGTTCGCGCTGGTCGTCGCGCTATCGGCATCCAACAATTTCCTCAGCCCATCCAACCCGGTGCTGTCGGTAATCATGGGCCCAGCCGGATTTGCCTCGCGCGACCTGCTCAAACTCGGCCTGCCGCTCACTTTTATCTACCTGTCGATAGTGCTGGCAATGGTCAATCTGGTGTTTTGAACGCAACCGTCGAGGCGCGACGATCCGATCACCCCATCAACACCAATTCCTCGGCAGCGGTGGGGTGGATCGCCACGGTATCGTCGAAATCGCGCTTGCACGCGCCCATCTTCACCGCTACCGCAAAGCCTTGCAAAATCTCATCACTGCCCGGGCCGAGCAAATGAATGCCGAGCACGCGCTCGTCATCGCCCACGCAGACCAGCTTCATCAATGAGCGCTCGGCATGGCCAGCGAGCGCGCCGAGCATCGGCCGGAAGCGGCTGCGGTAAATCGTTACCGCATCACCATGCGCGGCACGTGCCTGCGCTTCGGTCAGGCCAATGCTGCCGATCGGCGGGTGCGCAAACACCACGCTGGGAATGTTGCGGTAATCCAGCCTGGCTTTGGGCTTGCCGCCGAACACACGATCCATCAGCCGCCGTGCGGCGGCAATCGCCACCGGCGTGAGCGCCGGACAATCGGTGACATCGCCTACCGCGTAGACATTTTTTGCCGAGGTGTTCTGCCACTCATCAACCGCGATGAAACCCTGGCCATCCAGCGCAACCGACGCTGCATCGAGGCCAATGCCGGTGACATTTGGTGACCGCCCCACCGCCCACAGCAGACAATCGAACCCGCCGGCAACATCGCCATTGCGGCAATGCACACGGATACCGTCGGCATCCCGACTGACCTGATCGAGCTCGTGCCCGAACACGATGTCGATTCCTCGTGTCTGCATCGCTTCGCGCAGGGCATCGCCGATGTCGTGATCGAACGGGCGCAGCAGGCGCTCGCCGCGCACCAGCAGATGCACCTCGGAGCCAAGCGCGCGCAGCACACCGGCCAGCTCGACCGCGATGTAGCCGGCACCGATCACCGCCACCTTGCGCGGCGCCGCACGCAAGCCGAAAAAGCCATCGGAATCGATGCCATGTTCATTACCTGTGATGTCGGGCCGGCGCGCATGGCCACCGGTTGCGATCAGCACATGCGTCGCCGACAGATCCTGCGTGCCGGCGTGTACCCTGCCATTGCCCAGCAATTCGCCGCGCTCAGCAATCACGCTGATGCCAAGCTCATCGAAGCGTTTGCGGTAGCTGGCGTGGATGTTGCTGATGTACTGCTGCCGGCGTGCGATGAACGCCGGCCAATCCAGCGCCACGGATTGCCCGTTGAAGCCGAGTTCCCCGGCAAGCTGCTGCGCCTCGGCCAACTCCGCCGCCAGCCACATCGCCTTTTTCGGCACGCAGCCCACGTTGACGCAGGTACCGCCCAGCGCATGCGGTTCGAGGATGGCGACCCGCGCGCCATGACGCGCCGCGCGAATGGCACCGGCAATACCGCCGGAGCCGGCGCCGAGAACGATCAGATCAAACGCCGCTGTTGCCATTACAGTATCCTCTCCGGCGCACACAACGCCGGGTCGATGATCGGTTCGCGCCGGCACAGCAGATCGGCCACCAGATGGCCAGTGACCGCCGACATGCCAACGCCCATCATGCCGTGGCCGGTGGCCAGCATCAGGTTGCGCATGCCCGGCGCTACACCGATGAATGGCAGGTCATCGATCGTCATCGGCCGCCAACCGTACCAGTCCTCGACGTGCTCGGGGCCTTCGGGCGTGTGCAGGTATTCGCGGGCACCACGCACCAGCGCACGCAGACGGGTTGGGTTCAGGCCACTGTTGTAGCCGGAAAACTCCATGGTGCTGCCCAGCCGGAAGCCATCGCGCCAGGTGGTGACGCAAACGCTGCGCTCCTTGAGCACCAGCGGCCGATTGGGTGCCTGTGCTGGCCGGGTGTAGGTGATCGAATAGCCTTTGCCGGGTTGGATCGGCAAGTTCAGGCCGAGCTGGCGGGCAACGGTGGGCGACCAAGCGCCGAGCGCGAACACAATGTCGCGGCCACGGCGCGGGCCACGCTCGGTATGCACGGCACTGACGCGATCGCCGTCGCGCGCAAACCCCACCACCCGGCAGCGTTCTTCGATCACCCCGCCGTGGGCGCGCACCACACGCGCCAACTCCGCGGCATAGCGATCCGGCCGCAGCCGGGCATCGCCCGGGAAGTGCAAGGCGCCGGCCATGCCCGGCAACAACGCCGGTTCCTCGGAAGCCAGTCGACGGCCATCCCAGCTTTCGGCGCGCACGCCAAAACGTGCCAGCACCGGCACCTCGTCGCTGGCCTTGGCCATCGCCTCGTGGTTGCGAAACACATAGAGCAGACCGCTCGCACTGAACTCGCAATCCAATTGCTGCTCACGCACCAGGGCCTCGATCAACGCGCGCGAACGCCTGAGTACGCGCGCCTTGGCCTCACCGGTGCGCAGCCAGTCGTCGAGATTGCAGCGCCGCGAAAATGCCAACAGCCAGCGCGCCAATGCCGGATCCCAGCGCGGGCGCACATAAAACGGCGCATCGGGCTTGAACATCCAGCGCAATGCCTGGCCGATCATGCCCGGCGCTGCCAGTGGCGTGGCGTGGCTGGGGGTCAGCGTGCCGCAATTGCCGTGTGAGCTGCCACAACCCACCAAGCCCTGTTCAAGCACACGCACTTGCCGCCCGGCCTGCAGCAAATAGTGGGCGCAACACAGGCCAACCACGCCGCCACCGAGAATGAGCACATCGGAAGAATCCGTCATGGTCACATTCTAGTGTAGTGCGTCGCACTTGGCTGCACATTCAGCGCTCGGCTGAGCCGCGAGACAACCGTTCACCGCGGCTGCGCGCAAAATCCTGAGTTACCACATCGTGCGCAACCCGACACCGATGCACGCCAAAAACCCCCAGTAGCCCGGGTTGAGGCGAAGCCGAAACCCGGGACCCCGCACCCGTTCACGCGGCCCTCGAAACCCGCGCCCCCGCACCCCGTTTATTACCACGACCCTCGAAACCCGGGGCCCCGCACCCGTTCACGCGACCATCGAAACCCGCGACCCCGCACCCGTTCACGCGACCATCGAAACCCACAACCGTGCACCGGTCAATCGCCGCCGCGCGCAAGCCTTTTCTGGCAAACTTCGCTCCATGACCAGCCTCCCCCCTTTACACATCCTCGCGGTCAGCGACCGCAATGGCCTCGATGACTTCATCGCGGTGCCGTTTGCAATCTACCGCAGCGACCCGAACTGGGTACCACCGCTGCGTTTCGAGCGGCGCCAGGCACTGGCGCCTGCGCAACCCCTGTCCGAACACGCGCAGTGGCAGCTCTGGGTGGCCTACCGCGATGGCAAACCGATCGGCCGGATCAGTGCACAGATCGATCAACTGCATCTGGATCGTTACCACGATCAAACCGGCTTCTTCGGCTTCCTCGAAGCACCCGACGACCCCGCAGTGTTCAATGCGCTGTTCGCCACGGCCGAGGCCTGGCTGCGCGAACACGGCATGGCGCGCGTGCGTGGCCCGTTCAGCCTCAGCGTCAATCAGGAATCCGGGCTGTTGGTTGAGGGTTTCGACACCCCACCCTACCTGATGATGGGTCACGCCACGCGTTACTATGAACGCCGTCTGCTCGACTTGGGTTATGCCGGCGTCAAGGATCTGCTGGCCTACGAAATGGGCCTTCCGTTCAGCCGGCCATCCAATCTGGAAAACCTGCTGGTCCGGTTCGCCAAGGATATCCACGTGCGCCCGTTCAACCGCGCGCGCAAGGCCGCCGATCTGGAAGTGCTGCGCGACCTGTTCAACGATGCCTGGTCGGAAAACTGGAGTTTCGTGCCGTTTACCGAAGCCGAGTTTGCCGCCATCGGCACCGAGCTGCTGCCGTTGATTCCGGCCGACTTCATCCAGATTGCCGAGATAGACGGCGAGCCAGTGGCGTTCATGGCGTTCATGCCGAACATCAATGAAGCGATCGCCGATCTGGGCGGCAAGCTGCTGCCGTTTGCCTGGGCAAAACTGCTGTGGCGACTGAAGGTGCGCTTCCCGAAATCGGTGCGGGTGTCGCTGATGGGGGTGCGCAAGCGCTTCCACCACACCCGTCTGGGCCCGACGCTGGCGTACGCGGTTATCAAGGCGGGCCTGCCCGCCGCACTGCGCATGGGCGTCGAGCGCGCCGAGATGTCGTGGATTCTTGAAGACAACCAGGGCATGCGCAACATCATCGAAAGCCTCGGCGGCGAGATCAGCAAACGCTACCGGATGTTCGACAAGGCGCTGGGATGATGGCGAGCGCAACGCTATCGGATTGCAAGCTGGGTTTCGTGGTGTTGGCTGGCGAGCGACCAGGCGGAAGCGCATTGGCGCAGGCAATGCGGGTCGCGGCCGGGGTGTTGGTCGATGTCGCCGGACAGACTGCCATTGCCCGCGTTTTCGCCGCGCTGCGCGCCAGCACCTGCACCGCGAACGGGCTGCTGTGCGGCCCAGCACGGTCGATCATCGAGCACAGCTCGCATTTGCAGGCGTTGCTTGCGCCTGGCGACATCCGCTGGCTGCCTCCCGCGTCCGGCCCTGCGGCGAGCGCCGTCGCTGCGCTTGCACAACTTGATAGTTACCCGGCACTGCTCACTACCGCCGATCATGCCCTGCTCACCGGCACCACCATCGATGCCTTCTGCGAACGCGCGTTGGCAAGCGATGCCGACTTCGTGGTCGGGCTGGTGCCTTACGCCTGCGTTCGCGCCGCGTTTCCGGAGAGCAAGCGCACCGTGTTGCGCTTTGCCGATGGCGGCTACTGCGGCAGCAACCTGTTTTGCGTGCGCCGCGAGCGCGGGATCAAGGCGCTGCTGTTCTGGCGTGAAGTGGAAGCCTTGCGCAAGCGGCCGTGGAAAATTGCCCGCCATCTGGGCCTGCTCACGCTGCTGCGTTATCAGCTCGGCCGCCTGCGCAGTGCCGATGCCTTTGCCGTGCTCTCGCGCAAGGCCGGTTGTCAGGTTTCGTTCGTGGAACTGCCGATCGCGCGCGCCGCCGTGGATGTGGACAGCGTGGCCGACCGCGAGCTGGCCGAGCAAATCCTGCTGCGCGATCAACAAGCGGGCGGCGCAGCGGCGACGTAAGCAAGCGCATGTTCGACAGCAGCTGTCCGTAAAGCAAAGCTTTCACCGGCCTGCGGCCGGCGATTCCCTTTTCAGGGCGAAGAGGGCCGAAAACGCCTTGCGCCGGGTCGCACGCAGGCTCGGCTGCGATGCTCGGCGTGCTTTACGGCGCGTTGTCGCACTCGACCGCGCATCCGTGCGCTACAGCTCCGCTTTTCCGCTTCATCCCACCACCATGTCGCAATGTGCCGTGGTAGCCCGGGTAGAGGCCCAACGGGCCGAAACCCGGGGCACCGCGTAGCGGTGGAACCGACATCCACACCGGAATGTTCTTGGCGCTCACCTTTGCGCTTCGCGTCCTTTGCGGACCATTCTGTTTTACGCTCTCCCGAGTCCGTAGGATGGAAAGTGCGCAGCGAAACCCATCAATCGCCGAGTCCCGTGGTCCTGAGCCTTGAGTCCCAAGCCCCGATCACCCCTGCGCAAACACCGCGCGCCATGCCACCAGCAGCGGCACCAGCGCCAGATCGCTGCGTACCGTGGTGCTGAGCAACTCGCGGCAGGCGTTGGTCTGATCGAACCACAGCGCCAGCCGTTGCCGATCCGGCGCCGGCGTCGGCAATGCTTCACCAGTAGCGAGCCGGGCACTGAGCAGTGCGGCAAAGTCGGCAGCCAGCGCCAGCCGCAGTGGCAACGGCTCGTCCTTGGCCCACCGCTCCGCCAACGCCAGCGCGCCCATGCTGCCTTGGGCAACCGCCGTCAACTCGCTGTGTACCGCCTTGCGGGTTGCCAGCGTGCCATCGCCCAACCAGCGATCGGCAACGCCGGGATTGCCACGCGCAGCGGTCAGTGCCAGCGCGGCCTGCTCGCGGTCATGGCCGTGCGCGATCAGCCAGTCGAGTGCTGCCGCGCGCTCCGGCAACCGCAACGCGATGTTCTGACAGCGGCTGCGGATGGTTGCCGGCAGCCGCTGCGGCCGCGACGTGGCGAGAAACACATAACGCCCCGGTGATGGCTCTTCCAGCGTCTTGAGCAAGGCATTGGCGGCATTGCGGCTGAGCAGATCGGCCGCTTCGATGATGACCACCTGCGCACCGCCCTGCTGCGATGTCAGCGCCAGCCACTCGGACAGCTTGCGGATCTGCTCGATGGTAATTTCGCCGCGCAGCTTTTCGGTTTTTTCGTTGATCTCCAGAGTGACGATCCGCAGGTCGGCATGACGGCTGGCGCGCGCATCGACGCAACCCCGGCATTGGCCACACGCCGGTTCGTTACCCTTGGCATTGCTGCACGATGGGCGCTGCGCAAGCTCGCACGTCTGCATGCAGGCACGGCATGCGCCGCAGGCCGGCGCGGCACCGTCAGCAACGCTGCACAGCAGCCGTTGCGCCAACGCCCGTGCCAGCACCGCCTGGCCCAGATGCTCGGGACCGGTGATCAGCGTGGCATGGCCGAGCTTGCCCTGCGCAAGCGCGCTCAGCGCGCGCTGCAACGGTTGCGACTGCCAGGTGGGCATGGACGCGCTCATGTCTGCGCGTCCAGCCATGCCTGCAAGGCCTGCTGCACCGCATCGACCACCACTGCGACCGGTTGCCCGGCATCGATCACGCGATAGCGCGCCGGCTCGGCCGCCGCACGCTGGCGGTAGCACACCCGCGCCCGCTCGAAGAAACTGCTCGCCTCGCTTTCGATGCGGTCCAGCGCGCCGCCACGGCCGCGCGCGCGCTGCATGCCGATATCGACGCAGACATCGAGCAGAAAAGTGATATCCGGTTTGAACCCGACC
>Ga0210053_1004194_pt1 | contig 11345 bp, 9 predicted proteins | sample CryGeymeta201512_FD_185467 | JGI IMG/M metagenome (GOLD analysis project Ga0210053, IMG submission 185467) | Groundwater microbial communities from Crystal Geyser aquifers in Utah, USA - Crystal Geyser metaG 2015-12 (SPAdes) (version 2) | ecosystem: Environmental > Aquatic > Deep subsurface >... | reverse complement strand
GGCGACCCAGAACCCGATCGAGTACGAGGGCACCTTCCCGCTGCCCGAAGCGCAATTGGACCGTTTCCTGCTGCGCGTCCGGTTAGGCTACCCCAGCCCCCTGGACGAGATCGAGGTGCTCGAACGCCAGCAACTGAGGCACCCGATCGAGAGCCTCGCGCCGGTCATCAAAGTGGCTGAATTGCTGGCGGCGATGGAAGCGATCAAGGAAATTTACGTCTCCTCGCCGGTCAAGCGCTACATTGTGGATTTGATGAATCGCACGCGCCAGAATAACGACGTTTACTTGGGCGCCAGCCCGCGCGGCAGCCTGGGCCTTTTCCGCACTGGACAGGCGCGCGCTGCGCTGGATGGCCGCGATTACGTCTTGCCGGATGACATAAAAGCGCTGGCGGTGTCCGTCCTGGCGCACCGCATCATCGTCAGCCCGGCGGCGCGGCTGCGCGAACTCAGCTCGGAGCGCATCGTGACCGAGATCCTGGATAACCTGCCCGTGCCGGGCGGGGATTACGAGGAACCGATCAAGTGACACCTGTCCGGGGTACACGCTGGTTCCTGTTGGCATTGATCCTGGTTGGCCTGCTGGGTTGGATCGTGGGCGGCTCGGTGCTATTTGCGCGCCTGGCTTACTTTGGCATCCTGTTCATGGCAGGCGCCTATCTTTGGTCGTCGCTATCCATGCGCGGGATACGTTTCAATCGTCAAGCCCGCCTGCTGCGCGCCAGTGTAGGTGACTTGTTCGAGGAGCGTTTTGAAATCGTCAATTTAGTGCGGCAATCCTGCGCCTGGCTGGAAATTGACGATCAATCCGCTTTGCCGCTGGCGGAGGGTTCCCGTTTGTTGACCCGCATCGCCGGGAGGCAGAAGCGTTCGTATACCGCTCGCACCTGGTTGACGCGGCGCGGCGCCTTTCCGCTCGGGCCAACCGTGCTGACTTCAGGCGATCCGTTTGGGTTGTTCACTTTGCAGACGCGCTCACCCGCGCGGGATGTGCTGGTGGTCTTGCCGATGATGGTCTCCATTTCGGCGTTTCCGGTCCCGCCCGGCTTGCTGCCGGGTGGAAAGGCGATCCGCCAAAAAACGATGGATGTGACCCCGCACGCGGCCGGCGTGCGCGAGTACGTGCCAGGCGATCCGATGAAGCGCATCCATTGGCCGAGCACCGCGCACCGTCAACGGTTGATGGTCAAGGAATTCGAGCAGGACCCGCAGGCTGAGATCTGGCTTTTCCTGGATGCCCAGCGCGCCGTCCATGCGGCCTTGCCTCAAAGCAAGATGCAGCCCTTGGGGGAATTATGGTGGATGCACCAGCGTGTGCGCATCAAGTTGCCAGAGGATAGCTTCGAGTACGCCGTCAGCGCGGCCGCCTCGCTGGCGCGGTACTTTCTGGCCGACCGGCGCGTGGTAGGATTGGCCTGCGCGGGCGGAAAGTTTACCGTCGTTCCGGCTGAACGCGGCGAGCGCCAGGTCGGCAAGATCATGGAGACCCTGGCCTTTCTCCAGGCCGAAGGCGATTTGCCCCTGCTGGGACTGGTCACCATGCAAGCCAAATTGTTACCTATGGGTAGTGGCGTGATTTTGATCACGCCTTCGGTCAAATCCGATTTTCTCCTGGCGATTGAAAATCTACAACGCTGGAATCTACGTCCGGTAGTGGTCTTATTGAAATCAGAAACCTTCGGAGGCGCAGAGGGGGATGCGACCATCCTCGAAGCCTTGTTCAAGCGTAATATCCCTATTTGCCAGATCGGCTGCGGCGACGATCTTGCTTCTGCTCTGACGCAGCCGGCCGCCTATTTCCGGCGGCCGCCTATCCCCAACCCCGCTGCCTATATCGTGTAGAGTGTGCCTGAATCCTGCTTCCGAGCGCCGTCTATACGAGTACTCTTGAAAAACTATCACAATCGCGAAGATTTTGTGCGCAGCACCTACTCGGTAGCGCGATATTCATATCGCCCTTTGGTTGCGGAATGAATTCCGCGTTACGATTGGAGTGACTAAATGACATCAAATCTGGACAAACTTCACAGGCTACGCCAGGGCAATGCCGCCTGGCAATGCGCCGCGCGTCGCGCCCCTTTCTGGATCATGCCCAAAGACCGGCCTCCCTACCGCCCCTTTATCATCCTGGTTGTAGATCAGGATACGGAATTGATCTACAAGACCGACATCCAGGAAGAACGCCCCACGCCTGAGGCCATCCTTGAGATCCTGTTCAAAGCGATGCAAGGCACCCTGTTGAACCTGTGGCATCGCGGCCGGCCAGCGCGCATCCTGGTGGACGACGCCAAACTGGCGCAGGTCTTGGCGCCGCGTTTAGCCGAACTGGAGATTCGCTGTGACTATCGCGCAACATTGCCGCAAGCCAACAGCGCCTTGCTGGAGATGGAAGAGCACGCAACGAAGCGGAAACCGATTCCAGGATTGTTGAGCATCCCCGGCGTCACTGTACCGCTGGCGGCAGAATTTTTTGCTGCCGCCGCCGACTATTACCGCCAGAAACCCTGGCGCTGGATGGAAAATTGGCTGCCGATCGCGGTACGCTACCCACCCGACGGACGGGCGCGCTACGCCCTTGTGCTGGGGAGAGGCGGCGAGACTTACGGGCTGTCAGTGTACGAATCGCTTGAAGATGTGGATATTGTGCTTTCGGACACTTCGCCAGAAAAGCACGCCCCACTGGTCCCCTGGTTTAGCCTGGTTTTGGACGAAGCGACAGGGATGTCGTTCGCCGACTTGGATGCGATCGAGCAGTACGGCTGGCCGGTGGCTGGGGAGAAAGCCTACCCCATGGCGATCAAAGCGACCCCGAAGAGCGATTGGGGCGAGCTTCCATCCGCTTCGGAACTGGCCTGGCTGGCAGCCGCCTTACGCGTCCTCCCCGATTTCGTGACCCGACACCTTCACGCCGAGCGCGGAATGCCGCGGCCAGCCCACGCGACTTACTCACTGTCAGGCGTCCACGGCGGCCAAAAAATCGCCCTGCGCTTCCCGGCAGAAGCACAATCGACGCCGCCGGATGCCGATACGGCCGGTTCATCTAATGCAGATCAAGATGCCGACATGGAAGAATTGGAAAAATTCATCCAGGATTGGCACTGGGACGAAGCCTCTCACGAAATCGCCCGGCAGATGGGCGCATTCCTGTTTCAGTTCCTCGACCACCTGGAAGCCAGCGGACTTTCCCGACAGACGATGCGCAAGCATGAAAGTAACTGCTGGTGTATCGGCTGGCTCGAGTGCGGTTACGGCTACCACGACTCTTTCACCCCCGCCATTTTTCTGGGCGGACCATCGTATGAGAACGAATTCCGACGCAAGGTAAGCGATTCTAAATACGCGCTGAACTCGTACCGGGCCACATGGCGCAAGCTCGAGCGGTACGTCCTTTCATTGGGATATGAAGAATCTTGGTAACTACTCAGCCGGGGTGTCATTCTGAGCCGCTGACGTTTTTCCAGCGGCGAAGAATCTCCCACAAGCGGCTCGGAGACCCTTCGGTCGCAAAGAACGCTCTCTCAGGGTGACATGCCTGAGTAGTCACGAATCTTGAGCCAAATATGACACAAACTCCTATTCATCCATTGGATTTGAACTTCCTCAATCGCAAAGAGGCGATCGCGGCCTATCTGATCCGGCATTCAGGCGGGGCGGTAATGGTCGAATCAGGCCCCGGGTCCACGATAGAAGCGCTGAAAGCCGACCTCGCGGCGCTCGGCCTGATCCCGCGCGATGTCACCCACGTGCTGTTGACACACATTCATCTGGATCATGCCGGGGCTGCGGGCTGGCTGGCTCAGCAGGGGGCGCAGGTTTGCGTTCATCCGGTTGGCGCGCCGCACATGCTCGATCCGCAGAAACTGCTCACCAGCGCCCTGCGCCTCTACGGTGATAAAATGGATTCCCTGTGGGGCCAATTCCTGCCCGTGCCGCCGGATAAATTGACCGAGGTGCAGGACGGCCAGGAGATCGCCATTGGAGGCCTGCGCTTTACCGGCATCCACACGCCCGGCCACGCCAGGCACCACGTCGCCTACCTGTTCGAGGATGTGTGCTTCACGGGCGACATCGGCGGCGTTCGCATCCCTGGGTCGCCGTACCTGCGCCTGCCCCTGGTGCCGCCGGAGACTCATATCGAGGACTGGCGCGCCAGCCTGCTGAGACTGCGCCAGATCGGTTTCCGACGTGTGGCCCCCACCCATTTCGGCATCTATGACGACGCCGCAACCCACCTGACCCTGGGCCTGCGTACCCTCGACGAGACCGAGCGCTGGCTGGAACGGGAAATGCCCGCCGATCCTCCCATCGAAACCCTGCGTGAGCATTTCGTGCTGTGGCTTCAGGAACAGGGCCTTGCCGCGGGAATCACCGGGAAAAACCTGAAGCTGTACGAAATTGCCAACCCCACCTGGATGGGTGCGGATGGGTTGCTGCGCTATTGGCGCAAATTCCGGGTGGCATCATAGTGTGATATATTTCACATAATGTCTGGCTGGTTTACACTTGACGATAAAGCTTCCGGGCCTGATACTTGGTAGGTTTACAGGCAATCCTGTTTAGTCAAGAGGGTCGGGCTCACACGCCCGACGGCATGCCCGCAGGGTGCTTCGCGAGGAGCCGTCTCTACGGGCTTATCCAAACGGTTTTACAGAGAGGAGAATGTTTGCATGCAGCACTTTCTAGCCGTATCCGATCATTCTTCGCAAGAACTCCAGGATCTGCTCAACCTGGCGATCCGCTTGAAAAAAGAATACTTTGCAGGAGGCAATCAACCCCTGCTGAAAGGCAAGGTGCTCGGTATGATCTTCCAGAAGCCGAGCCTGCGCACGCGCGTTTCGTTCGACATGGCCATGCGCCACCTGGGAGGGGATGCCCTGTACCTCTCGCCGAACGAGATCGGCCTCGGCAAGCGCGAGTCCATTGCCGATGTCGCCCGTGTCCTCTCCGGCTACGTTCACGCCATGATGGCGCGCGTCTTTGACCATGCCCACATCCTTGAGCTGGCGCAGTGGTCATCTGTGCCAGTCATCAATGGCTTGAGCGACTACAACCATCCCTGCCAAGCGATGGCCGACGCGCTCACCATCCAGGAGAAGTTCGGCAAGGGCAAAAAGTTGAACGTCACCTTCGTCGGCGATGGCAACAACGTGGCTGTCTCGCTGATGCACATCAGCGCTAAACTGGGTTGGAACTTTACCATTGCGAATCCAGAAGATTACGACATACGCGCGGACGCCGTCGCGCTGGCGAAAGAAATCGCGTCTGAAACGGGCAGCAAGCTGACGTTCCTGCGCGACCCGCATGCCGCCGTGCGCGGCGCTCACGTCATCTATACGGATACCTGGACCAGCATGGGCCAGGAGGAGGAAACCGCCAAACGCGAGAAAGTCTTCCCGCCCTATCAGGTCAATGCCGGGTTGGTCAGCGAGGCCGACAAGGATGTGATCGTCATGCACTGCCTGCCGGTGCACCGCAGCCACGAGTTGACCGACGAGGTCGCGGATGGCCCACATTCGGTCATCTTTCCCCAGGCGCACAACCGGCTCCATGCGCAAAAGGCGATCCTGGCGCGGCTGTTCGATGTAGCATAAAAGAAAGGATTTTGGTATGAACATTGGCATTCCAAAAGAGCGACGCCCATTTGAATTTCGGGTTGGTATGACGCCCGCCGGGGTGGAGGCTTTGACCAAACTCGGGCATCCTTGCTACGTCGAACACGAGGCCGGGCTGGGCGCCGGCTTCAGTGACCTGGACTACGAGCGCGCTGGAGCGAGAATCGTCTATTCCGCCGAGGAGGCCTTCGGGCGCGCCGACCTCGTTCTGAAAGTGGCACGACCATTGTCGGAAGAACTACAGTGGCTGCCTCCACGAACGGCTCTCGCCGGGTTGTTGCACCTGAACTCGGCCCGCCAAGAAAAGGTCGTCATGCTCCAGCAGAAGGAAATTACCGCAATCGCCTACGAACAGATCCAATTAGAAAATGGCTTCTTTCCGGTGCGAGCACCTCTGAGTCAGATCGGCGGATATCTGGCAGCCCAAATCGGTGCACGGTTACTGCAAAACAATTCGGGGGGCAAGGGCATTCTTATGGGTGGGATGCCGGGCATTCCGCCGGCGGAGGTCGCAGTGGTCGGTGCAGGCCTCTCCGGCACTTGCGCTGTCCAAGGTTTCCTGGGAATGCGTGCCCATGTGACCGTTTTGGATACCGATCTAAATGCCCTGCAGCGCATTTACGAGCGCTTCCCGGGCGTGGTGACGATGGTCTCCAACCCGCGCAACCTGGCGCGCGTCTGCTGCTACGCGGATCTCATCGCAGCGACAATATTGGTTCCCGGCAAGCGGCCGCCGGTGATCATCACGCGTGAGATGGTGCGCTCGATGAAACCGCGCTCGGTCATCATGGATATCAGCATTGACGAGGGTGGCTGCGTCGAGACCTCGCGGCCGACTACCCACGAATCCCCCTATTACCTGGACGAAGGCATCATCCATTATTGCGTCCCCAATATCCCCAGCGTCGTTGCCCGGACCGCGACGTATGCCTTCCTCAACGCCGCCTTCCCATTCATCCTGAAGATCGTCAATGAGGGTATTGACAAAACTCGGGAAGAAGATCCGGCGATTGCGAATGGAACGGTTGTCTACCACGGTAAACTCCGCTCGAATATGCGCTTCAGCTCGAGTTCGTAATGGTAGCTAACTGCGCTACCATAGCGCGGCCTCCAGCCGCAACCAAATTGGGGTGTCGTTGCGAGATCCGTTCTGCCTGCACCGTGCGCAGGCACAGGTGTGCGACGAAGCAATCCCCTCGCGGGCCAGGAGATTGCTTCGCACACCGTCCTGCGTTCGGTGCAGGGAAGCGCGCTCGCAACGACACCATAAACCAAAATCTTCGCGATCGGCGTAGTTTTTCAAGGGTAATACTATGATGGAGTGACCTCATGGATTGGCACAATATTTATCAATCAAAGATCGTCAGCGCGGAAGAAGCGGTTCGAGCAATAAAATCGGGCAACCGCATCTTTATGACCGGCAATGTTTCTGTGCCGAAAACGGTGCTCGCCGCATTGGTTAAACATGCTCCTGACTTGAAGGATGTAGAGATTTGTCAGGCCCTGACGATTGGGCCGGCGGATTACGTTGACCCGGCGATGGAAGGCCACCTGCGGGTTAACACCATGTTCATCAGCGACAATATCCGCAAGGCTGTGCATGAAGGACGCGTGGACTTCACCCCGGTTTTACTTTCTGAATTCCCGCTCCTGTTTAAGAACGGCTTCTTGCCGGTGGATGTAGCAATGATACACGTTTCCCCGCCGGACGAGCATGGCTTCTGCAGCCTGGGTGTCGAGGTCGGCTTGACGAAGTCTCCGGCCGAATCGGCTAACATAATCATCGCCGAGGTCAATGAGCAAATGCCGCGCACGCTGGGCGATTCGTTCATCCACGTCAGCCGCTTGAATTACATCGTGCCGGTCAATTACCCCATCCCTGAACTGCCGATGGGAGACGAAGGGCCTTCCGACGTGATCGAGAAGATCGCCGGTTTCATCGCCGAGCTGATCCCGGACGGCGCGACCATGCAGATGGGCATCGGCGCGATCCCGGATGCTGTCTTGAAATATCTTTATTCCAAGAAAGACCTGGGCGTCCACAGCGAACTGTTCTCGGATGGCGTGATTGATCTGGTGGATGCGGGTGTGCTGACCAACGCCCGCAAGAGCCTGCATCCGGGCAAGATTGTGGCGGGTTTTATCCTCGGCACGAAAAGGCTGTATGACTGGGTGGACGATAATGCCATGATCGAGTTCCACCGCACCGAGTACGTCAACGATCCGTTCGTCATCGCGCAGAACGAACGCATGGTGGCGATCAACTCGGCCATCGAAGTAGACTTGACCGGTCAGGTCTGTGCGGATAGCATCGGGCCGAAGCTCTACAGCGGTGTTGGTGGGCAGTTGGATTTCATCTACGGCGCTTCCCGCTCGAAGGGCGGCGTGCCGATCATTGCCCTGCCCAGTTCCACGACCTTGCGTGACGGGACGCCCATCAGCCGCATCGCAGCCATGCTCAAACAAGGCGCCGGCGTGGTCACTTCGCGCAACCATGTCCGCTATATCATCACCGAATACGGCGTGGCCGATCTTTACGGCAAATCCATCCGCCAGCGCGCCAATGCGTTGATAAAAGTTGCCCATCCCGATTTCCGCGCTGACCTGGAGAAGCAGGCCAGGGAATTGAACTATATTTAGTGTATTCCGAAGGTGCGGCTCCCATGCCGCACGATATCGGGCGTGGGAGCCCGACCGACAACCGATTCTCATGGAACGCAAAGCCAAGATCGTCGCTACGATAGGGCCAGCCAGCCAGGATGACGCCGTCCTCGAGCGCCTCATCCAGGCTGGGATGGACATGGCGCGGCTGAACTTCTCGCACGGCACTCAAGCCGAGCACGCCGCGCGGATCTCGAGCCTGCGGCACATCGCCGGACGCCTGGGTACGGCCCTGGCCATTCTCCAGGATCTGCAGGGGCCGAAGATCCGTGTCGGCGCGCTGCCTGCCCCGCTGACACTGGTCGCTGGGCAAGAAATCATCCTGTATCCCCAAGAAGAGCCATTACGTTTTACGCATCACGCTTCACGCATCACGCATCACGCCTCACACGTCAATCCCCCCGCATCACGAGACGCCATACCAGTTGACTTTCCCGAACTCTTTCAAAGCGTTTCTCCAGGCGACCGCATCTTGATGGATGATGGGCACCTTGAGTTGATCGTTCAGCAGGCAGATGGGAAAACGGTCACGGCGCAGGTCAAAACCGGCGGCGTGTTATCTTCGCATAAGGGCATCAACCTCCCAGGCATCCGGTTGGATATCCCCAGCTTCACTGAAAAAGATGCGCAAGACCTGGCTTTTGGCCTTTCGCTGGGCGTAGATGCTGTAGCCGTTTCTTTTGTACGCAGTGCACAAGACGTTATCCAGGTACGCCAGGCCATAGAAAAGTTGTCGCCCCACAACTTCCCCTTTCTGGTGGCGAAATTAGAGCGTCCCGAAGCGTTGGATGACTTGGAAGGAATCCTGAACATCGCGGATGGCGTCATGGTGGCGCGCGGCGATCTGGGGGTCGAGATGGCCCCGGAAGATGTGCCCGGGGCGCAGAAACGGATCATCCAGGCCGCCAACCGGCGCGGGAAGCTGGTCATTACCGCCACACAGATGCTCGAATCGATGATCCACAACCCATTGCCGACGCGCGCCGAAGCTTCTGACGTAGCCAACGCCGTCTTCGATGGCACGGACGCGGTCATGCTCTCCGCCGAGACCGCAGCGGGTGAGTATCCGGTTGAGAGTGTAGCCATGATGGATCGCATCGTCCGCCAGGCGGAAGCGGGTTTCACCGAGTGGGGGCATGTCCAGGTTATGGAGGCATCCGAACACGACGATGCGGCAGCCATGGCCAACGCGGCCCGTGAGCTGGCTCACGACCGGGATGTGACTGCGATTGCCGTCTTCACCCGCTCCGGCCGGACGGCTGCCCTGATGGCCAAGGCTCGCCCGTGTGTGCCGATCCTGGCTTTTACACCTGAACCCCAAACTTACCAACGCTTGGCGATGATGTGGGGAGTGACGCCCTATATTGTCCCCTTTGCGGATACGGTGGAGGAGATGATCGCGCACGTCGAAACTGCGCTGCGGGCCTCCGGCATCGTCCAGCCCGGCCAACAGGTGGTGCTCATCTCCGGCTTCCCGGTCGGGGCGATGCGTCCGCCGAATATGGCCCTGCTGCACACGGTGGAATAGTCAGAGAGATTTGACGAAAGTGCTATAATTGTACAAACGAGGTCAGAATGGAAACGCCCCAACTTTTTCAAGAAATTGCCTCTCTGCCACCAGAAGCGCAACAGCAGCTTCAGGATTTTGTGGCTTTCCTGAAAGCGCGTTATCCTACAATGTCGAGCGCAAAAGCCAGACGCCCCAAGTTAGCAGACGAGCCTTTTATCGGCATGTGGCGCGACCGCAAGGATATGGCGGATAGCACCACCTGGGTACGCCAACTCCGCCAGCGCGAGTGGGAGCGCGCGAAGTGAGTATGACTATGCAGCAACGGTGAGGGAACGCTATTCCCTGCTTGAGATCAACAACCCAATTCCGATCAACACGCCGCCGAGGATGAACAGCGGCGTGATTTTATCTCCAAGGAAAAACGCTCCCAAAATCGTCCCAACGACCGGCTGGGCGAAGAAGGTCAATGAGGCTGCGCTCGCATCGAGTGTGGCGAAGGCGGTGTTCCACAGGTACATGGCCAGCGCGGTGGAGATGATGCCCAGGAAGAGCACTCCGGCGACCACGCCCCAGCCAATCGGCCCGTAGCCCTGCGTCGCCGCCTCCCATGCCCCCAAGGGGAGGCTGACCGGCAGCCCGCCTGCAAACGTGATGAGGCTGACGCTTAACACGTCAATGTCGCGGGTGACCTTACGCACCAGCACTGAATACAGCGCCCAGGTCAGCGCAGCAGCGACCAGGCACAGGTTGCCCCAAAACAGGGAGGGGGAGAGCTGCGCCGTGCGCGGGTCAACCCCCGAACTGCGGGGGTAAATAACAGCCAGCACGCCGAGCGAGGCGACGGTCAGCGCCAGCAGCCGGCGTGGGGTGATCTTTTCGCCGAGCATCAAAGCGGCAAAGAGAAGCACAAACGCCGGTGTGGCCGATGTGACCAGGGAACCATTCGCTGCCGTCGAGAGTTTCGTCCCTACAAATTGAAAACCGATGGAAATGCCATAACCTACAAAGCCAACGCCGAATACCTGCCAGAATTGCGCGCGGGTAGTGCCGAGTATATACTCCCCAGAACCAGCGTCAGGAGACGCTGGACTCCGGCCTGGTTGCTTATCTCCAGCGTCGGGAGACACCGGACTCCGACTTAGAGGGGGCTTTCTGGTGTGCCTGAAAAGCAATACCCCGAACAATACCAAGATGCCCAGCACCAGCCTCAAGGTGATGAGCGAGAAGGGCGGGATGACCTCCATGACGGCTTTGCTGACCACGTACATCCCGCCCCAGATGGATGCAGCGGCGAGACCGGAGAGAAGGCCGAAGAGCGATCTTTGCATGTGTTCTCTTTTGCGCGGTGGTGATGCTTGGCTGGCAGATTGTTAAATAAAGCGGTTTATTGCTTTGCCGGATTGCCAAATCCGGCATTATGACAGCTTCCATGGCTTGATTCCAGCCTGGATTTGGCAATCCAGGCCAGCAATTTGGTGGTGGTCGAAAAGTAAGTGATATGCTTTGTGGGGCGGGATGGAATCCCGCCAAATCGCGGGGATGCGGAATGCCATTCCGCACCA
>Ga0210053_1004191_pt1 | contig 11346 bp, 7 predicted proteins | sample CryGeymeta201512_FD_185467 | JGI IMG/M metagenome (GOLD analysis project Ga0210053, IMG submission 185467) | Groundwater microbial communities from Crystal Geyser aquifers in Utah, USA - Crystal Geyser metaG 2015-12 (SPAdes) (version 2) | ecosystem: Environmental > Aquatic > Deep subsurface >... | reverse complement strand
TCCTTATGGCAGAACACATGAAAGTGAAGCGGATAGACTTGGATTAATTTTTATGGCATTAGCCGGTTATAACCCAAATGTTGCCATCGGCTTCTGGCAAAGAATGGCGGCTCAGAATCAAGGACAGGCGCCGATTGAATTTTTAAGCACTCATCCTTCGGATAAAAATAGAATTGCAGATATTAGAAAAAATATGCCTGAAGCGATGAGATACTTTAATAAATAAAATTTTTAATTGCCCGGAAGAGAAGCTGCAACTTTTGTGATTTGAGAAAGTCTGCATAAAATAATAATGCGTTCAATGACACAAGAGAAAAGTCATTGCGAGTTACCAATAAAGACTATTGCCTTTATTTATCAAAAGAATGACTTAATCGTCATTGCGAATCCCGCATGCGGGAAGTGAAGCAATCTGATTCAATTGTTGAGATTGCTTCTCCCGCAATGCGCATTGGCGTCAACTTAAGGATGTGAATATTAAAATTGTTCAATTTCAATATTGCCTATCCCGCGGGGCGGGATTTCACTTCGTTCAATAGAAACAAAAATAAAAACGGAAATATTGCACTCCTAAAGGAGTGCTGTTTCCTCCGGGGATTGTTTTTCTACAAATATTTCACTCCTCTGGAGTGAAGACAAACTGAAGATAACTCCTTTAGGAGTTAAATATTTGTAGAACTAAGCAACCCTAAAAATATCACTGAACTCCATTAGGAGTTCAATATTTATTTGTAGTACTACTAACGCTGTATCTCATTTACTAAAAATGAATTACAGCAATTCTAAATAATATTAAGTTGACGCCTATGCGCAATGCGGGATCGCAATGACCAAATGAATGTCATTGCGAACGAGTCTTCGAGTGAAGCAATCTGATTCATTTTGTTGAGTTCCTCGCAGTGATGCCGCAAGCGGGATAGGATGTCATTAGTAGGGCAACAGCACAATTGCTTTCCGTTAGCCAACGCACAATGACTTTTTAAACTTTTTGAACAGCCACAACAAAATTTTAAAATCATATTGCGTAACATGAGTTAGTAATTAATCTTTAATTGACGGTTATCGCAAAAAGATTGAACCGATAGATGTAGTTCCTTTTTCATCCTTTCGGTCTATTTCTTTAGCACTGGTTATTCCATAGCTTTTAATAGGTGATTGCTTCATGGGTTATTATTTCATTAAGCAATTATGTATCAACTTTATAAAAGGAATAAAAATGAAAACACGAATAATTTTTTGGTCGATCCTTCTAGCGTTTGTTCTAACTCCGTTAACAATTGCCGGAGGGAAAAGCGATCTACAGAAATACTTCAACGATGCAGCAAAAAAAGTTAAAGCAGCCGAGAATGCAGCCGAGAAGCGTGATATCCTCAACGAATCATTTCAGAGCATGTCTAATGCGTTAAATCAAGTTCAAAACTCCGGTATGATCTCGAAAGATGAAAGCAACGGTATTGATCTCTTCAAAGCTGCACTGCAAGAAAAACAAGATGAGCTTGCCGGCAGCAACGGCTACGAACGTGTTGCTGATACTCAGTTAAATGCCTTCTCTAATTACGTCGTTCAGGATATGGAACAGGCATCAATAACCATAAGTCTTGTTGCATTAGTTTTAATTATAATTCTGCTTGTACTCATATTGTAATATAGTTTTCCATGAGTAAATATTCCGGCAATTAGATAATGCTAAATCTGCATAGCCTATCTTTTGTGAGCGCTGCAAATAAGCGGCTTCTGTTGAGTTTTGTATATGCAGCGCTCATTTTGTTTCTATCTTCGTGCAGCGCAAATATTCCTGTTCAGCGTGAAAATGACCTGACAGCAGAGACTATGCGTGCTACGAATTACTCACTCGTATTCGTAATCCACGGTGATGGCGACTATTTCTACCACGATGCTGACGGTAACCGGTACAAAGCAGATGAAGAGGCACTTACAAAAGCAAAAAAAATAGCACAGCAAAATCCCGGCGCAGAAGTGTTTATTTTTCATTCAAAGCCCGCCCGGCGGTTTATGTTTTTGTTTCCTCTTAAGGATGGAGAATTTTACTACTACCGTAATGGGCAGCTTATCGCTAATGAATCCTACTGGCGAGATCAGGAACTATCAAACTTCGATATCCAAGTAGAATTGTATCGTCGCTTCTCGTCGCAAAGTCGAAATGAGAAAGTGAATATGTTTTTCTATTTTGGTCATGAAATTCCGGAATTCGGCGGCGAGGGTTACGATGCCTCGTATCCGGATCGATCATTCACCGTCCGGGATCTTGCCGTTGGCTTGAAAAGTCTAACGCGTGATTTTACAAGGTTTGATTTGATGATACTCTCCACCTGCTATGGCGGCACGCCTTACACTATCGGCAAACTTGGACTTTTTGCACAGTACATCATCGCCTCACCGGAGAATCTTCATTTATCATACTTCGATCTTTATTTACTGGAAATGCTTGATATCAATCTGCTCGAAAGAGATGTTTATGCTTTTGCAAAAAAATTTGCTAAACAAACTTTTAACCGGCTGACAATGGACGTAGAAACTGCAGTAAGCGTTGCTGTTTACGATGTAGATCGAGTAAAGGACTACTTAAACTCGGTTCAAATGATTTATGATAATTCATTAATTCCTTTAAGAGAAAATAAAATGTCTTATCTTACAATAGTGGAGCATTGCGATTGCGCTGATATTACTGCTTATAAACTGCCAATGATAAATAACGGCGTTGAAGTATATTACCGTCCGGCGCGCTTTGGGCGATTAAAGTACAAACAGAATCATTCCGGATGGGAATGCTGGAAGAATATAGAACAATAGTGCGGCAAGCCGCAATTAAAAATGTACAATGCACAATGCACAATGCACAATGTAAAATTAAAAATTGTAAACACATAAAATATTTTGACATAAAAAACAAAAATATTATTTCAATACTATAGGTGAAATTATGTCCGTTAGCTAACGGATCGAAGAGCCAGCATTCTCCATTGTGTACTATTGCTTTTAGTAAATTAAATTTTTGCTTAGATTAACTATAGTAAATTATTTTGGCAATTCTTTATAGGTTGGTTCATTCTTATAAAGTTAACTGAAGTTACGCGAAAATTCTAAAAGGTCGTTCCGATGGAGCTTGATCTAATTGTTGCTTAGAGTAATTACAAACAGGGCGCATCTACGGGGCTAATGAAATTGTCATGTTTTCACATTTAGCTCATTCAGGAGCGAACTATAAAGAATGTTCGAGAATTTAGTACTTTAACACTAAAGTTCGTGTAATCCGTTAGCTAACGGACAACCATTCAATCATTCTAATGTGATAATTTGGTTCTGGGTTACTAAGTTATGAATGATGTTTTTCATGTTTGTGTAACATCTGTTAATTAATTTTTGAAGTAGAGAAGTTAAGAAGTGAAGGAGCTATGAAGCAAAAAATAAACGCTAAACAAACAGCGGTCAAAAAAAACAAAAACACTTTTAAAATATCGGCTTCTGATAATTCGTTTTATGTAGTTGGTATTGGTGCATCAGCCGGGGGTTTAGAAGCTCTCGAAAGATTTTTTAGAAGCATGCCTGAAAAATCCGGTATGGCTTTTATTGTAGTGTCGCATTTAGATCCAAATCATGTAAGCATTATGCCCGAGTTGGTTCAAAAGTCAACCAGGATGAAATTATTTCAAGCTGAAGACGGAATGGTAGTTGAACCAAATCATGTTTACGTTGCGCCTGCTAATCGGGATTTAGCAATACTTCATGGGATAATCCAATTAATAGAGCCTCTTGAACCGCATGGTTTCAGACTTCCGATTGATTTTTTCTTCAAATCCCTTTCTGAAGATTTGGGCGAAAAAGCTATTTGTATAATTCTTTCCGGTATGGCTTCAGATGGCACTTCGGGATTAAAAGCAGTGAAGAGCGAATTGGGAATGGTAATGGTTCAGGATCCCAAATCCGCAAAGTTTGATGGAATGCCGAGCAGCGCAATTAAAACCGGCTTAGCCGATTACGTTCTGACGCCGGAAGAAATGCCGGAACAGTTAATTAAATATACTTCGTCCACAGTTAAAGGCATTTTATTAAATCCGGAAATTGCCGATAGTAAAATTTCTGATTCATTTCAAAAAATTTTCATACTTCTCAGAACTCATACCGGACACGATTTTTCGCTTTACAAACAAAACACTATTTACCGGCGTGTAGAAAGAAGAATGAATGTTTCTCAATTGGATAGCATTCCAAATTATATCCGGATGCTTCAGGAAAACCCGTCAGAAATTGACAACTTGTTTAGAGAAATTTTAATAGGCGTAACAAATTTTTTTAGAGACCCCCAATCTTTTGAGAAATTGAAAAAGGTATTGTTAGAGTTAATTAAAAATAAACCGGATGGCGGACAGATAAGAATTTGGGTGCCCGGATGTTCTACGGGAGAAGAGGCTTATTCCATTGCAATTTTATTACGCGAGTGCATGGATGAAGAAAAGAAAAATGTAAACGTACAAATATTTGCAACCGATATTGACAGCAATGCAATTGATAAAGCGCGCATCGGTTTGTTTGCTGGAATTGAAGCCGATTTAAGCAAAGAACGATTAAAACGTTTCTTTACTTCCAGCGGTAATACTTTTCATATCCGGAAAGAAATTAGAGAGATGCTAATCTTTGCTCCGCAAAATGTTATTAAAGATCCTCCGTTCACCAAGCTCGATTTAATTTCCTGCCGCAACCTCTTAATTTATTTTAATGCAGAATTACAAAAAAAAGTTATACCGCTGTTCCATTACAGCCTATTAAAGAACGGCATACTTTTCCTTGGTTCCTCGGAGACTATAAACGGGTTTGTAGATCTGTTTTCAATCTTAGAAAGCAAATGGAAAATTTATAAAAAAAGAGATACCTTTTTTTCAACGCAGCCATTTATCGAATTTCCGGTTCCACCTGCAGTATTAAAAACTGATGGATCTATTATGAAAAAAAACGAAGTAAAAAACATCGCCCATTTAGCAGAAAAGATCATTCTGCAAAGTTACTCGCCAAATTGTGATATCCTGTACATCCATGGCAGAACAGGTAAATACCTTGAGCTTACACACGGCGAAGCGAAGATGAACATTTTTGAAATGGCGCGTGAGGGACTAAAACAGGAACTTCCAACATTGATAAGGAAAGTTTCAGCTAACGGAAAATCTTTAATTGCAACGGGGATAAAAGTTAAAACTAACGGCAGCAGTCAGTTAATAAATCTTACGGTTAAACATGTTAAAGAACCGCCGGAAATGGCGGGCTCTCTATTGATTATTTTTGAGGAAGTAGCTGCGCAAAAACGAATATTGGCAACAAAAAAAATTCATTACGAAAAGAAGCCTGAAAAAATAATTAAAGAACTCGAGCACGAGCTAAAATCTGCCAAAGAAAATTTACGTTCTACCATTGAAGAATTGGAAACTTCAAATGAAGAACTTAAATCGACTAACGAGGAGATGCAATCCACCAACGAGGAGATGCAAAGTTCAAATGAAGAATTGGAAACTTCCAAAGAAGAATTACAGTCGCTAAACGAGGAATTAATTACGGTAAACACCGAACTTCAAAATAAGAATGACGAGTTATCGATAATTAATAACGATATGAAAAACCTTATGGATAGTATTGATATACCAACAATCTTTCTCGATAATAATTTATGTATTAAAAGATTCACAAATAACGCAACAAAGGTCATCAACCTAATTCCTTCCGACATCGGAAGACCGATGAACCACATTGCTACAAATCTTAGATTTGAAAATTTTATGGATGAAGCGAAAGAGGTTCTTAGAACTCTTGTTTATAAAGAAATCGAGCTGCAATCCAACGATGGCATCTGGTATAAGATGCGAATATTACCTTACCGCACATTAAGCAATATTATTAACGGAGTAGTGATTACGTTTTCAGATATAAACAAATTAAAAATTGCCAATTCGGAAGTACATAAATTAAACCATGAACTGCAGTTTGCAAGGGAGTACTCAAACAATATTGTTGATACAGTTAGAGATTCACTGCTTATTCTTGACAAAGATTTGAAAATTCTGTCGGCTAACCGTTCGTTTTATAAAACGTTTAATGCCGTTAGCGAAAAAACCGTCGGCAAATATATTTATGAACTTGAAGATAATAATTGGGATATCCCCGCCCTCCGGAAGCTGCTTGAGGAGATAATTCCCGAAGCAACTTTTTTTGAGGATTTTGAAGTAAATTACAAGTTCAAAAAAGGGGGCAGAAAAAAATTGTTATTGAATGCCCGCGAGATATTTCAAGGAGATAAAGAATCCCATCTAATACTTCTCGCAATCCAGTGTTAAAAAATTTAATGATGAGGTAGAAAAATGAAAAATAAAAAAAATGAACCCGATAAAAGCATTAAGAAAAAAGTTGAAAAGAAAATCAAAAAGGAAGCCATGCAGCCGGTTTTTGAAAATTATGAAGATGTTCAAAGATTAGTTCACCTGCTTCAGGTCCATCAAGTAGAATTAGAACATCAAAACGAAGAGCTTAGAATTGCGCAGGAAGAATTAGAAGTATCCAGAAATAAATATGTGAACTTATTCGATTTTTCTCCAATCCCTTACTTTGCTTTAAACCCGGACGGTAAAATTAGCGAGGTTAATTTAAGCGCCAGTAAAATGTTTGTAATTGAAAGAGGCAAATTAATCGGTAAAAAATTTATTTCATTTGTGCAGTTAGAAGACATGGATATTTTCAATCGTTTTATTAAAAATATTTTTGATTTGCCTGAAAAACATTCCTGCGAATTGAATGTGATAAGCAAAGATAAACGAATGTTCCATGTTCTGCTGGAAGGTTTGGAGTTAGACGAAGCGCCGGGTTCGGGAAAAAAATGCCAGATTGCGCTGATCGATCTTACGGAACACAAGCGCTTATCAGATTCATTAAAAAAATCCTTTGAAGAACATAAAGCGCTCAACTCTACAAAGGATAAATTCTTCTCAATCATTGCACATGATTTAAGAAGCCCCTTTCAGTCGTTACTAAGTTCTACCGAACTGCTTTCAACCGAGATTGAATCTTTAACTCAGGAAGAGATAATATCATTTAGCAGCGGATTACATGATGACTTGAAAAATCTTTTAGCTCTTCTCGATAATTTACTCCAATGGTCTTTGATGCAAAGAAATCTGCTCAAGTATAAACCTGAAACTCTCAACCTTTATGAGGTAGTGAACAAAACAATTGAGATGTTAAATCAAAGCGCTGTTAAGAAAAATATTTCAATATCAAACAACGTTGCCAACGGAACACTGGTTTATGCAGATGTTGATATGGTACATTCGATTGTTCAGAATCTTATAATAAATGCAATCAAATTTACAAATGCCAAAGGGAAGATAACTGTTTCATCTACTAAAAAAGACGGACACATAGAAGTGTATGTGCAAGACAGCGGAATAGGTATCGATTTAGAAAGATCATCAAACCTGTTCAACATTTACACTCTTTCTTCATCTACCGGAACTGCCGGAGAAAGAGGAACGGGACTCGGATTGCCTCTCTGCAAAGAATTTGTAGAAAGAAGCGGCGGGAAAATTTGGGTCGAAAGTGAATTAGGAAAAGGAACAAAGTTTGCCTTTACATTAAACAGAGGTCATTAGTCAAATTTCATTTGTTAGATGTTCGATGTAAAAGAGAAATTCACTCCAACTTCTAAACAAATATGTTCTCAACTTATGTTGTTAAGTATTCGTTTTTGAATTAACTTTACATTCAAAATAAAGATAATATGATTACAGTAGAGTTTAAGTTTTTCCATTTATTAAAATTCTTTTCGATTAATTAGCGGACGAATGAAAAAAATCCATATTTTATTAATTGAAGATAACCGCTTGTTACGCGACGGTATTACCGCAATGCTTAAAAAACAACCCGACATGCATGTTGTTGGAACTGCCGGTAATGGCGAAATTATATTAAATATGATTGGCGAACTAAAACCGGATATAATTCTTCTCGACCTCGGCTTACGTAATCAAAATAGTCTGCAAGTTGTAAAATTATCCAAACAGCACTATCCCACAACTAAAATAATTACTATGGACCTTGTTCCTTTACAAGCGGATATTTTTGAATTTGTACAGGCAGGCGTATCAGGATTCATACTTAAAGATGCAAACGTTGCAGATTTTTTTAAGACTATCCGATCAGTCTATGAGGGTACGGATGTTTTACCGTCTCAACTAACCGGCTCACTTTTTTCTCAAATTGTAGAGCAGGCAGTGAACGGGGCTAACCAGACTGTTATCGATAAATCTATCCGGATGACAAAACGGGAACGGCAGGTGATTGAGTTGATTGCCGATGGTTTAGCGAATAAAGAAATTGCACAAAAACTTCATCTATCAACGTACACAGTTAAAAGCCACGTACACAACATACTCGAAAAACTGACGCTTAACACACGTGTGCAGATAGCAAAACACGCTCATCAAAACAACTCTTACAAAACAGCGATTGAAACTACTTCATTAATTGGCGAATAAAGCATCTCTAATCCGTTAGCTAACGGACAATGGCAAAACGTTGAAATGTTGAATTAGTAGTCATTGCGAGCGAGTCCTCGAGCGAAGCAATCTCAAAATTCAACTCGTGGATTGCTTCATTCGAAGACTCATTCGCAATGACACAAGAGAAAAGTCATTGCGATCCCGCTTTGCATGAGAAGCAATCTCAAAATTCAACTCGGGATTTACTTCATTCGAAGACTCGTTAGCTAACGGACAATGACAAAACGTTAAAATGTTGAATTAGTAGTCATTGCGAGTGACGCTCTGGGAGCGAAGCAATCTCAAAATTCAACTCAGGGATTGCTTCACTCGAAGACTCGCTCGCAATGACGATGGACAAGTCATTGCGAGTGACGCTCTGGGAGCGAAGCAATCTACCACAATGAAAGATTGCTTCATTCGAAGACTCATTCGCAATGACACAAGAGAAAAGTCATTGCGTCCCGCGTTGCGGGATTGGGAACGAAGCAATCTACCACAATGAAAGATTGCTTCGCTCGAAGACTCACTCGCAATGACGATTGACTATGACAAAACAGTAATCTTTATTCCCTCAGGAACTAATCCCTTTTTCATCCTTTTGGACTATTGTTTTATTTTTTTGAGGTCTCTATAATTGACCGAGTTTTTATGAGAAAATATAAAACTTCTGCCCGAAGGGTATACTGTTCCTAATTTTAGCGAGCTATTTATCGTTACAATCCCGATTACTCAGGATTGATATGTCACGATTTAACTTTTTAAACGGACCTGAAGAAATTCGGCTTATTTTATCGCGGTTGCTAAATTATAAAGAACAAATTAAATGAAAGTAGAATTATAATATTTCTGGAGATAAATATTTTGAAAAAAAACATATCAAAATTTCAGCGAAAGACACTTCCTAAATCCCCCACAAGTATTCAAGGTTTGGATGAAATAACCGGCGGCGGACTGCCAAAAGGGAGACCTACTCTTGTATGCGGAGACGCGGGCTGCGGAAAAACTTTATTGGCTATGGAGTTTCTTGTTCATGGCGCAACGCTTCACGATGAACCCGGCGTATTTATATCATTCGAAGAAACAGAAAAAGAACTGACGTCAAACGTAACTTCGCTGGGGTTCGATTTAAGCAGCCTTGTAAAACACAAAAAAATTTGGCTCGAACATATTCACGTAGAAAAAGGTGAAATTGAAGAGAGCGGCGAATATGACTTGAAAGGATTGTTTGTTCACATCCATCAAGCGATTGAAAGCATCGGGGCAAAGCGTGTAGTGCTGGATACTATCGAGTCCCTATTTTCAGCGCTTCCAAATGCTACTGCTGTGCGTGCAGAACTAAGACGGTTATTCGGCTGGTTGAAAAAGAAGGGCGTAACAGCAATTGTAACCGGAGAAAGGGGCAATGGCACCTTAACACGTCAGGGATTAGAAGAGTACGTTTCAGATTGTGTTATTCTGCTCGATCATCGGGTTACCGAACAAGCCTCAATTAGACGATTGCGAATTGTTAAATATCGAGGTTCATTGCACGGAACAAACGAATATCCTTTCCTGATTGATGAGGATGGATTTTCTGTACTGCCTGTTACTTCGATAGGATTGAATCACATTTCATTTAACGAAAGAATTTCCACAGGTATTCCGAGGCTTGATACTATGCTTTCCGGTAAAGGTTACTATCGGGGCAGTACGGTGCTTGTTTCGGGCACTGCCGGCACCGGCAAAACGAGCATTGCGGCGCAATTTGTTGAAGCGGCATGCAAACGCGGAGAGAGCGTTCTTTATTTTGCTTTCGAAGAATCACCGAGTCAGTTTATGCGCAATATGTCTTCGATCGGAATACATTTAGAACAATGGGTGAAAAAAGGATTACTTCATTTTCATGCAGCGCGTCCGACGCTATTTGGATTAGAACACCATCTTACAACTACCATTAAATTAATTAATAAAATTAAACCTCAAATAGTTGTTCTTGACCCGATTGATGCATTTGTGATGGGAGGCAATCAAACCGAAGTAAAGATAATGTTACTCCGGCTAGTTGATTATTTGAAGATGAAGAATATCACTGCGTTTTTTGCAAGCCTCAATACCGCAGGCGAAAATCAAGAGCTTACAGATATGTCAATATCATCTCTTATAGATACCTGGCTGCTTTTGCGTGATATTGAAATAGGCGGTGAGCGAAACAGAGGATTGTATATTCTTAAATCGCGGGGTATGTCACATTCCAATCAGATTCGTGAGTTTAAATTAACCGATCACGGAATTGAACTGCTTGATGTTTATGTCGGTCCGGAAGGCGTATTGACAGGTTCGGCGCGGTTATCGCAGGAAGCGAAAAACACTGCAGAACAATTATTACGTCAGCAGGATATTGAGCGCAAAAAATTCGGTTTGGAACTTAAACGTGCCGCAGCGGAAGCTCATATAGTGGTTTTACAATCAGAATTTAAAACTGAAGAATCGGAAACACTAAAAATGATTGAAATGCAAAATGCAAAACTCAAAACGTTTGAAGAAGATCAGAAAAAAATGGCGAAGAGCAGAAATGCTGATACAGTCACCAAAAGACCTGCATAACTTTTAAGAAATGAGTTCAGGCTAAATAGTTTCCGGGAAGTAAGGTTTATTGTACGTTGGCTAACCATGGGCGTCAACTTAACAATCCGTTAGCTAACGGATGTTTTCAATTGAAATTTGGCTCAGTTGTTTCGATTTTAGAATAAATTAAATAGTTATATATCATCCCTAAAGGGATTTTATTTACCGTTTTTAACTATATATCTATAAATATTTCATCCTATCG
>Ga0210053_1004183_pt1 | contig 11361 bp, 8 predicted proteins | sample CryGeymeta201512_FD_185467 | JGI IMG/M metagenome (GOLD analysis project Ga0210053, IMG submission 185467) | Groundwater microbial communities from Crystal Geyser aquifers in Utah, USA - Crystal Geyser metaG 2015-12 (SPAdes) (version 2) | ecosystem: Environmental > Aquatic > Deep subsurface >... | reverse complement strand
CGTGAGTTCGTCGATCACCGAGGCTTCAAGATCGCGAAAGCGGTCTTCGCCCTCGCGTTCGAAATACTCGCGGATAGAGCAGCCTAGCCGCTGCTCTATCACATGGTCGGAATCAAAGAAGGGAAGTTGCAGCCGCCGGGCGAGTTGTCGCCCGACGGTGGATTTGCCTGAGCCTGGGAGGCCGATGAGGCTGACTTGTATTGTTGCCACAAGCAACATCAGGGTATAGAAAAACTCCTCGTGGTTAGAGTTCCCAGCGGTGTAGTCACTTCGACACTAACAACTTCATTAGCCCCGCCACAATCACTCAAAGAAAAAGAGACTGTCAACGGAACAAGAGAGTTTTGAACAGTAATAGGCACGGAGGAGACTTTACCCAATATTCCACAACCTACCCCATCAGTTTTAGCAACAACAATACTACCAGTTGGCATGCTAGTTCCATTCTGATCACTAACAGTAACTGTTAAGTTTGTTGAGGTCGGTGTACCAACAATATTCGCTTCGCTTGATGCAAATACCACGATAGCTTGCTTACGCACATCTGCAGCGCCCCATACACCATCACAAGTTCCAGGCCGCCCCAACAAACCAGGACACCCGTTGCCAGTGCTTAAAGAACCTGTTCGTGGCACAGAAAACTCACCTGTATCAAAAGTCAGATTTTCGTTGTCGTCCCTGTAAGCATTCCCCAAATCGGTGAAGCTATCGCCGCTGTCATAGATATTGTTGAAGTTGTTATCGACAAAATCCTCCTCACCGGCAACATAGGCGAGTATCGAAACCCGGCCGTCTGCGGGACGCGGTGCTTGTGATCGAATGGTGACCGAGCATTGCGAGTTGCCCGGCGCACTGAACTCGCCTGTCACCGGGTCTTGAATACCCCCGGTGTAGCACACAGGGGGAATCATCACGCCGCCTTCGGTCACAAAATTAACCGCTGTGCCGTCAGGCACTGGGTTACCTTGGCGATCGGCCACCGACATAGTAACATCGGTCGAAACTCCATCGACATTGAAGCCTTCGATGGCCATTTCTTTGATTGACAGGCTGACTCGCGCTTGGGCGGCGCGTCCTGATGCGATCGTCAAGATGGCCGAGTCGGTTTGTACAAGCGGGTTCGACACCAAAGCCGCGTTGACGACCACACTGGTCGGCACCGTCCCCGAGAACACCGGAACCGATACCTTGCCGTTTGCGTCCGTGGTCAAAGTTACCGGGTCAGTGTTGCCCACAGTCCCAATGGAGGCTTTCGCAGTGCCTGCAACCTGTGTTTTGAGTGTCAACACCACGTCCTGACCCAGCAATGCCTCGCCACGCGCATTGACCAACTTGAATTCGGCAACAGCTTGCGTTACCCCACCAGAATTAGCCAAAAAGATGGTTGAAGGTGTGACCGTGACAAAACTCAAATTGGTTGCCGGCTCTGCCGATATGCTCAAGGTCTTGGATACAACGGCCGCGCCCAAAGTACTGGCGGAAATCTCAACCGTTTTGCCACTACACCCCAAAGTGCTGGACGCTGCGCCGGCAACATCTCTAGCGGTGTAACTGACAACAGCGACGCCATTGCTATTGGTGGAAGCTGTTGCAGGTGAAATCTGTCCGCACGTCGCCGAGAAGTTAACCTGCACTGGCGTGGCGGATGCTGCGCCGTTGAGATTGGCCTGCACTGACACCTGACGCGTTCCGTAAGCTGCGAGCGTTGATGCACCCACATCCAAATTGGTTAGGGCAATATTAGCTGCCGACAACTCATAACCGATATACGTTGATACAACCTTGTCCTCAGTGGGAGGCTGCGAACCATCTGGATAGGTGGTAATTGAGCCCACTTTATAACTGTAGGTGGCAGTCAGAGAACCCGCGCCAGTTGCAGTCAGCGATGCCCTGGTGATTTTCACAGATGCGATTCCCGAAGAATTAGTCAAACCAGCATTACCTTCTGGGAAAACAACCTTTGTGTCATCTGCCGACACTTCTATCAGTTGGTTGGGAATTGCCAAGCCACCTGGGTCTTTGAGCGTGACATTGAGCACGGTGTATCCAGAGGAACTGATTGATGTAGTGCCAACGCCAGATGAATCAACCAACCCACCCCTGAGCGTTGGGTCTGAACTGGCAGTTGGAGCAGGGCCAGTCACTGGCGTTCCAGGATTTCCGCCGCCGCCACCACAGGCCGCCAAGGTCAATGTCAGCCAAAACACCGCTAAATATTTGATGAATTTCATTCGATTATTCTCTTAATGAACACGTAATTACAAAAATACTACCGAATCGCTTTTTCGGTAATGATTCGTGGCGTCACAAACACAAGCAGCTCCCGTTTGGTTTGTGTTTTGGAATTGTTTCTAAACAAGCCTCCGACTCCCGGCAAGTCCCCAAACCAGGGCACCTTAGCCGAATCATTGGACTCGACAATTTCAAAGATTCCGCCAATCACCACAGTCCCACCGTTGTCAACCAGGACTTGGGTCACAACATTTTTGTTATTGATGGCCGGGCCCGCATTGGTATCCACACCACGTGAATCCTTGCTGACGTCCAGGTCCATGATGATGGTTCCCTCAGGGGTGATGCGAGGCGTAACCTGGAGCTTGAGTGAGGCGTCCTTGAATTCAGTCGTGCAGGTAGAACTGGTGCCGCCGGAGCAGTTGAGATAGGGAATTTGCTCGCCCTGTTTGATCGTCGCCTGCTTGCCGTCTGCTGTCACGACACGCGGACTCGACACCACCCGGCCTTTGCTGTCGGCCTCCAACGCGGAAATTTCCAGATTCAGGAATCGATTGGCGACCGCGCTGAAAATGGAGATGGCAAAGGTTGCCGGCGTCTGCCCCAAGGCACCCACAGCGGGCAAATTGACAAAATTGCCTGATAAGTTTGGCGAGCCACCCGCACCGCTGGAAGCAACCGCATCGCTGTAAGTGTTACCAATGACCGCCCGATTGGCGCCTGATATCTGGTAACCGCCATCGCCACCTTGCTGAGCCCGGAGGTCAAGCGCACCAAATTTAACGCCCAGTGATTTGCCAAAATCTTCGGTGGCCTCTACGATGCGCGCCTCGATCATCACTTGACGCACCGACACGTCGAGCTTTTGCAAAAGCAGCAGCACTTGCTCCAGTCGGGATGGCACGTCGGTCACAAATAGAAGATTGGTACGCGGGTCGGCAGTGGCGTTGCCGCGCGCACTGAGCACACGCCCGGCGCTTTTTTCGCCGCCACCTTCACCGGTCAACTGTTTGGCAATGTCTTCTGCCTTGGCATAACTCATCTGAAAGGTTTCAGTCTGTAGCGGCTCCAAGGTGAGTGTCGCGGCCTTTGATTCGAGCTCCAATTTCTCTTTGGCAATAATTTCCTCTTTGGGCGCAATCCAGAGCACGTTGCCGGTCTTGCGCACGCCCAAGCCTTTGGCTTGCAAGATGATGTCGAGCGCCTGATCCCAGGGCACGTCTTGCAAGCGCAAGGTGACAGAGCCGGTGACAGAATCAGACGTGATGACGTTGAAGTTGGTGAAGTCGGCAATCACCTGCAGCAGCGAGCGAATCTCGATGCTCTGGAAGTTTAAGGACAGTTTTTGACCGCTAAAGCCAGGCCCTTGTGTCAGCTTGGTGGGGTCTTCCTTGACCGGCTTGACCTCCAGCACAAACTGCTCGTCAGTCTGGTAAGCGCTGTGCACCCACACCCCCTGTGGCACGATTTCCATGCGAACCCGGTCGCCGGTCTGGCTGGTGGTGATGGTTTTGATGGGGGTGCCGAAGTCGTTCACATCGAGGCGGCGGCGCAGGCCTTCGGGCAGGCTGGTTTTCATGAATTCGACCACCAGCAACTGGCCCTGCTGACGCACATCCACGCCCACCTGGCTGTTGGGCAAGGACACCACGACGCGGCCAGCGCCCTCGTCGCCACGCCTGAAGTCGAGGTCGCGCAGGGGTTGCACATCACGGCTCTGGTTTTCGGCAAAGAGCTGGGCTGACGGCGTCGGCGCCGAACCGGCCAGGGCATCCAGCACCACCAGCAGCGACTTGCCTTGCCATTGGGTTGTGTAGGTGGTGGCTTGCTTGAGGTTAAGTACCACGCGGGTGCGGTCGCCGGCCTGCACCACGCTGACCGTGCGCAGGTTGCCCTGGTTGACTTCAACGGTAGAGCGCCCGATGGCGCTGGTGACGTTAGGGAAATCGAGCGCAATGCGCGCAGGCGACTGAATGGTAAAACCGGTGGGCGCTGTGGTGAGCGCTTCGCTCAGGTCAATCTTGACCACCTCGACGCCTCTTTGCACGGTGCCTGAAACCGACTCGATGGCCACTTGCGCTTGCGCCAGGGCTGACGTCAGCAGCAAACTCAAACCAAGTGCCAACTGTTGCCACCAGCGACCCGTCCAACCAATATGGCGATGTTTCATTTTGACCTCTCTTGCAACAGCAAACTGGCTGTGCGCTCTACCCATTCACCCACGGCATCTTGCACGATTTCGCGCAAGGTGACTTCGTTTTCGACAATCTTGATGACTTTTCCGTAGTTTTGCCCCAAGTAGTCGCCCAGCTTAACCTGATACAGGAGCGGGCCGATCTTGACCAGAGCCACCGGCTGCTTGCTCGACACCATGCTGCCCACCAGGGCCATGGCGTCGAGCGGGAACTCTTCCAGCGGCTCTTTGCGGCGCGCCAGTTCTGGCGCAATCAGGGCGCCATTGGCTGCCGCCTGGTTGGCGTCATTGCTCAGCACCATGATGAGCTTTTGCTTGTTGTACGGATCCAGTTCAGCGAACAGGTTGTAGTTTTCGGGTTTGAAGGGCTTGGGCGCCGAGACCGGTTTGATCTTGGGCTGTGTTTGGACCTTTTGCTGTGCCATCCATTGGCTTAATTCGTCTTGCGAGGAAGAGCCGCAAGCCGTCAAAAGGCCCATCACCAAGCATAAAACAGCAGTTTTAAAAAGCTTCATGGTCATTTCTTCGGCTTGGCGGTGGCTTTGCGCTGCGCATCGATCTCGTTGATGTCGAGATAGCGGAATGTTTTGGCGGTCACGTTCATGGTCAGAGCGCCCTCTTTGGCCACGGTGATGTCCAGATTGTTGAGCGTGACAATGCGCGACAGGTTGGCAATGTCAGAGGCAAAAGCGCCCATATCGTGGTAGCGCCCGGTAACACGCAGGGCAATTGGCAGCTCTGCGTAATAGTCGCTCACCACCACCTGACCCGGCCGAAACAACTCAAACTGCAAGCTGCGGCCCAAGCCAGACTGGTTGATGTCAGACAGCAGGGCGTCCATTTCAGCCTTGCTGGGCAGTTGTTTTTCGAGCTGGGTCACATACTGCTGAACCTGCTCGCGTTGCTTGGTCAGCGCTTCAAGGTTGACGGCCTTGGCCAGCTTGGCTTTGTAGTCGTCGCGCAACTTGAGTTCTTCGGCGTGCGCTTGCACCAGTTCTTCTTCGACATCAGACAACCAGACAAACCAGAGCACCACCACGCAGGCGGCTGCCACAAGCGCAAAAACAGCAAAGCGGGGCAACAAAGGCCAACTGGACGGGTCTTTGCTGTCGAGATGCCGAAACTGTTTGGCAACGGCCTCAAACCGCTTTTTGAAATCGTCTTGGATGCTTGGATTCTTGGCCATCATGCCCACCTTTAGCTAGCCACCGCAGCAGAGGCGGGTGCCTGGGGTGCTTCGCTGGCGCGAACCAGTTTGACCCTGATCTGAAAGTTGGCCACCCGGCGCACATCGCGCGCGTTCAGACTGGCGGTGCCGGCCACAATCTCGACCAACTCAGGGCCACTGAACCAGGGCGAATTGTTGGCCAGGTTGCGCAGCAGTTCGGATACCCGTTCGTTGGATTGGGCGACACCTTGCAAGGCGACATTCTGGCCGTTTTGCTGCATCGATGTGATGTAAACCCCTTCGGGCAGCTGCTGCACCAGTTCCGTCAAAAGGTGCACCGGCATATTGCGGTCGGCCTGCAGGTTCTCAACGGCCTGTTGACGCGCCAACAAAGCGGCAATTTCACCCTCAAGGCCGGCAATGTCCTTGATTTGGGCGTCGAACTTGGCGATATCGGTTTTCAGCATCTGGTTTTTGTCCTGCTGGTCCGAAATTTGCGCCTCGAACCAGGTGTAGACCAGCACAGATAGCAAGACGCCCATCAGCACAGACAAACCCAGGCCGAGCGTGAACTGCTCTTTGCGGCGTTTTCGGGCCAATTCCCGATGCGGAAGCAGGTTAATCAGAATCACTTCGAAAACCTCCGCAAAGCCAAACCGCAGGCGGTCAGGTAAGAGGGCGCATCACGCAACAGTTTTTTCTGCCCGATGCCCTCGACGATGTGCATGCCCTTGAAAGGGTTGGCGATCATGCAAGGAAAACCGGATTGCTTGGTGACTGAGGCAGTCAGGTTTGTCAGAGCGGCAGAGCCGCCGGCCAGCATGACCAGGTCCACCTTGTTGTGGGTGGTGCTGGTAAAGAAGAATTGGAGCGCGCGGCTGATTTCCTGCACCAGGCTTTCGATGAAGGGCTTGAGAACGGTTGCCTCGAAGTCTGCCGGCAATTCGCCACGGCATTTTTTGGTTTCGGCTTCTTCGTAGGAAAAACCATATTGCAGCACGATCAACTGCGTAAGTTGGGCGCCACCAAAGGCCTGGTCGCGGTCGTAAAGAACTTCGTCGTTGCGTATCACCTGCATGCTGGTGGTCAGCGAGCCGACTTCAAACAAGGCCACGATGCTGTCTGCGGCAAGGTCGGGCATGTCGGCAATCAAGCGGCTGGCAGCCAACCGCGAGGCGTATGACTTGACGTCAACCACCACGGGCTTGAGCCCGGCGGCTTCGGCCAGACCTTGCAGGTCTTGCACTTTTTCGCGCCTTGAGGCCGCAATCAAAACATCAATGTCGCCTTGTGAACCTGCGCTCGGGCCCAAAATGCAAAAGTCCAGACTGACTTCATCAAGCGGAAAGGGGATGTACTGATTGGCCTCGGACTCGACCTGCATTTCCAGTTCTGCGTCTGACATGCCACCCGGCAAGACGATTTTTTTAGTGATGACGGAGGATGGCGGCAAGGCCATGACCACATTTTTGGTTTTGGCGCCGGTCATCTTGATCAGGCTACGCACTACGTCGGCAACCTCGTCAAATAACTCAATGTTGCCGTCTTTGATACAACCGCTTGCAAGTGGCAGCACGCCACAGGCTTCCAAAACCAGATTGTTGTCTTTGTCGCGCCCCAACTCAACAAGTTTGACACTCGAGGCGCCAATGTCCAGGCCCACCAAGGCGGCAGGTTGTTGGCTAAATAATGATCTCAAGGAAATCAACACAATCCCCAGACAAGGTAAAAAATCAAGGCAATTCTTAAGAAATTACATGAATGCTAGCAGCAAGCTTGTTGTAACGTAAAGAAAATTTTGCATTTATGCAAAAGCTAATGTTGCCAAATATAGATGCTAGAACCCAAAAAAGCCGCTCCTAGCACAGAAATAAAGGTAAAGAATTGATCAGATTCGCGTTTGATACAACTATTGCAATGCTAACCTAAGCACGGCAGATGTCCTGATTTTTATAATGGACAGAATCACTTAACCGCTTATATGACCGTCAACTCTCCCACCTCACCCAAAAAATCAAAGCGCCCGGCGTTGCATTGGACGATCAGACTGATCTTATGGACTGGCGGACTGTTGTTGGCAGGCGCCACCACCTTGGTGCTTCTGGTGGGCATCGCCCTGGCGGTCGCCTACCCCAACCTGCCAGACATTTCTGATTTGTCCGACTACCGCCCCAAGCTGCCGCTGCGCGTTTTTTCTGCCGACAACAAACTGATTGGCGAGTTTGGCGAGGAGCGCCGCCATCTCACGCCCATCAAGGACATCCCCAAAGTGATGAAGGACGCTGTGCTGGCCATTGAAGACGTGCGGTTTTACGAGCATGGCGGCGTGGACTACAAAGGCATTTTGCGGGCCGCACTGGCCAACCTTGGACGCATCAAGAGCCAGGGCGCGTCAACCATCACGATGCAGGTGGCGCGTAATGTGTACCTGACCTCCGAGAAAACCTACACCCGCAAAATTTACGAGATTCTGCTGACCCTCAAGCTGGAGCACCTGCTCACCAAGGACCAGATTCTTGAAATCTACATGAACCAGATTTTTCTGGGTAACCGGGCCTATGGCTTTGCTGCGGCGTCCGAGGCGTATTTTGGCAAGTCACTGCAAAACATTTCCATTGCCGAGGCAGCGATGCTGGCCGGTTTGCCCAAAGCGCCATCGGCCTACAACCCGATCAACAACCCCAAGCGTGCCAGGTCGCGCCAGCTCTACATCATTGAACGGATGCTGTTTAACGGCTTTATCACCCCCGAACAGGCCGATGCCGCCAAGCGCGAGCCGCTCACGGTCAGATCGAACGCCGGCGACCCCCGCATCCACGCTGAGTTCGTGGCTGAAACCGTGCGTCAGCTGATGTTTGCGCAATATGGCGATGCCATTTATACCCGGGGTTTGAACGTTTTCACCACCCTCGACACAGCCCAGCAGAACGTCGCCTACCAGGCGTTGCGCAACGGCATCATGAACTATGAACGGCGCCAGTTTTACCGGGGCCCGGAAAAGTTCGTCAGCCTGCCGTCCGACCCGCAAGCCATGGACGACGTGATTGACGATGTGTTGCAGGAGCACCCGGACAATGGCGATGTGATGTCAGCCGTGGTACTGGACGCCTCCAGCAAAAAAATTCAGGTCATCCGGCAAGATGGGGAAATTATCGAAATCACCGGCGAAGGACTCAAGCCGGTCTTGTCGGGCTTGTCTGACAAGGCGGCGGCCAACATCAAAATTCGCCGTGGCGCCGTAATCCGGGTGGTGCAAACAGCCAAGAGCACCTGGGCAGCCACCCAACTGCCCGAGGTGGAGGGCGCCTTTGTGGCGATTGACCCGCGCGACGGTTCAATCAAGGCGCTGGTGGGCGGCTTTGATTTTGAAAAAAACAAGTTCAACCACGTCACCCAGGCCTGGCGCCAGCCGGGTTCAAGCTTCAAGCCGTTCATTTATTCGGCCGCGCTGGAGGCTGGCGTGACACCTGCCACCATCGTCAATGACAGCCCACTATTTTTTGGCACTGGCGTGACCGGGGGCCAACCCTGGGAACCCAAAAACTACGACGGCAAGTTTGAAGGCCCGATGAGCATGCGCCGCGGCCTGGCCAAGTCGAAAAACATGATCTCGATCCGTATTTTGCAAACGGTAGGCCCCCAAAATGCCCAGGCTTGGGCCGCCCGCTTTGGTTTCGATGCAGCCAAACACCCCGCCTACCTGACCATGGCGCTCGGTGCCGGCTCGGTCACGCCAATGCAAATGGCCACCGCCTACTCGGTCTTTGCCAACGGCGGCTACCGCGTCAATCCGTGGTTGATCAGCCATGTGAGCGACCAGAAAGGCAAGCTGATCATGCAAACCCACGCGCCCATGTTGAATGAGACGATGCGCGCCATCTCGCCGCGCAACGCCTTCACCATGAACAGTTTGCTACAGGAAGTCACCCGCTCGGGCACAGCCGCTTCAGCACAGGCCAGGCTCAAGCGACCCGACCTTTACGGCAAGACAGGCACCACCAATGATTCGCTAGACGCGTGGTTTGCCGGCTACCAGCCAACCCTGGCTGCCGTCGCCTGGATTGGTTACGACACGCCCAAAAAACTGGGCGCGCGTGAAACCGGTGGTGGCTTGAGCTTGCCCGTCTGGATCGACTTTATGGCGCAGGCCTTGAAAGACGTGCCGGTGATGCAGTATGGCGTGCCTGAAGGCGTGACCAACCTGGGCGGCGAATGGTTTTACGACGAGTATGCAGGCGGCGCCGGCATCACCAGCCTGGGCCTGAACGATGCGTCTGACCCGGGTCAACCCCAGATCATTCCCTTACCAGAGGCTGACGAAAAAAACAGGATTTTGGACTTGTTCAGATAGGCTGGCGCATCATGGCGCAAACGTCAGCGGCTGCCCCGCCTGCTCGCTGGCATAGCGTGACAGCGAGCCAAAAAACTCGCCCTGGCCTTTGGTGTCCATCCATTGTTCACCATCAAACTGGTAATGAAAACCGCCGCATCGCGCAGCAAGCCAGATCTCATGCAATGGCTTTTGCAGGTTGATGACGATCTGGCTGCGGTTGGCAAACACCAGGGTGATCATGCCGCCGGTGCGCTGGTTGTCGATGTCAGCCGAGGTGTCATCGTTGATGCGGTCGCAACGGGCCTCGATGACCTTGAGCACTTGCTCCGCGCGATCCATGAATTCTGAGTCAGTCATTACAATTTCACCATGCTGTTGATCCCCCAAATTCTAGTGCGCGCCTTCGCCCTTGGTGCCAGTGCGGCTCTGATCGCCTGCGGCCAGCAGGGGCCGCTTTATTTGCCGCCAGACGCCGCCCCCCAACAGGTGCCTCAGCCTGAGCCTGTGTTGCCAGCATCCGGCAACACCCAAAACATCCTGCAACCGGCAAACTCTGCCTCAGCACCGCACTATCAATGAGTTCACCACGCTTACCTGGCCAGCCCCACCTTGCTTACCAAGGTAATGAACTCTTTCTCGAAGAGATCAACCTGAGCGCCCTGGCGAAGCAATTCGGCACGCCCTTGTTTGTTTACTCCAAAGCCGCCATGCTCGCTGCGCTGGCGGCTTACCAGCGCGGCTTTGCCGGGCGCCAGGTGCAGATTTGCTACGCCATGAAAGCCAATTCCAGCCTGGGCGTGATCCAGTTGTTTGCCCAGGCGGGTTGTGGTTTCGATGTGGTGTCGCTGGGCGAACTCAGCCGCGTGCTGGCCGCAGGCGGGCAAGCCAGCCGCATCATCTTTTCCGGCGTGGGCAAAACCCGCGCCGAGATGCGCGCCGCGCTGCAAGCGGGTATTGGCTGCTTCAATGTGGAAAGCGAAGCCGAACTGGAAGTGCTCAACGAGGTCGCCATAAGCCTGGGTCGGCAAGCGCCGGTAAGTGTCCGCGTCAACCCCAATGTGGACCCGCAAACCCACCCGTACATTTCCACCGGTCTGAAGGGCAACAAATTCGGCATTGCGCATGAGCGCGTGGTGCAAACCTACCAGCGCGCAGCCGCCCTGCCCGGCCTGCGCATTGAGGGCATCGACTGCCACATTGGTTCGCAGATTACCCAGGAGGCGCCGTACCTGGATGCCATGGACCGCATGCTTGACCTGGTGCAAGCCCTTGAGTCTGCTGGCGTGCCGATTCGCCACATCGACCTGGGCGGCGGCCTGGGCATTGACTACAACGGCGAAACCCCACCTGTAGCGGACGCTTTGTGGGCCAAACTGCTGGCCAAACTTGATGCCCGTGGTTTCGGCCAGCGCGCGCTGATGATCGAACCCGGCC
>Ga0210053_1004178_pt1 | contig 11367 bp, 7 predicted proteins | sample CryGeymeta201512_FD_185467 | JGI IMG/M metagenome (GOLD analysis project Ga0210053, IMG submission 185467) | Groundwater microbial communities from Crystal Geyser aquifers in Utah, USA - Crystal Geyser metaG 2015-12 (SPAdes) (version 2) | ecosystem: Environmental > Aquatic > Deep subsurface >... | reverse complement strand
TCAAACCTTGCAACCCGGCCCGCACAAAATTCAGGGCATTGGCGCCGGTTTTATTCCCGAGACCCTCGATCTGTCCCTTGTCGATCAGGTTGAGCAGGTCACGAATGACGAAGCCCTCGATTTCGCTCGTCGTCTGGCCAAAGAAGAAGGCATTCTGGCCGGAATTTCCTGCGGCGCGGCAACTGCCGTAGCGGCACGTTTAGCCGCACAACCCCAGTTTGCCGGCAAGAAAATCGTTGTTATTCTGCCTGATTCCGGCGAGCGCTATCTTTCAAGTGTTTTGTACGAAGGAATTGCCTGAGGGCTGATCCCTGGGAACAAAACAAAAAAAACTTGACAAGCTCTGGGGATTGGGCGATAAAACGGATCTTTCAATGCGCCACTAGCTCAGCTGGATAGAGCGTCTGACTACGGATCAGAAGGCCGGGAGTTCGAATCTCTCGTGGCGCGCCATACAAATTAAGGACTTAGCTCGATAACGGGCTAGGTCCTTTTTAGTTTTCAGCGCCGGAGGGTCTGTGGAGGTTCCGATAACTCAATTGGGACAGTCCAATTTTTGGCCATGCCTGTGGCAACGTACCTAACCGATCCTCGGCATTATGATTAGTTATGCAATAGGACCTGCAAGGAGGGGCTGGTTAAGAATTCTTATTCAAGGTTTACATCTCTGCCAAAATGCCCTACATTACTCAGGTTTTACGAAGGAAATTTGTCCTAGGGGGACTGATGATTTTTTTGAAGGTAGCTACTTGATGACCGTCTGAGTTGGTGTAAACCTACTAGGCGGTTTTTTTGTTGAGGGAGAAAGATAATGTCTGCCCAGAAGTTCCTGCAAGACCTCGAAAAGAAGCTTTGGACCGCCGCCGACAAGCTGCGCTCCACCCTCGATGCAGCGCAGTACAAGCACGCGGTGCTCGGCCTGTTGTTCGTCAAGTACGTCTCCGACGCCTTCGACATCCGCCGCCAGGAGCTGATCGCCCAGTTTCAGGACGAAACTCACGACTACTACCTCAACCCCGGCGATTACGACTCCGACGCCGAGTACCAGGAAGAGCTCACCGCCGAGCTGGAGATCCGCGACTACTACACCGAGAAAAACGTTTTCTGGGTGCCGCAGCTCTCTCGCTGGGAGACGTTGCAGAATCACTCCAAGCTGCCGCCCGGCAGCGAGATTGTGATCAAGAACGGCAAGGAAAATGTCTACACCATGCGCAGCGTCGGCCGGTTGATCGACGATGCGCTGGAGGCGATCGAGAAGGACAACCCCAAGCTCAAAGGGGTGCTCAACAAGCAGTACGGTCGGTTGCGGATCGATCAGGCCAAGCTCGGCGAACTGATCGACCTGATCGCCACCATCCCCTTCAAGCACGCCTCCTTGCAGGCCAAGGACATCCTCGGCCATGTCTACGAATACTTCCTCGGCCAGTTCGCCCTCGCCGAAGGGAAGAAGGGGGGCCAGTTTTACACCCCCAAGTCGATCGTCACCCTGATCGTCGAGATGCTGCAGCCCTTCAACGGGCGGGTCTACGACCCGGCCATGGGCTCGGGCGGCTTCTTCGTGCAGAGCGAGCAGTTCATCAAGGAGCACGGCGGCAAGCTCGGCAATGTCTCCATCTACGGCCAGGAGTATAACCACACCACCTGGCAGCTGGCGGCGATGAACATGGTCATCCGCGGCCTCGATTTCAACTTCGGCAAGGAGCCGGCCAACACCTTCACCAACGACCAGCACCCCGATCTGCGCGCTGACTTTGTCATGGCCAATCCCCCCTTCAACATGAAGGAGTGGGATACCGACGTCAGCGACGACGATCCGCGCTGGCAGTACGGCAAGCCGCCTTCCGGCAACGCCAACTTCGCTTGGCTGCAGCACATGCTCTACCACCTGGCGCCGGGCGGCTCCCTGGGCCTGCTGCTGGCCAACGGTTCAATGAGTTCCAACACCAACACCGAGGGGGTTATCCGCCGGGCGCTGGTGGAGAACGATCTGGTCGAGTGCATGGTCGCCCTGCCGGGGCAGCTCTTCACTAATACCCAGATTCCCGCCTGTATCTGGTTTTTGACCCGCGATAAATCGGGGTCGAAAACCAGACCCTCTCCCGGCCTCTCCCAGGGGGAGAGGAGCACGGCCAAGAGCAATTACCGGGGCGGGTTTGAGTTTTCCGGGTTGGTGGATGAAGCTCGTTCATTGCGGGCGAAACAGACTCCGGCGGAAGAAATGCTTTGGGAGTTGCTGCGTAATCATAAGCTCATGGGTCTCAAGTTTCGCCGTCAACATCAGATTGGTGACTATATCGTTGATTTTTACTGCCACGACCAGGGCCTGGTGATCGAGCTCGATGGAAAAGTTCACGCCACCGAAGAGCGCCGGAAAAAGGATCAGAAACGCGACGCTTACCTCAGTTCCTGCGGGTTCAAGGTGCTGCGCTTCCAAAACAACGAACTCCTCAACTCCCCCCAACAGGTACTGGATAGTATCGCCAGGGAAGTTACCTCTCCCTCTGGGAGAGGCCAGGAGAGGGTGAACAGGATTCGCGACCGAAGGGGCGAAATCCTGTTCATAGACGCCCGCAACCTCGGCTACATGAAAGATCGCGTGCTGCGCGACTTTAAGCCGGAGGATATCGCCAAGGTGACCGATACCTTCCATGCGTGGCAAAAAAATCCATCCCCTCGCCCTCAGGGAGAGGGACAGGGTGAGGGTGGTTATCAGGACGAGGCCGGTTTCTGCTGCTCGGCGACGCTGGAGGAGATCAAAAAGCACGACTTCGTGCTGACGCCGGGGCGCTATGTCGGTGCGGCGGATGAGGTGGAGGATGGCGAGCCCTTTGCCGAGAAGATGGCGCGGCTGACGGCGCAGTTGCAGGAGCAGTTTGCGCGTAGTAGCGAGTTGGAAGGGGATATTAAACGGAATTTGGCGGGGCTTGGTTATGGCTTTTGACTTGCCTGCAAATTGGGCTTCTTTGCCATTCTCTGAGTTGCTACTAGAACCATTAAGAAATGGTATCTATAAAACCAAAGAGTTTCATGGTCGTGGTGCCAAGATAGTGAATATGGGGGAGCTATTCGCCCATCCGCGCCTTAAAAAGGGTGTAGAGATGAAGCGCGTAGAGCTCAACAATAGAGAGGTTTTAAAGTCAACACTTAGAGCAGGTGATTTGATCTTCGCTCGACGTTCACTGACGGCTGAGGGCGCAGGTAAATGTTCTATTGTTCTTGATACTGATGAGGAAACCACATTTGAATCATCAATAATAAGGGCGAGACTTGATCCAGAAAAGGCAAATCCTGAATTTTATTATTATTTGTTCAATTCACCTCTTGGGAAATGGTTGCTTGGAACAATCCTAAGGCAGGTAGCAGTTTCTGGCATTACTGGGTCCGATTTAGCACAATTAGAAGTACCTTGCCCCCCGTTGGAGGTTCAAAATAAGGTCGCACTATATGGTGCGCAGATAGACGACAAAATCGAACTCAACCGCCAAATCAACCAAACCCTCGAACAGATCGCCCAGACCATCTTCAAAAGCTGGTTTGTCGATTTCGAGCCGGTCAAAGCCAAGATCGAAGCCAAAGCCGCCCTCACCCCGACCCTCTCCCAGGGGGAGAGGGAGATTGTTGTGGAGCGCGCCGCCATGTGCGCCATCAGCGGCAAGCTTGATCCCGAACTCGACCAGCTTTCCCCCAAGCAGTACCAACAACTCGCCGCCACCGCCGCCCTCTTTCCCGATGAGCTGGTGGAGTCGGAGTTGAGGTTGATTCCGGTGGGGTGGGAGGTGAGCGAAATCGGGAAAGAAGTTACCGTTGTCGGCGGCGGCACGCCGAGTACGGCTAACCCTGATTTCTGGGACGGTGAATTTGCCTGGGTCACGCCGAAAGACTTGTCGCGAATCAGTGAGAAAGTGCTGACTGGTTTTGAACGCACAATTACTGCCGCAGGTGTCGGCAAAATCAGTTCCGGACAATTGCCGGTTGGGGTGGTGCTGCTTTCGTCACGAGCGCCAATTGGCTACCTGGCGCTTTCGATGATTCCGGTATCAATCAACCAGGGCTTTATCGCGATGATCTGTAATAAACGGCTGCCTAATACCTATGCCTTGCAGTGGGCAACAGCCAATCTTGATGCGATCAAGCAAAGAGGTAGCGGAACGACTTTTGCCGAAATCAGCAAGTCCAACTTTCGGCCTATGAGTGTTCTAGTGCCTGGCACTGAAGTTTTGGATTCCTTTCAGCAGCTTGTGATGCCGCTTTACGAACAAATCACAGCATCTGTACGCGAGGCGGAAACTCTAGCCACCCTCCGCGACACCCTCCTCCCCAAACTCCTATCAGGGGACCTTGCCGTATGAAGACCAACGAACCGTTGATCCCGCCGCACGGCGGTTATCGCAAGCTGAAGAGCTTTCAGGTGGCGCAGCTGGTTTTTGATCTGACGGTGCGTTTTGTCGAGGCCTACATCGACCGCTTCAGCCGCACCCGCGACCAGATGGTGCAGGCGGCGCGCTCGGGGGTGCAGAATATCGCCGAAGGGTCGCAGGCCTCGGCGACCTCGAAAAAGACCGAGCTGAAGTTGACCCAGGTCGCGCGGGCTAGCCTGGAAGAGCTGAAGCTCGATTACGAAGATTTTTTGCGCCAGCGCGGGCTGGCGCAGTGGCAGCGGGAGAACCCGCTGCGCCAGGAGCTGATCGACCGGCGCTGCCAAAGCGCCGACGAGGTTGCGCGCTGGGTGGCGGAAGTGGGGAAGCGCAGGTTAGCAAGTGGACATGGTGGACTTGGTGGACAGGGTGAATTTGCGGGATCTGAGTCCACGGCGTCCACAAAGTCCACACTGACGACCAAAATCTACCCCGAAATCGCCTCCAACGCCGCCCTGACCCTGCTGGCCGTGGCCTGTGCCCTGCTTGACCGCCAGGTCGCACGGCTGGCCGAGGAGTTTGAAACCAAGGGCGGCTTTACCGAGCGCTTGTACCGGGTCCGCAAACAGAAGCGAGGGTTTTGATGATCACCGAAGACCAGCTTGAACAACTTTGCCTCGACTGGTTTCGCGCCGGTGGCTATGAATACACCTACGGCCCCGACATCGCCTTTGATGGCGACATGCCGGAGCGCAGCGACTACCTGCAGGTCGTCCTGACCGGTCGCCTGCTCACCGCCCTGCAAAAGATCAACCCGCACATCCCCCTCGCCACCCTCGAAGAAGCCGCCCTGGCCGTCACCAAGCCCGAATCCCCGGTGCTGATCCACAACAGCCGCAAAGTTTCCCCGCAAATATGCTTTGAAAATTCTAGAAAAAGTAGTATTTTTTTCTAGAAATTTTTTTGGAGTTATATTTTGCAAACTACTAACAATAAAATACTTTCTAGAATTTACGGCCGTGGTAGGGGTTGGGCATTTATGCCTAACGACTTCATTGGTGAGTTTGAGCGTAAGCAGATCGACAACGCCCTGTCAGATCTAACTAAAGAAGGTAAAATTCGACGCATCTGCAGGGGGATGTACGACTACCCGAAATACAGCGATCTGCTCGGGCAGGAGTTAAGCCCTGACCATGAGCAGGTGGCAGAAGCCTTTGCCCGTAAGTTTAACTGGCGCATTCTTCCCTCGGGTGACGCAGCCCTCAACCTGCTTGGGTTGTCGACCCAGATCCCGGGGAAGTTTATCTATCTGTCTGATGGTCCGAACCGCAAGTATTCCATCCTCAGCTATCAGCTGGAATTCAAAAAAACCGCACTGAAAGAGATCGGCTTTAAGCACCGCGAGAGTGGACTGATTGTTCAGGCGCTGAAAGCGCTTGGCAAAGAGCGGATCACTTCCAAGGTGATCGAAAAAATCCGCAAGCAGATTGCGCCGGAGAAGTACGGAAAGATTTTGCAGGAAACCAAAACCGTGACCGGTTGGGTTTACGATGCCATGAAGCAGATTTGCCGGGAGGGAGTTGTATGACCGTTACTCTTGCTCAATTAGAAAAATGGCTGCGCGCCCCTTCCGAAGACGAGCATCTGGAGTTCAAAGAAGCTAAGAACGATTACGATTTTGAAAAACTGGTGGGCTATTGTGTCGCCCTCGCCAACGAAGGCGGTGGGCATATGGTATTGGGTGTTTCTGACAAGCAGCCGCGCAAGGTTGTCGGCACCAGGGCCTTTGATGTGACGGCACGGACGGTTGCCGGAATCTATGACCGCCTGCACCTTAGGGTAGAGACGACTGAACTTACCCATCCAGATGGTCGGGTTTTGGTTTTCTCAGTGCCGTCTAGGCCTGCTGGCCAGCCGATCGAATACAAGGGTCGCTATTTCATGCGTGCTGGCGAAGAGTTGGTGCCGATGACCCCTGAACACCTGAAGAAAATCTTCGCCGAAGGGCAGCCGGGGTTTCTCAACCAGATCGCGATTGATAAGCTTTCTGCCGATGAAGTGGTGGCCCGTCTCGACATTCAAACCTTCTTTGATCTTCTCAAGCTTCCTTTGCCTTCCGACCGCGATGGGATTCTTGCTCGCCTGATCAGCGAAGATCTGGTTCGCCGCAATGGTGCGCAGTTGTCCATTACGAACCTTGGGGCCGTTTTGCTGGCCAAAGATTTGCGCCAGTTTGATACGTTACGACGCAAGACGCCACGGGTGATTGTCTACAAGGGCAAAAACAAACTGGATACGATTCGCGACCAGATTGGTGGCAAGGGGTATGCGGTCGGGTTTGAGGGGCTGATTGCTTACATCAACAGCCAGTTGCCGGCAAATGAGGTCATCGGCAAAGCGCTGCGGGATGAGACCCAGATGTATCCCGAGATCGCCATTCGCGAGTTGGTGGCCAATGCGCTGATCCATCAGGATTTTGATGAGACTGGCTCCTCGGTATTGATCGAGATTTATACCGACCGAATCGAGATTGCCAACCCCGGCAAGCCGATGATTCCAACAGAACGGTTTGTTGACGAATACAAGTCCCGCAACGAGCGATTAGCCGATTTGATGCGCCGCATGGGGATTTGCGAGGAAAAGAGCAGTGGCATCGACAAGGTGATTTTCAGTACCGAATATTACCAACTGCCGGCACCCGACTTTCGCGTCGGCACGCACCATACCTCGATTGTGCTGTTCGCCCATAAAGACTTTGCCAAGATGGAAAAACGGGAGCGAGTGCGGGCCTGCTACCTGCATTGCTGTCTACGTTATGTCAATAATGAGAAGATGACGAACCAGAGCTTACGAGAGCGGTTTCGACTGCCGGAAACTAAGACCGTAACTCTTTCCCAGATTATCGCAGCGACACTTGAAGAAAAACTCATCAAGCTTGATGACTCGGAAACAACGTCAAGACGCTACGCTAAATACGTGCCTTTTTGGGCCTGATCTTATTTAATCGCTAATCGATACGAGTATTAAGTAGATGTAAAATTGCAATAAATTCAGCAAGTTCCTATTTTGGCACTAATCGATTTTCAGTAGGGATGGCCACATGATCACCGAAGACCAACTCGAACAACTCTGCCTCGACTGGTTCCGTTCTCAAGGCTACAGCTACGCCTACGGCCCCGACATCGCCTTTGACGGCGACACGCCGGAGCGCAGCGACTACCTGCAAGTGGTCCTGACCGGTCGCCTGCTCACCGCTCTGCAAAGTATCAACCCGCACATCCCCCTCGCCACTCTCGAAGAAGCCGCCCAGGCCGTCACCAAGCCCGAATCGCCGGTGCTGATTCATAACAATCGCGCCTTTCACAAGTTATTGCTCGAAGGTATCTTCGTTGAATATCGCAACGAAGACCCTCACCCCGGCCCTCTCCCAGGGGGAGAGGGAGCTGGTGCCGCAAAACATCGATCCCCTCGCCCTCTGGGAGAGGGTGATCACAGTGACGAAGTCATCTGTGATCGTGTGCAGCTGATCGACTTCCATAATGTGGAGAAGAACCAGTTTCTGGTCGTCAATCAGTTCACCGTGCAGGGGAGCAAGCAGTTGCGCCGCCCGGATATCGTCGTCTTTATCAACGGCCTGCCGATCGCGGTGATCGAGCTGAAGAATCCCGCTGATCCGGGCGCCGATGCCTGGAGCGCCTACAACCAGCTACAGACCTACAAGGACGAGATCGCCGATCTCTTTGTCTGCAACGCCGCTCTGGTCCTCTCTGACGGGCTGACGGCGCGGGTCGGTTCGTTGACCGCCAACAAGGAGCGCTTTCTCCCCTGGCGCACCATCCGCAACGAGGACGACAAGCCGCTGCTCGAATACGAGCTGGAGAAGGTGGTCAAGGGCTTCTTCGACCGCGAGCTGCTGCTCGACTACATCCGCTACTTCATCCTCTTTGAGCAGGACGACGGCACCACCATCAAGAAGATCGCCGGCTATCATCAGTTTCACGCCGTGCGCGAGGCGGTGCGGGTGACGCTGATCGCTTCGGCACCTGCTCGGAAGCATGAAATATCTGATCAACGCGCCACCTGGGGCAAAGAGGTGCAGCCCGGTTCGCGCAAGGCCGGGGTGGTGTGGCATACGCAGGGCTCGGGGAAAAGCATCACCATGTGCTGCTACGCCGGCAAGCTGCTGCAGCAACCGGAGATGAACAACCCGACCATCGTCGTCGTCACTGATCGCAACGATCTCGACGGCCAGCTCTTTGCCACCTTCAGCAATGCGCGGGAGCTGCTGCGGCAGACGCCGGTGCAGGCCGACAGCCGCGACGAACTGCGCGAACTGCTGGCGGCGCGGCAGTCGGGTGGCATCATCTTTACCACGGTGCAAAAATTCTCTCTGGTCGGTGACGAAGACTCCCATCCAGAGCTGAGCCAGCGCGCCAATGTCGTCGTCATCAGCGATGAGGCGCACCGCAGCCAGTACGGCTTCAAGGCCAAGCTCGACACCAAGACCGGCCAGTACATCTACGGCTACGCCAAGCACCTGCGCGATGCCATCCCCAATGCCTCGTTCATCGGCTTTACCGGCACCCCGATCTCCCTCGAAGACAAGGATACCCGTGCCGTATTCGGCGACTACGTCAGTATCTACGATATCCAGGATGCGGTGGATGACGGTGCGACGGTGCCGATCTACTACGAATCGCGTCTGGCCAAGCTCGACATCAACAAGGCGGCGATCGAGGAGCTGAACGAGGACGTCGAAGAGGTGATCGAGGACGAGGAGGACGCCGATCAGCGCGAGCGCACCAAGAGCAAGTGGGCTCAGCTTACGAAGCTGGTCGGCGCGCAGCCGCGCCTCAAGCAGGTGGCCGAGGATCTGGTGCGGCACTTCGAGGAGCGCACGGCGCTGGTCGAAGGGAAAGGGATGATCGTCGCCATGAGCCGGGAGATCTGCGTGCATCTCTACAACGAGATCGTCATGCTCCGGCCCGATTGGCACGACCCCGACCCTTCGAGGGGGGCGATCAAGATCATCATGACCGGTTCCGCCGCCGACCGGCCGCTGCTGCAGCCGCACCTCTACAACAAGCAGACCAAGAAGCGGCTGGAGAAGCGCTTCAAGGATGCCAAGGACGAGCTCAAGCTGGTGATCGTGCGCGACATGTGGCTGACCGGTTTCGATGCCCCGAGCTGCCACACCATGTATGTCGACAAGCCGATGCGCGGCCACAATCTGATGCAGGCCATCGCCCGGGTCAACCGGGTGTTCAAGGACAAGCCGGGCGGGCTGGTGGTCGATTACATCGGCATCGCCAACGAGCTGAAGCAAGCGCTGAAGATCTACGCCTCGTCGCAGGGGAAGGGGACGCCGACGCTGAGGGCCGAAGAGGCGCTGGCGATCCTGCTGGAGAAGTTAGAGGTGGTGCGCGGCCTGTTCCATGGTTTCGATTACAGCGACTATAAAACTAAGGCGCACCAGATTCTGGTGCTGGCGGCCAACCACATCCTGGGTCTGGCCGACGGTAAAAAGCGTTTCCTCGACGTGATGGCGGCAATCAGCCGCGCCTTCACCCTCTGCAGCACCCTTGACGAAGCCGCGCCGCTGCGCAAAGAGATTGCCTTTTTCGCTGCGATCAAAGCCGCCATCGTCAAATACACCAGCGTCGACAGGAAGCGCCTCGAAGAGGACAAAAACTCAGCCCTCAAGCAGATTCTTGACAACGCTATTATCGCCGAAGGGGTGGCGGACATCTTCGCCTTGGCTGGCCTCGACAGGCCAAATATCGCCCTTTTGTCCGATGAATTCCTTGACGATGTGGGCAAGATGCCGCAACGCAACCTGGCCCTGGAATTGCTGGAAAAATTGTTGCGTGACGCGATCAAGGCCCGCACCCAGAATAACGTGGTGTTGGAAATGAAATTCGGTGACCGTCTGCTTGCGACCCTCAATCGTTATCACTCAAGAGCCATTGAAACCGCCCAGGTCATTGAAGAACTGATCCAAATGGCCAAAGATTTTAAGGAAGCCCTCAAGCGCGACGAAGAGCTGGGACTCAGTCCGGATGAGGTGGCCTTCTATGACGCGCTGGCCAACAACGAGAGCGCCGTGCGTGAATTAGGCGACGAGATACTGAAGCAAATTGCGGTGGAGATCACCGAGAAGCTGCGCAAAAGCACCTCAGTTGATTGGCAAGTGCGCGAGAGCGTGCGCGCCAAACTGCGCAACTTAGTACGACGGATATTGCGTCGCTTTAAGTATCCACCAGATAAACAAGACGGTGCCGTTGAACTGGTTTTGAAACAGGCTGAAGTTCTTTGTGTTGGGTGGGTTTAGGAGAGTATTAAATCGAGCCATATAATTGAGTCGGAGTCTCGAAAAAGGAGTTTTATACCATCTAATTGCAGGGACTAGGGGGATGTTGCTTGCGAACTTTCTAAGTTTCACGCACCGATTATTTTCTCGCGTAAAGCAGGTTCATTCTGTAACAAATTCTCGCCCCGCTGAACCGCAATACAAACCCCTGCCGAACCGAGTCCAGACGCTGTTGAGCGTGGCCGAGAAAAATGATGGACAAAGACAAGATATCTGACAGGATACGCAAGGGAATAAAAAAGGAGCTCCCTAAGTTATCTTGGCCGATACCCGGAGCTCCTTGCCGTAAGAAAGGCAAGTTTGTGCGGGGGTAGCACCTTCCTTGAAATGCGGATTCCGGTGAAACTGGGCCAGTGATTCCGAATGAAACTGGGCCACCCATTCCGGAGGAAACTGGGCCACCTGTCGGAGCGAAGCGACGCTGGAGTCTTTTTGTAAAACGACTGTCAATTTTGGTCAAGGTTGATGGCATGTTTTCGCATCGATTCTCCTTTCAATTCGATTTTGTAGGCGTTGTGAACCCGTCGATCGAGAATGGCATCAGCCAAGGTCGGATCGCCGATGAGCATTGAGTAGCGGGTACAGGGTGGTGATGGGTAGATATACTCAGCCCTGAATATGGTGGAGTGTCCCTAGTTTCTG
>Ga0210053_1004148_pt1 | contig 11398 bp, 10 predicted proteins | sample CryGeymeta201512_FD_185467 | JGI IMG/M metagenome (GOLD analysis project Ga0210053, IMG submission 185467) | Groundwater microbial communities from Crystal Geyser aquifers in Utah, USA - Crystal Geyser metaG 2015-12 (SPAdes) (version 2) | ecosystem: Environmental > Aquatic > Deep subsurface >... | reverse complement strand
CAGAAGATCGTGGACACCGCCGGCCGCATCGAGAAGTTCCGCAACAAGTACAATATGGGCAGCAAAGCCGCCTGATGGAACTTCGTTAGTCGCACAGATCAAAAGGCAGCGCAGGCTGCCTTTTTTCTTTCCGGGAGACCCTTCATGACTCGACCACTCTCATTGCTGCTCGCCCTCGCCGTTGCCTTGTCGCTCGCCGGTTGCGCCGCCAACCCGGTGTCCGGCAAGCGGGATTTCGTGATGATGTCGGAAGCGCAGGAGATCGCGCTGGGCCGCAGTGCCGATGCGGAGGTGCGCAAACAGTACAGCGTGTACCAGAATCCCGAACTGCAAAGTTACGTCAACGGCGTCGGCCAGGCGCTGGCCAGCCGCAGCCATCGCAGCAACCTTAACTACCACTTCACCGTGGTTGATTCGCCCGAGATCAACGCCTTCGCCCTGCCCGGCGGCTACGTGTATATCACGCGCGGCATCATGGCCTATCTGAACTCGGAAGCCGAAATGGCGGCGGTGCTGGGGCACGAGATTGGCCACGTCACCGCGCGCCACGGTGTGCGCCAGCAAAGCGCGGCGCAGGCAACCGGTCTTGGCATCACGCTGGCCTCGATTTTCGTTCCCGAACTCAATTCACGCGCCGGGCAGGACCTTTCCAACCTGCTTGGCGGCGCCTTGCTCTCCGGTTACGGGCGCGATCACGAACTGGAATCCGACCGTCTCGGCGCGCAATATCTGGCGCGCACCGAATACGATCCGCAGGCGATGATCCGCGTGGTCGGCGTGCTCAAAAACCAGGAGACGTTCGATGCCGAGATCGCCAAACAGGAAGGGCGCGAACCGCGCCGCTATCACGGCACCTTTGCCACCCACCCCGACAACGACACGCGCCTGCAGCAAGTCGTGGGCGAAGCCGGGAATCTGACCGTGGCCAACCCCGTCGAGAAGCGCGAGGAGTATCTGCGCCAGACGGAAGGCTTGATCTTCGGCGACAACGTGGCCGAAGGCGTGGTGCGCGACCAGCGTTTTCTGCACCAAGACCTTGGCATCGCGATCACCTTCCCAAGCGAATGGAGCATCAAGAATCTGCCCACCGAAGTCGTCGCCTTGAGTCCGCAGAACGATGCCGCGCTCCAGTTCAAACTCGGCCCCAAACCCGGTGGCACGGCGGTTGAATACGCGCGCCGCCTGCTCGGCCAAAACGCGAACATTCAGGCGCTGAAGATCGACGGCCTGCAGGCCGCGCTGGGCAGCAGCGGCAACCGTCTGCTCGGCGTGATCTATCACCAGGGTAAAGCCTTTCTGCTGCTGGGCAGCGCCAAGACGCCACAACTGCTTGCAGCCCAGCGCAGTACGATGGAAACTGCGGTGCGCAGTTTCCATGTATTGAGCAAAGATGAGCGCGCCGCGATCAAACCACTCACCCTCCAGTTGCACAAAGCCGTCGCCGGTGACAGCTACGCCAAATATGCTGCCCGCTCCCCGCTGGGACGCAACGCGGAACAATACCTGCGCCTGCTCAACGCGCAATATCCGCAGGGCGAGCCGGTGCCGGGGCAAACCGTCAAACTGGTCGAATAGCGCGTGTACATTTATTACGGAAAACTGAAGGAAACCGACATCACACCGGCCAAGGCGCTGTTGTTGCTGGTGCTGTGCGCGGCATGGGTAACCGTCGGCCTGGTCGGCCACGACCCGTGGAAGCCGAACGAGGCCTACGGCTTCGGCATCATTCATCATTTTCTGCAGAGCGGCGACTGGCTGGTTCCGGTGCTGGCCGGACAACCCTATCTGGACAAACCGCCGCTGTATTTCTGGACTGCCGCCCTCTTCGCCAAAGTCCTGTCGCCGTGGCTGCCGCTGCATGACGGCGCGCGCCTGGCCACGGGTTTTTACATGGTGCTCACTCTGTTGTTCACCGGCCTCTGCGGGCGCGAGCTGTTCGGCAAGTATCGCGGCTGGCCGGCCGCCATCGCCCTTATCGGCTGTCTCGGCCTGCTGCTGCACGCGCACGAAATTCTGCTCGACAACGCTTTCCTCGCCGCCTGCGCCATGCTGTTGTATGGCTATGCCTTGAGCCTGCGCCGGCCGCGTCTGGCCGGCGTTTTTATCGGACTCGGACTGGGCATCGGTTTTCTGGGCAAGGGCTTCATCGCGCCGGTGCTGTTTCTGGCCATCAGTTTGTTCCTGCTCCTGTTCCGCAACTGGCGCACGCGCAACCATGCCGAAGCCTTCGCCATTGCCCTGCTCTGCGCCCTGCCGTGGCTGGCAATCTGGCCCTGGTTGCTGTACCAGCACGCACCTGCCCTGTTCAGCGAGTGGGCGTGGACGCGCAACATCGGGGGCTGGGTGGACTTTGCGCGCGGCGGCAATTATCCGGAAGTTTTTTACTACCTGGTCGCGCTGCCGTGGATGGCCTGGCCGGCCGCGCCGCTGGCCTTGTGGACGGTATGGGAAGCACGCAAACGGGTAGGTCGCAAAGCCGAATTCCAGTTGTTGCTGACCACCCTGGCGGTGATGCTGGTCGTCCTGAGTCTGGTGCCGGACATCAACGACCCCAACGGCCTGCCGATGCTGCTGCCGATCGCCCTGCTGGCAACGGCGGCGCTGTCCACTTTGCGCCGGGGCGCCGCCAATGCGCTGGACTGGTTCGGCATCATGACCTTCGCCCTGTTCGCCATCCTGCTGTGGTGGGGCTGGGCCGGCCTGCTGCTCGACAACAACGCATGGATCACCCGGCAGTTCAAGCAGCAGCACCCGGATTTCATCCCCGCTTTCGATGAAACCGCCTTCTGGATCGCGGTCGCATCCACCTTGCTCTGGATCGTCCTTGTCTGGCGCACCGGCCGTTCAGTGCGGCGTTCGCTCATCAACTGGGCCAGCGGCATCACCCTGTTGTGGATTCTGGTGATGACCCTGTGGCGGCCGTGGCTGGACAGCGGCAAAAGCTATCGCCCGATGATTGACGAGCTATCGGCGCATCTGCCTGCCGACTACCAATGCATGACCCTGTCGCACTTCGGCGCCAGCGAACAGGCCATGCTCGAATACTTCGGCCAGTTCAAATGGTCCAGCCGGGCAGTCGCGCGCTGCGACCTGTTGCTGGTGCAGGGCAACCGCATCGCGCGCCCGATCGAGAACGAGATCGGCTGGGAAAGAATCTGGGAAGGCGGCAGACCGGGAGAACAGAACGAGCGCTTCCGTTTGTATCGGCGCGTCAAAAGTTAACGGTCATGGCGCGTAGTCACCCCGGCCCGTTTCCCCCTCCCCAACCCTCCCCCGATGGGAGAGGGTGCAAACGAATCGCGGCGCGAGTTTCATACGTTAACGCGGCGGAATGACGCCGGGCAGTTTTGTCGGCGCCTCAATGCGCACCTGCTTGTTCACGTTGTAGGTGCCGAACACCACGGTGATCGCCGCGCGCTTCACCCCGAACTCATCGGCCAGGAAATCCACCAAGTGCGAGGTCGCCTTGCCGCGCACCGGATCCGCCGCCACGGCAATCTCCAGCTGTTTACCCTTCACCTTGCCGATCTTGGTGCGCTTCGCGCGCGGCCGGCCCAGAATGTTCAGCACCAGCGTGTCGTCTTCCCATTTGTAAAACGACTCCATCTCGCTACCGCGCGCCATAAGCAACCCCTCGCCCAGGAAAAACAAAAAACTCGGCAGAATGTATATGAATAAAATTCATCGACGCCACTTTCGTTGATAATAAAAACCGTCTGGGTAGCCCGACAGCCAGTCGCTTTTCTTGTCTTGCCAAGAAAAGTAACCAAAAGAAGTCGCCCCCGGTTTACCGCCCACTTCGTGGGTTCCCTCGCTCAGTCACCAACGAGCGGGGCGGTGCACAGGGGATAGAAATTCAAAACCAAAAACCTAACCCCCAAACCAGTGAGGCGGGCCATGCCCGCCTCACCAAAACCGAAAGGAAAGCGTGCGCAAAGCGCACACAAAGCCGCATGGCTTTTCATTCCCTTGAGCGCCGCCGAGTAGCACAGGTAAGTCAGGGGATTTCGGCGAGGACTGTCTGAGCGCGTAGCGCGAGTTCCGCAGCCGCCTGACTTGCCGAGCAACGCAGGGGACCCACGAAGTGGGCGGCAAACCAGGGTCGCCTTTTCTTTGGTTACTTTCTTTTGGCGAAGCAAAAGAAAGTAACTTGCTGCCGGGCAATCCCCGGCGGTTTTCGATGGGTATCGCTACGCTCAACCCATCTATGCTTGCTAGAACAGCGTATTGACACGATTCTCAAGAAGGAACGCATCAAATTCATGCAACAACGCTGCGGGTGCATCTTTGCGACGTTTAACATTTGGTTCGATATGAATATAAAAATGAAGGCGCCCTTCTGGCTGTTGCTGTGCTTTCTCTTTCATTTCATCGCGTGTAAATAACCATATTCGATTTTCAGAAAGGTCAACAAGAGCAAAAAATTCAGCAGGTGAATTGTCTGGAACCCACCAGTCGAGAGCGAGCTTGCCTTTACCTCCACTCGGTTTGGGCTTTAGATTGGTTTTTACTTGAATCGTGATTGCTTTTTGGCTAGGCAAATATGCCACCAAATCAATGCCGGAATCAGTAGTAAGGTGCGCTGATTCAACTTTAATCGAAAGCAAACGATATTGAACAAGCAGTTCGCCTAATTTGCCAATTTGCTGCGTGCTTAATTTTGGAGAGAACACCATAAGGAACTACCGCAACTTCACCGTCTCGCAAACCACATCTCCACACTGCCCCCGATTCCGCAACGCATGATCCATCAACACCAACGCCACCATCGCCTCCGCGATCGGCGTAGCCCGTATCCCCACACAGGGATCATGCCGCCCCTCGGTAGAGACCTTCACCGCCTCGCCCGCCTTGTTGATGGAGTTGCGTTCGATGCGGATGCTTGAAGTCGGCTTGATCGCGTAATGCGCAACAATGTCCTGCCCGGTGGAGATGCCGCCGAGGATGCCGCCCGCGTTGTTCGATAAAAAGCCATGCGGCGTGAGTTCGTCGCCGTGTTCGCTGCCGCGCTGGGTGACGCAGCCGAAGCCGGCGCCGATCTCCACCGCTTTCACCGCGTTGATGCCCATCAGCGCGTAGGCGATCTCGGCATCGAGGCGGTCGAACACCGGCTCGCCCCAGCCGACCGGCACGTTGGCAGCCACCACGGCGAGTTTGGCGCCGATGGAGTCGCCGGATTTGCGCAGCGCGTCCATATAGTCTTCCAGCTGGCCGACATAGCTCGCGTCGGCGACGAAAAACGTGTTGCCGATCTCGGTGATTTCCGACCAGCTCTTGAACGGAATCTTGATTTCGCCGAGCTGTTCGAGATAGCCGCGCACCACCACGCCGTAATTTTCATGCAGCCATTTTTTGGCGATGGCGCCCGCCGCCACGCGCGCCGCCGTTTCGCGCGCCCGAGGCACGGCCGCCGCCGCGATGGTCGCGGATGCCGTATTTCTGCCAGTAGGTGTAGTCGGCGTGGCCGGGGCGGAAGGTGTCGGCGATGTTGCCGTAGTCCTTGCTGCGCTGGTCTTCGTTGCGGATCAGCAGCGCGATGGGGGTGCCGGTGGTTTTGCCTTCGAACACGCCGGAGAGAATTTCGACCGTGTCCGATTCGCGGCGTTGGGTGACGTGGCGCGAGGTGCCGGGTTTGCGCCGGTCGAGGTCGATCTGGAGGTCGGCTTCGCACAGTTCCATCCCCGGAGGACAACCGTCCACGATGCAGCCGATCGCCGCACCGTGCGATTCGCCGAAAGAAGTGACCGTGAACAGGGTGCCGAAAGTGTTTCCAGACATGTTGTTGTCTCGCTTAATTGATGGGGCGAGTTTAACATGTCGACACGACCCAAAAACACCGTCATTCCGGCGCAGGCCGGAATCCAGCGGGTTTATTCAAAATGCTTTTCAGGTTTTGTCTCCGCTTTGCGGAGAATCATTTTGATTGACTGGATTCCGGCCTGCGCCGGAATGACAGCACGGAGAGTTATAGATGCAAGCCATTCTCGCCACTGCCGCAGGCGGCACTGACGTGCTGCAACTAGAGGAAGTCCCGATGCCGGAACTGCCTTCGCCGCATCACATTCGCGTAAAACTCGCCGCCGCCGGAGTGAACCCGGTGGATACCAAGCTGCGCGCCACGCCCGCATACCATCCGGACAAGTTGCCCGCCATCCTCGGTTGCGACGGCGCGGGAATCGTCGAGGAAATCGGCGCACAAGTCACGCGCTTCAAGGTCGGCGATGCGGTGTATTTCTGCAATGGCGGCCTGGGCGATGAGCCGGGATGCTACGCCGAATACACCACATTGCACGAGGCGTACTGCGCCGCAGCCCCGGCCAATCTTTCCCTGCAAGATGCCGCCGCGCTGCCGCTGGTGCTGCTCACCGCCTGGGAGGCGCTGTTCGAGCACGCCGAACTCAAAGCCGGGCAAACCGTGTTGATCCATGCCGCCGCCGGCGGTGTCGGCCATATCGCATTACAGCTCGCGCATCATTTCGGCGCGCGCATCGCGGTGACAATTGGCGACAACAAGAAGGCGGGGCTCGCGCACGGCCTCGGCGCGGAGAAACTCGTTAACTACAAATCACAGGATTTCGTGCAACCCACCCTGGACTGGACCGAGGGCAAGGGTGCGGATGTCGTGTTTGACACGGTGGGCGGCGCGACCTTCCTGCGCTCGCTCGATGCGGCGCGCGTCGGCGGCGAGGTGATCAGCATCCTCGCCACGGCGATGAGCCAGGCCGATGTGCAGAAGGCGCGCCTGCGCAACCTGACGCTCGGTTTCGAGCTGATGCTCACGCCGCAGGTGATGCACCTGCACGACGAGCGCGTGCGCCAGCGCAAGATTCTGGAACAGGGTGCGGCGCTGGTGGAACAAGGCAAACTCGGCGTGCTGGTCTCGCACCGGCTGCCGCTGGCGCAGGCGGCCGAGGCGCACCGCCTGATCGAAACGGGCGGCATGATCGGCAAGATCGTGCTGACGATGGAATGAATTTCATCGACACCCACTGCCACCTCGACGCTGCCGAATTCGGCGGTATGCAAGGCGAACTGGTGCGCGCTGCCGCAGCGGCGGGCGTGCGCCGCATCGTCATCCCCGCGGTGGAACGCGCCAATTTCGAGCGCGTGCAGGCGTTGGGCGAACGTTTCCCTTCCTGCGCGCCGGCCTACGGCATCCACCCGATGTATGTGGACAATGCAACACCCGATGACCTTGCTGTGTTGCGCGACTATCTGGCACAGCCTGGTACGGTGGCGGTCGGCGAGATCGGGCTGGATTTTTTCATCGACCATTACGACCGCGCGCGGCAGGAACATTTTTTCGTCGAGCAGCTGAGGCTGGCGCAGGAATATAACCTGCCAGTGTTGCTGCACATTCGCCGCGCGCAGGACATCATCCTCAAGCACCTGCGCCGGCACACGGTGCGCGGCGGGATCGCCCACGCCTTCAACGGCAGCCGCCAGCAGGCGGACGAGTTCATCAAGCTCGGTTTCAAACTCGGTTTCGGCGGCGCGATGACTTACCCGCGCGCCACCCGTTTGCGCGAACTGGCCGCGACCCTGCCGCCGGAGAGCATCGTGCTGGAGACCGATGCGCCGGATATCCCGCCCGACTTCCTCGAACGCGGCGCGCCCAACAAGCCGGAATATCTGCCGCGCATCGCGCAGACGCTGGCAACTTTGCGCGGCCTGCCCATCGAGGAGATTGCGCGCATCACCAGCGTGAATGTATTGTCCGTGCTGTCCAAACTTTCCGCGCCAAACTGACCATGCCCCATCACCCGCTCGACGACTCCCATCCGCGCCGCTTCGGCGGCATCGACCGTTTGTATGGCGAGGGTGCGCGCCTGACCCTGCATCGCGCGCGCGTGGCGGTCATCGGCGTTGGCGGGGTCGGCTCCTGGGCGGTGGAGGCGCTGGCGCGCAGCGGCGTCGGCCAGCTCACCCTGATCGATTTCGACCATATCGCAGTGTCCAACGTAAACAGGCAAATCCAGGCACTGGACAGCACGCTGGGCATGGCCAAGACGGAAGCGCTCAAGACGCGCATCGCGGATATCAATCCCGCTTGCCGGGTGGGGACGGTCGATGACTTCCTGACGGGTGAAAACATGGCGCAACTGATCGCGCCGGGCGCGTTCGATGCGGTGATCGACGCCTGCGACGAGGCGAAGGTAAAGGCGGGGCTGATCGTGCATGCGCGCTTTAACAAAATTCCGCTGGTGGTGTGCGGCGCGGCGGGCGGCAAACAGGATCCGCTGACGTTGCGCGCGGCAGACATCGGCCATGTCACGCATGATGCGCTGCTGGCGCGAGTGCGCAACCTGCTGAAAAAAGATTACAACATCCATCCGCGCGGCAACGGCAAGTTCGGCGTGACCTGCGTGTATCTGGAAGAACCTGCGCAGCGCAGCGCCGCATGCTCGACCAGCGACCTGAATTGTTCCGGCTACGGTTCGGCGGTGACGGTGACGGCAGCAATGGGTTTCGCGGCGACGGCCCGGTGCATCGGCAAATTGCTGCAACAGGAAAAGTAACGCCTTACTTCAACCAGCCCTTGCGCCAGAAGATCCAGAACGGGATGCCTACCGACAACACCATCAGTAGCAGTGCGAAAGGATAGCCCATCCGCCATTGCAACTCCGGCATCAGTTGGAAGTTCATGCCGTAGATGGAGGCAATCAGCGTGGGCGGCAGCAAGGCCGCCGACACCACGGTGAACATTCGCACAATCTTGTTCTGGTTGATGTTAATGAAACCGATGACGGCATCCATCAGGAAGTTGATCTTGTCGAACAGGAAAGAGGTGTGGCCGTCCAGCGAGTCGATGTCGGTCTGAATCTGCCGCACTTCATCGATCTGTGCCGCATTCAGCGACTTGGCGCGAACCAGGAAGGACAGCGCGCGCCGGGTATCCATCACATTGCGGCGGATGCGGCCGTTGACATGTTCGGCATGCGCGATCCCGGCCAGCGCCTCGCGCGCCTGCCTGTCGCTCAGGGTCTCGCCCAGCACGCCCTGGCTCACCCGGCCGAGGTCGGCATACACTTTTTCCAGCGCGTCGGCCGAGAACTCAACGTCCATGCCGTACAGGTCGACCAGCACATCACGACAGTTCTCGATCAGTCCCGACTCGGCATGCAGGCGGATGCGCAACAGGCGGAAGATGGGCAGGTCCTCCTCGTGGATGCTGATCAGCGTCTCGCCCGCCAGCACAAAGGCAACCGCCACGCTGTGCGCATGGCTCTCGGTGCCGGACAGGAAATCGGAGCGCAGATGCAGCTTGCTTTCATGCTCGTAGAAACGCGCACTGGCCTCAATGTCACGCAGGTGCTCGGGACTGGGCAGATGCACATCAAATACGCGCTCGATCGATTGCACCTCTTCCGCCGATGCGGCGTATATGTCGATCCATACCGGCGCAAGCACCCGCAAATCCGCGCCCGGTTCAATATGCAACCGGTCGAGACGGCCATTTTTCAATGTGAAAGCGCAGAGCATGTTCCCCCCGGGATATTCGGTGCATTCTATCCCTGCGCCCCGAAACGGCAAAGCACCTCATAGCGCGCGCCCCGTTCGTCGCGCAGCGATTCGACCAAAACAAAGTCACGACAATGCCAGCGCACGACGGCCGTGGGCGGCAATTCCGCATCCGTCCATTGCGCATGGCGCAGCAGGGTGACGTGCGGCTGATAGTCGCGCGCATCGAAACGGAAACCCTGTCTGTGTAGTGCCGCCTCCAGCTTGGCCACCATGCCGGATAGTTCCGGCGGCGGCGATAACGGCGCGGCATACACGATGTGGTTGTGCTTCCAATAACGCGCGGCATCCAGTTCCAGCGCAAAAGGGGGCATGACGACCTCGCGTGCAGCAAGCACCAACTCCTCCAGCCGGTGTGCCGCAATATTGCCCAGGAACACCAGCGTGCAATGCAAGGTTTCCGGACGCATGGCCCTGCCACCGCACAATTCCTGCAATGTCGGTTGCCATTCCGCCAGCGCCGCACGTTCGGCTGCTTGCGGCCACAATGCAAAAAACAGGCGATGTTGTTTTTCCGCTGTTTGCGTCATGCGCGGGATGCTAACGCCATATCCCGTGTGGGGTCGAGTGACATGACGCATTCGGGTAGAATGCGCGCCTTGATCCGAAGGCTATGCGCATGACTGCTCGTTTACGCGAAATCCCATACAACTACACCTCGTTCTCCGACCGCGAGATTGTGCTGCGCCTGCTTGGCAGCGAGGCGTGGGACATCATCAATACCCTGCGCGAGGAACGCCGCACCGGCCGCTCGGCGCGCATGCTGTACGAGGTGCTGGGCGATATGTGGGTGCTCACGCGCAACCCCTACCTGGAAGACGACCTGCTGGCCAACCGAAAACGGCGGCGTGCGCTGGTCGGCGCGCTGTACCATCGCCTGAACGCGATTGAAGAACGCAGGCAGAACAACCCCAAGGTTGGACGCCTGCTGGAGTTGACCAAAACTGCGGTGGAACGCTTTGCGGCGGATTTCGAGACCACGCTGGATTTGCGCAAGCGCGCCCTGCGCGCATTGAGCCGCATCACGCGCCGCGACAACATCCAGTTCGACGGATTGGCGCGCGTGTCGCACGTCACCGACGCCACCGACTGGCGCGTGGAATACCCGTTCGTCGTGTTGCACCCGGACACCGAGGAGGAGATCGCGCCGCTGGTGCGCGCCTGTATCGGTCTGGGCCTGACCCTGATCCCGCGCGGCGGCGGCACCGGCTACACCGGCGGCGCGATCCCGCTGGACAAATATTCCGCCGTCATCAACACCGAAAAACTGGATGCGCTCGGCGCGGTCGAGCAGACCGTGCTGCCCGGTTTGGGCACGCCCTATGCCACCATCCACTGCGGGGCGGGCGTGGTCACGCGGCGCGTGATGGAAGCGGCGGAAGCGCAAAAGCTGGTATTCGCGGTCGATCCCACCTCGGCGGATGCTTCCTGCATCGGCGGCAACGTGGCGATGAACGCGGGCGGCAAGAAAGCCGTGCTGTGGGGCACCGCACTGGACAACCTGGTGGCGTGGAAGATGGTGACGCCGGACGGATACTGGATGCAGGTCACCCGCCTCGACCACAATCTGGGCAAGATCCACGACGTGCCGCAGGCACGCTTCCGCATCACCCGCCACGACCGGCACGGCGAACCTCTGCCGCCGGAGATCCTCACCATCCCGGGCAGCGCGTTCCGCAAGACCGGCCTCGGCAAGGACGTGACCGACAAATTCCTGTCCGGCCTGCCCGGCATCCAGAAGGAAGGCTGCGACGGCATCATCACCTCGGCCACGTTCATCCTGCACCGCGAGCATGCGCACACGCGCACCGTGTGCCTGGAATTTTTCGGCCAGGTGCACGAGGCGGTGCCGGCCATCGTCGAGATCAAGGACTAT
>Ga0210053_1004117_pt1 | contig 11439 bp, 8 predicted proteins | sample CryGeymeta201512_FD_185467 | JGI IMG/M metagenome (GOLD analysis project Ga0210053, IMG submission 185467) | Groundwater microbial communities from Crystal Geyser aquifers in Utah, USA - Crystal Geyser metaG 2015-12 (SPAdes) (version 2) | ecosystem: Environmental > Aquatic > Deep subsurface >... | reverse complement strand
GTTTTTCACGGCGTTTGCGCCGCAGAGCCAGCTGAAAAGGCACCATGTCGTGGCGGTAATTTTTCTGAATGGTGCGCACGACGTGGAGCTTGCCGCGGCGCTGATTGTTTTTCATCCGCCGCATATCTTTACGCAGGCGCAGCATCATGCGCGCCACCACGTCTTGCATCGCCTGCTGTTCTTCGGCGCTGAAGGTTAACGCCTGGCCACTGCACTGGGGTTGGCTGAGATCAATGGTCAGGGGATTCTGGGTAAAACGGCGTGAAGGCCGGGGCGGTTTGCTGGCCTTGCCCCGGTAACCTTTTATCTGCACTTGAATTTCGGTGCCGTCGCTGCTATCGGGATCAATTTCTTGCAGGCTTTTCAGCTCGGTCAGATCTTGCGGATCAATGCTGCTGTCGAGTTTAATCAGCGGACCTTCATCTTCATGATCGGGATCTTGCAGCAGCTCCAGATAGGCAAACTCGCCCTCCATTTCGGTCAGCGCCGCTCCCAAAAGTTCGGGGTCATCGCAGGCATCAAGGCTTAGTTGATAACGCTGAAAAAACCAGTGAAATACCGCTTCAAAAGTTGGCAAATCGTGGAGATTCTTGACCAGAGTCAGGCGCAGCAGCTGGCGTGAAAGCTTGCGGCCTTCGAGCCCCGCCAGGCCAAGGGCTTGAACGGCATCCAGACTTTCGCCGGGAGAAATACGCAACCCGGCCTCACGCAGGGCGGCGACAAAGCGGGTGAGCACCCGTTCCATCTTCAGCCAAGCTCCGCGCTGGCCAGATCGCGGACCTTTTGCAGATCGCTCTGGTGTTTGGCAATGGTGCCGACGGTTTGACTGACCAGGGTGGGGGTGAGTTCTTTGGCTTTGAGGATGGTGAGTACCCTGGCCCAGTCGAGGGTTTCGGAAATGCTCGGCGGTTTGCGCAGGTTTAATTCCCGGGCCTTGCGTAAAAATTCGACCATTTGGCGCGCGAGGCTTTCACAGACTTCGGGATGACGCACCTGGACGATGGCGACTTCGCGTTCAAATTCGGGATAACCGATGTACAGATAAAGGCAGCGGCGCCGCAAGGCATCGGAGATCATGCGGGTGCCGTTGCTGGTCAACAGGGTTAAGGGTTTGCGCTGAGCTTCGATGACCCCGAGTTCGGGGATGGAAACTTGAAAATCGCTCAGACATTCCAGCAGCAGAGCCTCGAATTCATCATCGGCACGGTCGATTTCGTCGATCAGCAGCAGCGACCGTTTTTCGGACAAAAAGCTGCGCAGAATCGGGCGCTGCACCAGAAAATTTTTCGAGAAAAACAGGCTTTCTTCCGCCGACAGGCGTTCAACCGCTTCGCGCAAATCCGCCGAGACCGACAGATAATTGTCGAGCTGGGTGCGCAGCAACTGGGTGTAGAGCAGCTGTTTACCGTATTCCCAATCGTACAGGGCCTTGCCTTCGTCAATTCCTTCGTAGCATTGCAGGCGCACCAGGGGAAAATCCAGCGCATGAGACAGGGCCTTGGCCAAACCTGTCTTGCCGACTCCGGGTGGTCCTTCGATTAAAATCGGTTTTTCCATGCGGATGGCCAAAAAGACCGCCGTCGAAATCGCCTCATCGGCAATGTAGCTGCTCGAACGTAAAAAATCGGTAACCGCCTGCTGACTGAGCATAAAACCTCGTTTCGCTGAAAGAAAAAATGCCGGTTCATCTGCGCAAAGTTGCAGATGAACCGGCGATTTTACAGGCTTACAGGCACTGTTTAAAGATGCCAATCATATCTTGCAGACCGGTATCTGTGGGGTTGCCCTCGGTGCAGATATCGTTGACGGCAAAGCGTGACAGACCTTCGATGTCTTTTTCGAGCAGACCCAGGTCACTAAAGGTTTTGGTGATGCCCAGATCGGCTTTCAGTTCGGAGCAGGCGTCGATAAAGGCGTGGCCAGCCTCCATGTCGGACATACCGCCGGTATCAATCCCGGCCGCCTGGGCCATCATTTTAAAGCGCTCCGGGCAGGCCGGCAGGTTGAAATCCATCACCGGAATCAGGCCGATAGCGTTGCACAAGCCGTGGGGGGCGTCGTACATACCGCCGAGGGCGTGGGCCATGCTGTGAATCAGCCCCAGACCGGCGCTGTTAAAGCTGTAGGCCGCCGCCATTTCGGCCCAGACCATGGCTTCAACGGCTTTGTCGTTGTTGCGGTTCATTGAGGACTGACGCAGGTTGCCGAAAATCAGGGAAATTGCGCTCAGGCCCGGGCCATAGGCTGAAACCACGCCCAAACGTGAGGTGATGGCTTCCACGCCGTGAGCGAGAGCATCCATCCCGGTGTAAGCCGCCAGGTGACCGGGCATACACTGATGAATCAGGGGGTCGTTAACCGATTTGCTCGGGGTGCAGTTGGGATCAAACAAAGCCATTTTATATTTTTTGTCGGTGTGGTTGATGATCGAAAAGCAGGAAACTTCCGAACCGGTACCCGAGGTGGTGTTAATCGCCAACTGGGGGATAGTGTTGGCCTTAGTTGCCTTGAAAGCGCCTTCGAAGGTGCGTACATCCTGGCCGTCGTGGCTGTGAACCAGTTTGATCGCTTTGCAGGCATCGTGAGAGCTGCCGCCACCCAGGCTGATGAGACCGTCAAACTTGCCTTTAGCCAGAACTTTGGCGCCGGCCATAACTTCATGATCTTTGGGGTTGGGGGTGACCTTGTCGAAAACTTCGGATGCGACCCCGGCGGCTTTGAGAACGCCCTGGATGGTTTCGACAATACCGGTACCGCGCAGGCCAGTGGTCACGATCAAAGCATTGGTCATGCCCAGGGCCTTGGCATCGTTGCCGACCATGGTATGAGCGCCCCAGCCGACATTGACCGAGGGATAGGCGTGCATCATTTTGATCGGGTATTCGAGTCTTTCATTCTTGAGGGTGCGTTTAACGTCTTTGTTGTGGGACATGGTATTTCCTCCTTGGGGTTTGTACTCAATCAGCGTCAGTGCTTTTTAAGTACGGGATAGAATCCGGATTGCTCCGTGCGGTCGGGGAAATTTTTGATCAATTTCTTTCCATCGACCTGTCAGTTTTAAAAAGTGAACATGATTTGGAATTGTGTCACCAAAATCCATCAACAGTTCACTAAAGCCATATAGCAAGGCAGGTGCCAAGTGATAACATTGTTTTATTACGAGGATTTAGCTTGGTTTTTGCCGACCGGAGTCAAAATGCCAAACTGGCAGATTGGGGAGGAATGCAACAGCTTACAGAGGAATCACCCGCAACCGGGCTTTTCCCGGCCAAAGGGGCATTCAGCTACAGGTGTAGAAAAACGCAACAACTGTTGCGCGTGAAAATCGGCATAATGGGGGAAATAGCTGTTTTTTTCAGGTATTTTCGTATTTTTCGCGGTTCCGGAATGTTTATGTTTCGGGTGATTTTTTTGTGGGAGCGGCTTTCAGCCGCAAATATCGCGCCTGAAGGTGACGCCTAGAGCGTTATTACGACCGGATTTTAAACGAAACTCAGGGTTTTTCGGGGGTGAGAATCTGGTTCCCCGACCGAACCACTCGGCGATGACGACCCTGGATGGGCCAAGGACGCTGAACCGTTACCGCCGTTTTCAGGTTTATTTGCTTTAATTCTCTTCGAGGGCGTAACGCTCAATTTTGGTGTAGAGGGTTTTACGGTCGATTTCGAGGATTTTGGCAGCGCGGCTTTTGTTGCCATCGACGGTGCGCAAGACCTTGCCGATATGCTCCTTTTCCACCATCCATAGGGGGGTTTGTGGGCTGGAAGCAACTTCACTGCTCTGCACCAGGGGGGCCATGCGTGGGGAAAAGGGCAGCAGGTCGGCGGAAATAACCGGTTCCAGAGCGAGGATACAGGCGCGCTTGATGGTGTTTTTCAGTTCGCGTACGTTGCCCGGCCAGTGATGGGAATTGAGGGCGGCGAGGGCTTCATCGGTGAGTTCCCAGGTTTCATTGTTGCGGTAGTCTGTGGTTTGTAAAAAGTGCAGGGTCAGGGGGAGAATATCTTCCTGGCGTTCGCGCAAGGGGGGCAGGGCAATGGGCAGCAGATTAATGCGGTGGTAGAGATCTTCGCGGAATTCGCCGCGCTCAATGCAGGCGGTTAAATTTTTGTTGGAAGCAAACACAAAGCGCACATCCACCTGAATATCACGGCTGCCACCGAGGCGGCGGAAGCACCCGGTTTCGAGAACGCGCAACAGTTTAACCTGGACATCCAGAGACATTTCCGAAATTTCGTCCATAAACAGGGTGCCGTTGTCGGCGAGCTCGAACAGCCCGGCGCGCGCTTTGTTGGCGCTGGTAAAGGCGCCCTGCATGTGGCCGAAAAGCTCACTTTCGGCGGTATGCGCATCCAGACGACCGCAGTTGACGGTGACAAAAGGTTTGTCAATCCGTTTACTGGCGTCGTGGACTGCACGCGCGACGAGTTCCTTGCCGGTGCCGCTTTCGCCTGTGACCAAAACATGTTCATCGGTAGCACCCCAGCGCTTGACGGTGGTCAGTACCTGTTGGATCAGTTGGCTTTTGCCCACGATCTGATGGTTTTCCAGACGGCCGATTTCCAGGCGCAGATTGATATTCTCGCGCCGCAAGTGGTTTTTTTCATGGGCCTTGTCGAGGACAATTTCCAGCTCATCTAATTTCACCGGTTTGGTCAGGTAATCGTAGGCTCCCAGCTTGATACAGCGCACCGCAGTTTCAATGTCGCCGTGTCCGGTAAACATGATAATTTCGGGAACACTCGAATGCTCGCGCATACGTTCTAAAACCTCGACCCCGTTCATTTCGGGCATTTTGACATCGAGGAGCACGACATTGAAACATTCCTCGCAATAGCGTGCCAGCCCTTCACGGCCATTGGCGGCCGATTCGACCAGAAAGCCGCTGCGGGTCAGTTCTAGCTCCAATAGTTCGCGCAAGGGGGCTTCATCTTCAACAATCAGAATTTTTGCGCGGTTTTTCATCGTTGATCCTGTGTCAGTGGAAGTTTGACGAGAAATTCCGAACCCTGGTCTGGCTGGCTGTGGACACTGATAGTTCCTTTGTGTTTCTCAATAATATCGTAGGTGACTGCCAGCCCCAGACCCTGACCTTTGCCCACGGTTTTGGTGGTGAAAAAAGGGTTCCAGATTTGATCAAGCCGGTCGGGGGCAATGCCATTGCCGGTGTCACTGACCCAGGCGCAGACGTCATTGTCTTCGCAGCCGGTACGGATGATGATCTCGCCCTTCTCCTCAATGGCCTGCAAAGCGTTCATCACCAGATTGAGAAAAACCTGACGCAGGGCACTGGCATCTCCCTGAACGCAGGGCAGGGGGATATGGAGTTCTGTGCGCAGAGAGATCTTGGAATCACGCTGTTTGTGTCTGATCAGTTCGAGAACCTCGGTGATAATTTCATTGAGATCGACGCGTCCGAAGGAACCATCTGATTTGCGGCTGAAGCTGAGGAGACTGTCAATAATTCCCTTACAGCGATAGGCCTCACGGACAATAATGTCGAGATACCGTGGAAAATCACGCAGGCGCTGGTCGCCAGCCAGGGCCGGGTCGTCGCGAAGGCGCCGCTGCAAGGCTTCGGCATAACCGGCTACCGAGGTCAGGGGATTGTTGATTTCGTGGGCGACTCCCGCAGCCAGTACCCCGATGCTTGAGAGCTTTTCGGCCTGCAAGAGTTGCAGTTCGCGGTTACGCTTTTCGGTGACATCGCGGATGAAGACCAAGGCCCGGTTCCCGTCGACCGGGTCGGTAATCGGAGTTGCAATGACATCATAAAAGTTGTTACGGCTGCTGTTGTACGGCTGCCTTGAGAAGGCCATCTGGGTGCTCTTGCCGCAGAGGGCCCGTTCCACCGGACAATGCTCGGGGTCGGTCGCCCGATCGTTATGAAAGAGCGTCCGGCACGAGTTGCCATGGCGAGACTCATGGTGAAAAAAACTGGGGGCGACATGATTGCGATGCTGCACCAGGGACAGATTGTCATAAATAATCACTGCGTCGCTGATGGCGTTAAAGACCGCCTGCAATTCCGAGCGCTTAATTTTCAGATCCAGGTTGGCAGCTTCCAGTTCCTGAATCTTTTGCTTAACATCGCTATAAAAGCCAATTTTTGAACTTTCGATGCCCAGCAGTCCATCGAGGAAAGTGTCATCAACTTGTGTTGGTGTGATCTGTTTCATCAGTAAGACCGTTTCAGGATGCCGAGAAGATCGTCGACATCCGTCTGGCGGGGTGAGGTCAGCAGGCACACATCATTCATGGCCCGTGCTGCAAGTTTAGATAAATCTTCTTGCTTGACCCCGATATTTCTCAGCCCACGCGGAACGCCGGCAGCAGCGAGGATTTTTTCTACGGTTTCGATGGTCATTTCCTCGGCAAATTTTTCGTTGCTCTCAAGTTTATAGCCCAAGGCGTTCACCATCCCCGCGATTTTTTGCCGCACCACCGGAAAATCAAATTTAAGCACCTCGGGTAAGAGTACGGCATTGACATCGCCATGATTAGCGTCGTACAGGCCGCCAATGGGGTGGGCGAGGGCGTGACCTATGCCGAGCAATGCGTTGGAAAACGCCATGCCGGCATGCAGGCTGGCACGCGACAGATCTTCTAGGTTATCCGCATGTCGTTCCTGAACGGCGGGAATGAAACTCTTGGTCAACAGGGTCAGGGCCTGGAGGGCGTTGACATCGGTCAGGGTTGAGGAGGCTACCGAAAAATAAGCCTCAACGGCGTGAGAGAGGGCATCAATTGCCGTACTGCCGATATATTCATCGGGCAGAGTGCGCAGGGTGTCGGGGTCGGTCAGGCTGATGTCGGGGGCAATGCAGCGACTCATGATGGTGAATTTGCACATTTCACCCGTGTCATTGATGACGGCGAACTGGGAAACGTCTGAGCCGGTGCCGCAGGTTGTGGGGCAGAGAACCAAGGGCGGCAGCGGGCGGTGAATCTTGTCATTCCCCTTGTAGTCGCTAATCTGGCCGCCATTGGCACTGAGTATGGCGATACCCTTGGCGGCGTCCAGGGCACTGCCACCACCCAACCCGACGATAACGTCAGATCCCTGCGCCACATATTCTCGCAGCCCGGCCTCGATTTCGTAATCTTTGGGATTGGAGGTGATCTGATCGAAATAGACCACCTTCATGCCGGCATCTTGCAGGCTGCGGATCGCCAGATCAACCCAGCCCGCCTGGAACAACCCCTGATCGCTGACCAGAAAAACTTTTTTACCCCCCAAACGTCTGGCGCAGGAACCGACCTGCTGCAACAGGCCGCGGCCGAAAATGATTTCAGGAACTTCAAACTTGCAGTGCTGATGGAGACTTTTTTGTTCCATGGGGGACCTGAACCTCTTGATTCGGAGTTAAAACACTTCAAAAAAACCAAGCAATACTTGTGCCCTCACAATAACATTGTTTTAGATAAAAGAAATAATTTTCCTTTTTGGGCCGAAAAAGTGGGAATTATTGCAACGTTGAAGAATTTTTCCCCATTCCCCCGCAAATCCTTGTTGTGCCAGCTGTAAACGGCCAAATTTTCAATCAACTGAAAATTGTCTCGTGAAAAAATCCCCAGTCCAGCTGGAAAATTTTGGTTTTTTCTGCTCGAAAATACCGAAATAACGGTGTTTTGCAAATGGCACCAGGGTTGCAGAAGGTTTCAACCGTCACCAAAAGAAACCATCAGTTTCAGCTTTATAATTTTTTGCTTTTCCGAGAAAAGGACAAAATTCGTATGCCGAAATATCTGATTGAAAGAGAGATCCCGCAGGCGGGACAGCTCAGTGCCGCCGATTTGCAAGGCATTTCGCAAAAATCCTGCGCTGTGCTTAACACGCTTGGCCCCCAGATTCAGTGGGTGCAGAGCTATGTGACTGCGGACAAAATTTATTGCGTCTACATTGCCCCCAACAAGGAAGCCGTGCTTGAGCATGCAAAGCAGGGCGGTTTTCCGGCGAACAGTGTCGCCGAAATCAAAAGCGTCATCGATCCGACGACGGCTGAGTAAGTGTTTTGTTTGGGATCCGCCCGAAAAGGCGGCGGTTGGCGCGCTTTTGGTCGCCACAGGTTTGACCCCTATTTATAGCCCTATGGCTTAAGGAGGAAATTTTGAAATCAGCATTGACATTTTTCTGGTTCAAGGGCGTGCTTGCAAGCCTGCTGGTGTTGTTCCTTGGCACCCTGGCATGCGCCAGCTATCCCCTGTACGACAAGGACGGAGCAACCTTCTCAACCGATGGGTCGTTCAACACCTTTTACGTTTACAGTGACGATGACTCCGGTCAAAAACAATCACGGGTCAAAATGGGTTTTCTGCCCAACTATATCGGTTTTAATTTTGCCAAGCAGGTTGGTGACTTGAAGCTTGGTGGCCGGTCGTCTTTCTGGGTGACGATCAATGACAGTGACGTGGCTGGCACCTCAACCGGCATCGATGTGCGCCAGTTTTACGGCACTGTAGATGCGGCCTGGGGTCAGGTGTTGTTCGGCAAAGACTTCACCTTGTTTAATCGCTCCAATATTTTTCTCGATGAAATTCTGCAGGGTTTCGGCAAAACTGCGGGACTGGATGCGAATGGCGTTTCCTTCGGCAATATTGGCAGCGGTTATACCTATCCTTTGCCTTCGGCGCAGATCACCTATCGCACCCCGGATCTGGCGGGGTTTAAACTGGCCCTGGGTTTCATCGATCCGTCACGAACCTCGGGAGCAGGTGGGGAAGAAACGGCTCCGCGAGTTGAAGGCGAACTCACCTACGCCACCAGCTTCAAGCAGGTATCCGTCACCGCCTGGACGGGCTTTTTGAGCCAGTCATCCAAAAAGGGCGCTACTGGGAATGTCGATTCCCGCGGTTTGTCCTTTGGTGCCAATGTTAAATTTTCCGGCTTCAGCCTGACGGGTTCCGGGTTCACCGGCTCGGGGATCGGCAAGGTGCTTGGGCCTGGGCTGGCCATTGATGCCTTGCTTGAAGGCGGCGACGAAGTCGACAGCAATGGTTATCTGCTTCAAGCCTCTTACCGCTTCGACAAATTCCGCCTGGTTGGTTCCTATGGCTACAGTGAGCTGGATACGGCGGCAAAACAGGAAGACCAGACCATTATTGGCGCGGTTTTCTATGCGATCAACGATTACTTGAAGCTGGTCGCGGAATACAATGTTGAAACAATCACCACTGCCGGCAATGAAAATGATATCGGCACTCTGGCTTTCGGGGCGATTCTGAATTTTTAAGCGGATGTGTTGCAGATGGCAAGATGAGCCGTCTGCCAGAATTGTATCTATTCAGCTTCGTTGTCGCAGAGCCCGAGGCCCCCATTCCCCGGGCCGCATGAATTCCTCCCTGGAGCTTAGCTGTCGCCATCCGGGCGACAGCTACCCGTTCCATGGCGGACTTGGGCTCTGCATGGTGAACAGTTACCCGAAATTTAAATTATGCGGCGATGATGAAAATCACGCCCCAAAAGGAGATAACAATGACGTTAGCACTACTTTTGCTGATTTGTATGATGTGGGTACCGGTTGGGTTGCTGTTTCTGGGCAAGGGCGAAGCCCGAAGCACCGGATTTGTCACCGGGGTCGTCGGAAGTCTGGTGGTGATTGGTGCCATCCTACAAGCGGCGCTTTTCAAGGATCCCTTCACGGCCGGACTGCTTTTTGTGTTCGGAGTTCTTTATCTGCAAACGGCCCACGCTCTGTGGACCGGTCTTGAAGATATGCGCACGGTTGGCAATGGAGCGCTGGTCGTGGCTATCGTTTGTGCAGCCTATGCCTTCCTTTACTTTACTGGCGGTGGGCTCAAACCGGACGGCACGACACATATCGGCATTACCCCTTATCTGGGCTTCATGAATGTTACCTTTGTGGTGATTTGCCTGACCGTGGTGGGGGTTACCTACGGTAAGGTCAACGCCAAGATCGCGGCCTGGATGTTTCTGGTGTTGAGCTTTACCTGTCTGTTCGTGCCCGCAATCGATCTGATGGGCTATGGGACTCTGCCCTTCTGACCCCTCACACGCTTTGCGCAAGATCTTATCAGGTAGCTGATATCTGAAAACTGTTCCCTGGCAGGCGGTTTTCCAGGGACGGATGAAAGGAGCCATCGGCTCAACTCTCTCTTTGTGATGGGGAAGCTTCGGCTTCCCCGATTTTTGTTTGCCTTTGTAAAGTGCAGGGCTGGCTTTCGTTCGAGCCCTTGCCCTAAACTGCTGAGGCGTGAGCGCTTTTCCTCCTCGCATCTTGCGCCTTGCGTCTCATGATTTCCTGTTACGCGAAAGGTTGTGTTCATGCCATTAGATTCAGCGTCGACCTTGACGCAAGAACTTTCGCCGGCGCGGCGGCAACTCCCCACGAAACTCTTTGTTGAAACCACCGCCCGCTGCAACCTGAACTGCGCCATGTGTGTTAAGCAGACCGGTAGCCTTGGGCAGCCGGATGGGGATTTGTCGGCGAAAAACTTTGCTGCCTTGTTGCCGGCGCTGGGGGCGCTGGAGACCCTGATCCTCAATGGCGTGGGTGAGCCGCTGATGCATTCACACTTGGAAGATTTTATCCGCCAGGCACGCCAGGTGATGCCCCCGGATGGTGTCATCGCCTTTCAGAGTAATGGTTTGCTCCTCGATCTCCCACGGGCATGCGCTTTGGCGCAGGCCGGGCTGGATCGGGTCTGTCTGTCCGTTGACGCCAATTCACCGGAAACCTTTCGCCAGCTGCGTGCAGGGGGAGAGCTAAACGCCATGGAAAAGGCCTTTGCCGCCCTGCGCGATGCACAAACCCTGCGCCCTTCCCTGGAAATCGGCATCGAATTCGTGCTGATGCGTCGGAATCTGCACCAGCTGGGTGACACCCTGCGCTGGGCGGCGGGGCAGGGGGCGAGCTTTGCCCTGGTCAGTCATCTCTTGCCTTACGCCGAAGAGAGCCGCACCCAAGTCGCCTATCCCGACTGTACCGCGGAAGCCCTGGCACTTTTCGATCGCTGGCGTGACCTTGGAACGCGCGCGGGTATCGATATCAGCTCCTATTTCCAGCTGGCCTTCCGCTTCGCCTACGGACGTACGCCCCAGGAAGAGCGAGTTCTTGAATTGGTCGCGGGGATGAAGCGCGAAGCGGAGGATCTGGGAATTTTTTTTGATCTGAAAAAATTACTTCAGATTGATCGTGCCCTGCTTGATGAAGTTTCGGCAACTTTTGCCCAGGCTGAAACCCTCGCTGCCGAGATGGGGCTGCGTTTGCAGCTGCCCGAAAGGATCCCGCGTGCGGCGCGGTGCTGTGATTTTGTTGAAGAGGGCAGCGCGTTTATCAGCTGGGAGGGCGGGGTGCATCCCTGCTATTTCCTGTGGCACGGCTATCGCTGTCACGCCAGTGGCTGGGAGCAGCAGGTGCAGCCGCGCTCTTTCGGCCAGCTGGGCGAGCGCAGTTTGCAGCAGATCTGGAATGACGC
>Ga0210053_1004113_pt1 | contig 11442 bp, 9 predicted proteins | sample CryGeymeta201512_FD_185467 | JGI IMG/M metagenome (GOLD analysis project Ga0210053, IMG submission 185467) | Groundwater microbial communities from Crystal Geyser aquifers in Utah, USA - Crystal Geyser metaG 2015-12 (SPAdes) (version 2) | ecosystem: Environmental > Aquatic > Deep subsurface >... | reverse complement strand
CAGCTTTTTTTTTAGCTAATTCCAAGACATCAGCCAGTTGATTAGCACTGTTTTTAAGTTTTACTTCTTCACCGTACTTATTATAGTAAGCTAGTCCGACTGTTGAAAGAATAGAGATGATTGATATAACAATAAGTAGTTCAATCAGAGTAAAGCTGAATTTATTTCTGTCCATATGGTCCGAGACAGTAGGCACAATTACTAATGCATTGGGTTGTCAGAGATTGACAAGTTGCTGCCACGGTTTCTAAATGAGTCGCCAGCGTATAATCAGAACCGGTAGCACTGTTGTAATAGTAAATGTAGGTTGGATTTTTTGGATCAGTCGGCAAACTTTGAATATAGGTAACAGGGGCGGTTAAGACAGATAAATTACCCCAAGTCCCAATAGGATAACTACCACTATTAGATCGATACATTTCCAAAGCCGCTCTCACCTGTTCAAGATCGGTCTTTCTTTTGGCGTCGCGAGACTGTTTTAGTAAAGTCGAATAAGTGACGGCAGCCGTGGCCGTGAGAAGAACAATAATGGTGGCAACGACGAGAATTTCGATTAAAGTAAATGATTTTTTCATAAGTTATTGTAGTTGGGAAATAGTAAATGTAGTTCCTGACTCCAAAGTTATCTGCACAGAGTAAGTTGTCGTCGCCGAACTTACGGTATATGTTTTTGTTGAAGGATCAGTGATAGTCAAATCAGGACCAGCTGCAGCCAGACAATTTTCTGCAATTGAAGTGGTTCCACCGCCGGTAATAGTAGGATAAGCATAGTTATTTACCGAATAGCATTGCTCCAAGGCGCTTTGGAAGGATTTAAGATCACTTTGCCTTTTTGCGTCGCGGGCTTTTTTTTGAGCAGTTGAATACGAAGCAAATCCCATAGATACTAAAACGGAAATAATACCAATGACAACCAACATCTCTAGTAATGTAAAGCCCTTCGAATTTTTCAATTTTAAATTTTTAATTTTCATTGAATTTTCAATTTTAAATTTATAATATAATTAAGGTTGTGTTACCGTATAGCATTTTCCGCTGCTACATGTTCCACAGGTGGAACAACTTGTTGATCCGTCTGGGTCAGCGCTGTTTTCCAAACATGCACATAACGTATAAGTCAATGTACCGTTATTAACGATGTAATAATAGTCTTTATTTGGTGATGGATCATCAGGAAATTTATTCATATAAACATTTCCATTATAGCTAAACGTTTGCCCGGCAGTTGGCAGAGTACTGGGAAAAGCTGGAGTTACTTGATCTTGTTTATACATTTCCAAAGCCTTCTGAATTTGTTTGAGATCGGATTTCCTTTGAGCATCCCTGGCTCTTTCTCTTGCTCCCATAAAGTTTGGCAGCAATAGCGCCGAAAGCATACTAATAATGGCGATAACGACGAGAAGTTCAATAAGAGTAAAACCTTTTTTCATTGCTTATTTCATCCTATACGTTTTCCAAATAAAAATCAACATGTGGTCGAGAGTTAACTGTAAATTAAGATTGTTATTCTCCAAAAGACTTTTTAATTTAAGAGTTTCCTTGATAATCGGAGGAGCTTTTTTGTCAAAAATCAATCTTTCTCTAAAAAAAATAATTATTTCCTCAAGAGTAAACGGTGTTGTCGATAAAAGATTGAAATTTGAGTCAGAAATTAATTTATTCAAAACCGCTTTTACTTGAGGAGTTAGATCTACCAGTTTTTTTTTATTAAGACGGACGACTCGCGTCCGCGATCTTATTGTAGGAATCAATTTATTTTCGTTGTCAACCGATAAGACGAACAAAGTGTTAGCCGGCGGTTCTTCTAAAAGCTTAAGAAAGGCGTTTTGCGCCTCAAGAGAAGAAAGCTGAAAGTTTTCCAGAAAGTAAATTCTGGTTTCTTTATGAAATATCTTAGTTTCTCTGATTAACTCTTTAATTTCTTTGATTGAGTATTCTTTGCCTTCACTTTTAATTTCAAAAAAAAGCGTATTTTTATTGATAAACTTTTTTAAATACTTTTTAATTTCTCTTGAATTATTGGAGATTATAAGTAACGGAATCATATTGCATTTTAGCATAATTTTTAGGTATAGTTAATTTATGGATATTTCACCGAAATTATTACTGAGTAAATTAGTAGAAAAGGGAAAATTGACCCAGGAAGAAGCTGATCATTATGAAGTCGCCAGTCTGCAAAAAAGTATTTCTATCGATCAGTATTTATTTGAAAAATCCAATATCGACAAAACAGAAATAATCAAAGCCGTCGCTGATATCCAAAATATTCCTTACGCTGATTTGAGTTCTTCGCCCATTGATTCTGAGGCAGTTGGTTTTATTCCAGAAACGATTGCCAGAAAGTATCATCTTATTCCCTATCATTTTGACGCGGCAGAGGGAATAGTATATTTAGGCACGGCTGATCCTTATAACATTTCAATTATTGACTTTTTAGAGAAAAAAACAGGCAAAAAAATAGTTTTGGCTTTAGCTAATCAAGATCAAGTTGAAAAAATGATTAATTTAGCCTATAGTCAGGGATTATCGCCTGAGGTAAGAGAAGCATTAAAGGAATATATACCAGATTCGGGAGGAAAAAAAATTGATCTTGGCACGGCGATAAACGAAGCGCCAATTGCTAAAATTGTTTCGACTATCTTAGAGTTTTCTATAAAAAGCCGTGCCTCTGATATTCACATCGAACCAGAAGAGACTCGCACGAAAGTCAGGTATAGAGTAGACGGAATCTTGCAAGAAAAATTGTCTTTGCCAAAAACGATTCATGATGCTTTAATATCGAGGATAAAAATCCTTTCGGAAATGAAGATTGATGAAAAAAGGATTCCTCAAGACGGTCGTTTTACTTTTAAAATCGGAGACGAAGAGGTGGATCTTCGTGTTTCGACGCTACCTACTGTCAACGGAGAAAAAGTAGTGATGAGGTTGCTTAAAAAAACTGGTGGTATTCCCAGTCTCCTTGAATTAGGGATGCGTGGTCCCCAACTTAAAGAGATTGAAGAAGCGATTACCAAACCCTACGGAATTATTCTGATTACCGGTCCAACAGGAAGCGGTAAGACGACTACTCTCTACTCTATCCTTTCCCGCCTCAATAAACAAAGCGTCAATATTATGACTCTTGAGGACCCGGTCGAGTATCAAATACCAGGAATCAATCAGGTCCAGATAAATCAGCAGGCAGGTTTAACTTTTGCCACCGGTCTTCGCTCTTTTTTACGTCAAGATCCAAATATCATTCTTGTTGGAGAGATCCGCGATAAGGAAACCACCCAACTGGCTATTCAGGCCGCTCTGACAGGTCACTTAGTTTTTTCTACTCTCCACACCAATGATTCTTCAACAGCGATCCCTCGGTTGATTGACTTAGGAGCTGAGCCCTTTTTAATCGCGTCAGTTTTAACTAGCGTTGTTGCTCAACGTATCTGCCGCCGGATTTGTCCAAGTTGTAAGACTTATTATGAACCGATTCCCCAGATCAAAGAAAATATTAAATCGGTCCTAGGATCACTATACCCAAAAACATATGAAACTCAACCGGTTAAGCTCAGTAAAGGTAAAGGCTGTCAAGAATGTAATCAGACCGGTTATCTAGGAAGAATTGCTATTTTTGAGGTCTTGAAGATTTCTCCAGCTGTCAATAGAATGATTTTACAACAGGAATCAGCTAAAGCAATTGAAGAAATAGCCAAAAAAGAGGGTTTAATTATGATGAAGTCAGATGGATATTTGAAAGCATTGGAAGGAATGACGACGATTGAGGAAGTGTTGAGAGTTGCCGAAACATAATATGGATCTAAATAGTCTATTACAAATAGTTATAGATAAAGGGGCTTCAGATTTACACATCATTCCGAATTATTTTCCGACAATAAGAGTCAGTGGAGAATTATATCAGTTGACGACTTTGTCAAAAATTAGTCCGGAACAGTCAGAAACAATGCTGATAGCGGCTTTAAATGAAGAACAAAAAGAGATTTTTTTAGCCAATCGAGAACTAGACCTAGCATTACACTACAATAATATTCGTTTTCGTGTCAATCTTTACTTTGCCCAAGGAAATATTTGCGGAAGCTTTAGGTTAATTCCAGCCAAGATTCTCAGTCTTGAAGAACTGGGTTTACCGGCCATATTACGTCAATGCGTTGATTTCCGCCAGGGTTTGGTTCTTTTAACCGGGCCGACCGGTGAAGGGAAATCAACAACTCTAGCCTCTATTATTAATGAAATTAATTATAAGTATTCAAAGCATATTATTACCGTGGAAGACCCGATTGAGTATGTTTACCCACCTTCCAAATCAATCATTTCTCAACGTGAGTTACACCATGACACTCACTCGTTGGCCGTTTCATTAAAATCGGCTTTAAGAGAAGATCCTGATGTTATTTTAGTTGGCGAAATGAGAGACTTTGACACGATTTCTATGGCGTTGACAGCGGCCGAGACCGGTCACTTGGTTTTTTCGACTTTACATACCAACTCAACCCCAGAATCCATCGATAGAATTATTGATATTTTTCTTCCTTATCAACAGAATCAGGTAAAAAACCAGCTGGCAACGGTTTTGAAAATGATTATCACTCAAAGGCTTCTTCCCAAGCAAAATAGCGTAGAAAGAATTCCAGCGGTAGAAATTCTTATCAGTAATTCAGCCGTCTCAAACACAATAAGAGAGGGAAAGACTTATTTGATTAATAATATTCTTGAAACCAGCGAGGGCGAAGGTCTACTGCTATTTGAAAAAAGTTTACTTTCTCTTTATAAGGCTGGATTGATTTCCAAAGAAACAGCATTTTCATACGCCATAAGACCGAAGGAACTGGAGAAATTCATTAAGATAGACAAAATATAAATGTCAAAATAATCAAATCCGACAAATAAACAAATGAATGATTAAATGAATAAATAAATTTAATTATTTAATTTATTTTCTTTATTTATACATTTATTTGCCTATTTAATTATTTGTTTATTTAAACATTTCAAAAGTGTACTTCAAATATAAGGCCCTTAAAGGTAATAAAACAGTTAAACGACAGATAGAGGCGGCATCAGTAACCTCTGTTATAGGTTATTTGCAACAAAACGGCTACTTTCCTATTTCCGTCACTCTGGTAAAAGAAAAAGAAGACAGCCTGTTTAGTTTTATTTCAAGCAAAATTTCCTTTAATGATATTGTTGATTTTACCCGTCAGATTGCCATAATGCTAAACGCAGGACTAACAATAATTAATGCCTTAGAAATCTTAAAAAAGCAGTTGGTTAAACCAGGATTAAGAAAGATGGTTGATGATATAGATGCTACCATTAAAGCCGGTGGTTCGTTTTCTTCAGCTTTAAGAAAATATCCGTCTAATTTTTCCGGACTTTATATTGCTTTAGTTAAATCAGGTGAGGCGTCGGGTAAGTTGGGTGAAATTCTACTTCGATTAGCAGACAACCTTGAAAAAGAAAGAGAGTTTAAAAGTAAATTAAAAGGTGCGCTTATCTATCCAGCCGTAATCTTAGTCGGTATGTTTGTGGTTATGTTTATTATGATCACTTTTGTCATGCCTAAACTGTTAAATCTTTATAAGGACTTTAATGTTCAGTTACCTATTACTACCCAAATTTTAATTGCGATTTCTTCTTTTTCTGTCCGTTTTTGGCCGTTAATTTTTATCGGCGTTTTTGCCCTCGTTTATTTTATAAAAAAATATCTTAAGACAAAAGCCGGCAAATATAAATTCGATCAGTTAACTCTTAAACTTCCCGTTATTGGTCGAATCATTTCCATATCTGCACTAGTTGACTCGACAAGAACCTTATCAATATTGATCGGCGCCGGCGTTTCTATTCTTGAAGCTTTGTCAATCGTCGTTGAAACAACTGAAAACTTGATTTATCAAAAGGCTTTTGCCAACGTTAGTCGCCAAATAGAAAAAGGTCAATCGCTAGGAACATCGTTAGACCAAGAAGGAATTTTTCCGCCAATATTAGTACAGATGAGTTTGGTTGGTGAACAGACAGGCAACCTTAATGATACACTGCTCCGATTATCAAAATATTTTGAAATGGAATCGGAGATTTCTATAAAAACAATGACTACTTTGATCGAACCGGTGATTTTAGTAGTTTTGGGATTCGGAGTAGGATTTTTGGTCTTATCTGTGATTACACCTATATACAATCTAACAAACTCATTTAAATAATTAATCTTTTGCGATTTTCCCACTTCTTTCTTTATCTATCCTTTCCAATAAAATAGGATAGTTCTCTACTTTGTAATGACTGATAAAATATTCAACCGCTTTTTTCGTTTTTTCAATCAACTTATAATCAGAGAGAGATGCTATTTTTAAACCTAAATATCCGTGTTGTTTAATTCCATAAATATCACCCGGCCCCCTTATTTTTAGATCTTCTTCAGCTAATTTATTACCGTCATTTGTCTTAGTAAAAAAATCTAACTTTTTCAATATTCCTAAATCCTCTTTCTCGCTAAACAAAAAACAGTAAGACTGTTTATCGCTTCTTCCTACCCTACCCCGGAGTTGGTGGAGTTGAGCTAGGCCAAATCGTTCTGACCCTTCTATTAACATAATTGTCGCATTTGGAATATCGACTCCGACTTCAACAACAGGAGTTGTCACCAAAATATCAAGATGTTTATTTTTGAAGGCGGTCATTATTTCCTCTTTTTCTTTTGCTTTCATTTTGCCATGGAGAAGTCCTAACTTAAAATCAGAGAAAATATTCTTTAGGTTTATGAATTCTTTTTTAGCCGCTTTTAAAGATTTCATGGTTTCGATTTCCGACTCTTCAATCAAAGGACAGACGATGAAAATTTGAGATTGAAAATTTGAGATTTGAGACTTAATCCATTGGTAACAGGATGATCTTTTTGCTTTATTCACAAAGTAAGTTTTAACTGGCAATCGACCAACCGGCATTTCGTCAATTACAGATATGTCAAGTTCGCCGTATAAAGTTAGAGCGACGGTTCGCGGAATCGGAGTAGCGGTCATAGTCAAGAGGTGGGGATTAAAGCCTTTTTCTTTTAAAGCCGCTCTTTGGCTAACGCCGAATCTATGTTGTTCGTCAACAATAACTAAGCCAACCTTGTCCATTTTAAACTTTTTACTGATTAAAGAATGAGTCCCAATGACAATATCGAAATTAGAGAATAGTTGTTGGTGATTGAAGACTGGTTTAGAAGATGGAGATTGGAAATTAAATTTTTTTTGAGAACCAGTAATTAAGGCAATTTTTAAATTCCCACCCCTGTCATCCCGAGCGAGCCCTTCGATTTCACTCAGGGTAAACTCCGCGAGTCGAGGGATCTTAAACAAATCAGTAATTGTTTTAAAATGTTGTTGAGCCAGTATTTCAGTTGGCGCCATCAGAAGAGATTGAAAGCCGTTTAAGTAAGCTAAATAACAAGCTAAAGCGGCGACAACAGTTTTTCCCGAACCAACCTCACCCTGTAAAAACCTGTTCATAGGAACAGTTTTTAAAAGGTCTGACCTTATTTCATTCCAGACGCGCTTTTGGGCATAGGTTAATTTAAAAGGAAGATTATTGATGAATTGTTGTAGGGAATAGGCATGCCTATTCCCAATCGTGAATTTATATCCTACCTTTTCTTTTTTCCATTCATTTTTAACCAAATATGATGACAATTGAATCATGAATAGTTCGTCGAATGCCAGTCGATCTTTGGCTTTTTGGGCCGCTTCTTTTGAATCGGGAAAATGGATTTGTTGATAGGCTTTTTGTTCGTCAATTAAATTATTAAAAGAAATGATTTCGTTAGGTAAGATTTCGTCACCCTTCGTCAAGCTCAGGGTGACAAAGGTGTCATGGTGAGCTTGACGAACCATGACATTTTGCAACACGTAGAATATCTTCTCTCTTATTGTTTTTGAGGATAATCCCCTTTTTTCCGAATAAATTGGAACAATTCTTCCGGTATGAATTTTTTTACCGCCGATTTCATATTCTTTTGGTTTTATCACCAGCTTTTTTCCATATTTTTCCACAGTTCCTGAAACACTCAAAGTCATGTCTTTTTTTATCAATCTTAGAATGTATGGTTGATTATAGAATCCAAGTTCGACTTCTCCTGTCCCGTCTTCAAGTTTAAAGACCTGGATTCTTAAGCCAGTTCGCGTCACTTGATATTTCACGTCACTGATTGTTCCGATTACAGTTGTTGTTTCACCAGGTTGAAGTTTATTGATAGGAGATATTAAAGAATAGTTTTCATAACGGAAAGGAAAGTAATTAAGAAGATCGAAGTAGGTATTAATGTTTAAAGATTTAAATTTTCGAATAGTAATAAAACTGGTTTTAGGAAGATTATCAATGAGAATATTTAAATTCATCTTATAAACAATGGCGCTAATGATGATAAAATCAAAAGCACGGAAGAAACAACGATAATTACCTTCCACACGCTATCTCTTTTTATCTTTTTTCCCAGAATTTTCATAGATCTATTATAGGAAAAAATAACCAATTTTGCTATACTAGTTTTTATGTATTTGTCTCGCCGACTCCGTTTTCGTCAGCAATATTTTAAGCAGCGACTTCTTGCCTATGGATTAATTTTTGCCACAGTTGCCGTTGTCATCGGTTTTATCTTTTCTTTTATTCTTTTTGCCTGGTATGCTAAAGATCTGCCATCTCCTTCCAAGCTTTCTCAAGTCACCGGTTACTCGACGGTTTTTCTAGATAAGAATGGGAAAGTCCTTTACGATATGTATAAAGATAAAAATAGAGTACCGGTTACTTTTGTAGAAATACCAGATTATTTAAAACAAGCAACCATTGCCATTGAAGACAAAAATTTTTATAAACATGCCGGTATTTCCCAATTCGGAATAATAAGAGCAGCGATCAATATTTTATTGGGACGAGGTCTTCAATCAGGTTCGACTATCACTCAACAACTCATTAAGAACGCCCTTTTGACTTCAAGACGGACGGTTTCGAGAAAAGTCCAGGAGATGATTCTTGCTTTCGAGGTTGAACGCCGCTACAAAAAGGACGAAATTCTTTTGATGTATCTTAACGAATCTCCTTATGGTGGTGCTTTCTGGGGGGTCGGTACGGCTGCAAAAGGCTATTTCGGTAAGGAAGTAAAAGATCTCAATTTGGTCGAGTCGGCTATTCTCGCCGGTTTACCACAATCCCCTAGTTATTATTCGCCATTTATCGGCAAAAATGATTCTTGGCGATTACGCACCAAAGATGTTCTTCGTCGAATGAGAGAAGATGGTTATATTACCCGCGACCAAGAAAAAAAGAACTTAGCCGACCTGGAAAAAATTAAATTTACATCACCGCGCCTTACAATTTCCGCTCCGCACTTTGTTTTTTATACTAAAGATCAGATAGAAAAAGAATACGGTGAAAAGTTAATTGATCAGGGTATAAAGATAAAAACCACTCTTGATTTGGAGATGCAAAAAACTACGGAAAAAATTGTTACTGAAGAAATAGGAAAGTTAAAAGGACTTAATGTTACTAATGGTGCAGTCGTAGTTTTGGATTCTAAGACAGGTGATATATTGGCAATGGTAGGGAGTTATGATTATAATGATGAAAAATTTGGAAACTTTAACGCGGCTTTGGGTCTTCGTCAACCGGGGAGCGCCGTAAAACCGATTACATATGCTACTGCTTTTGAAAAGAGCTATACTCCGTCAACTGTTTTAATAGATGTCAAGACAGAATTTAGTTCGGGTCAATCTGGTGATAAATCCTATACACCGGTTAACTACGACGGTAAATTCAGAGGGCCGATGCAACTTAGATTCACTTTGGGGAATTCGGAAAATATTCCTGCTGTAAAAATGCTGGCAATGATTGGAATTCGAGATTTTTTGCAAAAAGCTTCAGACATGGGTCTTACTCAATTTACTCCTACTGAAGAAAACTTAAGGCGTTTTGGATTATCGATTACCTTAGGTGGCGGCGAGACCACTCTTCTCAATCTGACTTCGGCTTTTTCCGTCTTTGCCGCGGCCGGAAAAAAGATAGATACAAACGCCATTTCAGAAATTAGTGATTTCAAAGGAAAAAAAATTTATAAACAGGTTAGAGTGAAAGAAAAACTGGTATTGACGCCAGAAGTAGCATTTTTAATCTCTCACATATTGTCAGACAATAATGCTCGACTTGACGTTTTTGGACCCAGCTCTTATCTGAATATTCCTGGGAAAACCGTTGCTGTTAAGACCGGCACCAGCGATGATAAACGAGATAACTGGGCGGTTGGTTACACCAAATCGATTACGGTTGGAGTTTGGGTAGGAAACAACGATAATAGTCCGATGAATCCGAAAATCGCTTCCGGTGCCACCGGCGCCTCACCGATTTTTTACCGGTTGATGAGAGAGCTATTGAAAAATCACGAAGACGGAATTATGGAAAAGCCGGATAAGGTAAAAGCTTTGACAGTTGATGCTTATCTTGGCGGTTTGCCAAAAGACAGCTATCCGACACGATCAGAGTATTTTATTGAAGGAACCGAACCAAAAGACATCTCCCCTTTTTATAAAAAATTGAAAATTTCCAAAGCTAACGGTAAGTTAGCTAATGATATTGAAGTTAAAAACGGCAACTATGAAGAGAAGGATTTCATTGTCTTTTCCGAAAATGATCCGGTATCAGCTGATGGAAAGAACCGTTGGCAGGAAGGCATCAATACTTGGTTAAAAGATCAGGGAGATTCCAAATTCCATCCGCCGACCGAAGTTTCTGATGCTTCCTCTGATTCGGTGATCGTTTCGATAAAAAGTCCTTCGGGACAAACTACCGTTTCTTCCGGCAATCTTAATATCAAAGCGAAAATAATTTCTTTGGATAAATTAAAGAACGTTAAAATTAAGCTGAATGGAGATGAAATTAGGAATTGGAATGAAGATAAAAAAGAAGTTGATGAAACAATTTCAGTGACTGACGGCGTTTATGAACTTCAAGTGATTGGAACTAATGAAAAGGATAAACAAGGCGAATCAACCATAAAATTCGGCGTCAACAAGCCATGGGATTACACGACTCCTACTCCGACTCCGACACTGTTCCCGACGCCTACGCTTTAGCTAACACCTCTTCCAATTTTTTTATAAAACCTTTATTCAATATTCCTAATCTAATAGCCTCTTCAAGTAATATCGACATAGGATTTACATAATCTTTAGGGTTATATTTTTGGGATATAAAAGTATGATTTCTGTTAATTAAACTTGTTCTAATTTTAATAAAATCTGAGAATTGTTGATCATGAGATTGTAGAATGTATTTATAATATAAAAATTTTAGCTCTCTTAAACTGAGTTTTAATTCTCCAATGGTAACAGTTACACTGTTTTTCCATCTAGTAATTTTTATATTTTTATTATCAACGACAACATATATGAGTTTTTCTTCTAGAATATCTTTAAGAGGTAC
>Ga0210053_1004111_pt1 | contig 11445 bp, 8 predicted proteins | sample CryGeymeta201512_FD_185467 | JGI IMG/M metagenome (GOLD analysis project Ga0210053, IMG submission 185467) | Groundwater microbial communities from Crystal Geyser aquifers in Utah, USA - Crystal Geyser metaG 2015-12 (SPAdes) (version 2) | ecosystem: Environmental > Aquatic > Deep subsurface >... | reverse complement strand
GGTCTGGTCTTTTGAGCGTGGTGGAACCACCCCTTTCCATTTCGAACAGGAAGGTTAAACGCCACAGCGCGGACGATAGTTATTCGGCAACGGATCGCGAAAATACGTCAAGGCCAGACCTTTTTTGGTGGAAAAAATTGTGATAAAATACCTCATCTTATTAATAGAAAGGCGGAGATGATTAATGGCGGCAAAGACAATGGCCGAACTTTTGGCCAAGAGTAAACAAAAACTAACTTCATTTAGCGTGGGCCAAAAAGTCAGGGCTAAAGTTACGGTCAAAACTCCTAAGGCTTTAATTTTGGATATCGGTGGGAAAAGCGAAGGGATAGTAACCGGAAAAGCTTTTGCCGAGGCCAAAGATTACATCAAAACCCTTAAGGCGGGAGATGGGGTTTGGGCTTCGGTAATTGTGGCCGAATCCCGGGAGGGAAATGTGGTTTTGTCCCTTAGGCAGGCGATGTACTCTTCTTCTTGGGAGAATCTGGAAAAGGCTAAGGAAACTAAAGAACCGGTTGCCGTGGTTGCCCGGGGGGTAAATCCTTCCGGAGTGACGATTGAGGTTGAAAGCTTGGGTGGATTTATTCCCGCCACCCAGCTTGGTAAGGAAGCTTCCAAAAATCCCCAGAGTTTGATTGGAAAGTATTTCAAGGCAGTGGTTATTGAGGTAGATAGGGCTCAGAATAAACTGGTTCTTTCCGAAAAAGAGGTTTCCGATGCTAAGGATATTAGAGAAGCTAAAGAAGCTTTGGCAAAAATTAAAGAAGGAGCTGTTTTTGACGGAGTAGTAACCACGGTTGCCAACTTCGGTTGTTTTGTTAAAATTCCTTCTGGTGTTGAAGGCTTGGTCCATATCTCCGAACTTTCCTGGGGGAGGGTAGAGAGAACAACTGATGTTGTGGCTAAGGGAGATAAAGTCAAAGTTAAGGTGATTGGGAAGCATGACGGGAAGCTAGCCCTGTCAATGAAACAGGCAAAAGAGGACCCCTGGACTTTGGCCGTCGGGAAATATAAAAAGGACGTCAAAGTAACCGGAAAAGTGGTGAGAGTTTCTGGCTTCGGCGTCTTTGTGGAGTTAGAACCCGGGATAGAAGGCTTAATCCATGTCACCGGTATTCCGCCGGCGACCAAATTGTCAGAAGGTAGCCAGGTAAAATGTTATGTGCAAGATATTGACTCGAAAAACAAGAGATTGTCCTTAGGATTGGTTCTTTCTGTTAAGCCAATTGGCTACAAGTGATGCCGAGTTTTCATTCGAAATATGTCTGCCAGCAATGCGGGTACGAATCAACCGGTTGGCTGGGAAAGTGTCCTGAATGCGGGACGTGGAACTCTTTAGTCGAAACAGTAGTTTCGACAGAAGGTCAGAAGTCCCCGCTTCGCTCAAAGAGCTTCGCGGGGCAAGCAAAACCGAAAAACCTATCGGAAATAAAAACTTCACAGACAAAACGGATTTCAACCAAGATTCCGGAACTGGATAGAGTCTTAGGAGGCGGGTTGGTGTCTGGACAGGTAGTTTTAGTGGCCGGGGAGCCCGGAATCGGAAAGTGCGTAATTGGTGATACGCTGGTTCCGACTGATCAAGGACTTATTTCGATTGAAAAGTTAAAACCCAAGAATGCGAAAAAGGGATTTGCTAGGTTGCATGTAGGCGTTCAATCTCTTAATGGCCCTGAAAATACTAGCCACTTTTATACGAGCGATAAAGAGCCTACGAAAAAAGTCACTACCCGGATGGGGTATGAGCTCCAGGCAACATATACACATCCCATCCTAACACTTTCACACGAAGGTAAAAGAACATGGAAAGAGATGGAACGAATAAAGGTTGGTGATTATATTGCTGTTCAAAGACATGGTGCCGTTTGGGGAAATAATACTGCATTACCCCCTTTTAAATTTAAGATTAACACTAATGCTGTTATTCCGAATTTTCCTGGAGAAATAGACGAACGCATGGCTTATTGCTTGGGACTATTGGTTGGTGACGGTGGACTGACTGATTTTGGTCGTGTGAATCTTACCACAGTAGATTCTGAGATTAAGAAAATTTTTGAAAGATGGATATCTTCTTTAGGTTTAAAAATTTATAAAATTAGAGACAGATATTCAGTTAACAATAGAATTTTCCATTTATGGCTTGAGCATGTTGGTTTGAGGCCGGTCCGATCGGAGTTGAAATGTGTTCCTGAGATAATTCTTTCTGCCCCAAAGGAGATTGTAAAATCCTTTTTACGGGGATTGTTTGACACAGATGGTTCTTCTAATTGTAAATCTGATGGAAGTATGCCGGGAGCAGTTGAGTATTGTACTGCTTCAAAGCGATTAGCAAAGCAGGTGCATCTTCTTCTACTTCAGTTCGGAATTGTTGGGAAGCTACGTTTTCGTAAAAATCAAAAGCATGGTGTTTGGATTATTCAACTCCTTGGAGATAATGCGAGACTATTCTATTCAGAAATCGGTTTTAGATTGATCAGAAAACAAAACAGTGTGCGATTGCTTCCAAAGATATCCAATAATAATTTGGACGTAATTCCGTATTTACCTCAAATTGATCCTTTTAGGATTCCGCGCAATCATCGTTGGGACAGACGTTATTTAAGAGGAATACGAGCGGCGAGCTATGAAAAACTAGAAAAAATATCGAAATTTATCCCCGAACTCAAGTTGTTATTAACCCCTAGGTTTTATTGGGATAGAGTTGAAAACATAACAGAGAAGGAGAAATCAGTATGTTATGACCTTTCTATACCAAAGACACGCTCGTTTGTTACTGATGGGATCGTAAGTCATAATTCCACGATTTTGTTGCAACTTGCTTCAAAACTAACCTCTAATAGCCAATCTCTAGCTTCTGCTCTGTATGTTTGCGGCGAAGAATCAGCCGGGCAAATAGCGATTAGAGCTAAGAGGTTAGAGGTTAGTAATAAAAATATCAGACTTCTGGAAACAACTGATGTTGATGCTGTTATTGAGCAGTTGTTAGCTATTGATCATCAGCCATTAGCTATTATCGTAGATTCTATCCAAACCATGACCACAAATGATCTTTCCGGTATGGCCGGGTCGATTGGTCAGGTGAGAGAATGCGCCACCCGCCTGACACGTTTGGCTAAAAGTCTCAATATTCCTCTTTTTTTGGTCGGGCACGTGACGAAAGAGGGGGCGGTTGCGGGGCCTGCGGTTCTGGCCCATATTGTCGATACAATTTTGTGGTTTGAGGGAGACAAAACTCTGACCCTGCGTTTACTTAGGGCTGTCAAGAATAGGTTTGGGCCAACTGATGAAGTGGGCATCTTTGAAATGGAGGATAAAGGCTTAATTTCGGTATCTGATGCCGAGAAATTATTTATGACAAAAAATCCGCCGGCCGGCGGAGTCCCGGGTAGTGTGGTAACCTCAATTCTTTCCGGCACCAGACCGCTTTTGGTGGAAATTCAAGCATTAGTGGTTGCCAGCAAAATGGCCTTTCCCAAAAGAGTGGCCCAAGGAATCGATTCCAGGCGCTTGGAGCTTCTTTTAGCCGTCCTTATTCGTCGCTGCGGCCTGCCTTTGTATGATTATGATGTCTTTGTCAATGTCGCCGGAGGCATAAAAGTTGAGGAGCCGGGGGCGGATTTGGCCATTTGTCTGGCAATTGCGTCGGCCTATTTTGATAAACCGATTTTGGTAAAAACAGTGGCCGTGGGTGAGGTGGGACTTTTGGGGGAGATCAGGGAAGTAATCGCTCAGGAAAAACGGATCAAAGAAGCCAGAAGAATGGGTTTTACACAAGTTATCTCTTCTAAAGAATTTAGATTTTTAGGCGAAGTAGTGAAAGTTTTAACGAGATAAGTTATTCTCAAATTATCCACATTATATAAACTATTATAAAAAATGCCGTAGGAACGGCCTTTTGTATATCAGTTTGTACTATAGGAGGGTATATAAGTAAAGCGCAAACTGCTATAGGATTTGACAGAGTAAAAAATGGGTGTTATTATTTTCACAGAACGAAAAAGAGCATCGCTGCCGTTGGGTTCCTCCGATGTGATACCGGAAACTCTCCACGAGTAGAGATGCTCTTTAGGTTGACTTATCTGGAGGACAGGAAAAACATGTTGCGACCAGATAAATCACAAATAGACTAGATGTTTTTATGGGCTGTTGTCAATAGTCATTAATTCCGTCTTTGGGGGAGGGGTGGTGAGTAGGGCAGGCTTACTACCCTTTCCTTGAGGACGGAATTTTTTTAAAACGAAGCTAAAAACATGCATTACCATTGCGTGTTGACAGCATTAAAGAAAAGGGTATACTAAAAATGAAGATATCATTATTTGCTTCTTGATTTTTCTATGACGAATTCGGCTTCAGACGTTAAGGATCTTATTGGTAGTCCCCGGGACGCCGGGGAGCTTTCCGGTGGCGCCAAGGATGTGGTTGTTGCCACAAAGCCTGATTTGGTTACTCTGTCTCAGACGCCGGTGTTTGAGAGGACAATTCCTGATGCCGGACTCCCGACCGAGTACGTGGAAGGGGTTTTGGATATTGCCAATGAAGGCTCAGGCTTATTGCGGCCAAAATTCGCCGCCTCAGAGAGGGATGTTTATATTTCCTCTTCCCAAATCAGACGTTTCAATTTAAAGGTAGGGGATAAAGTCGGCGGTCAGGCCCGCAGGCCCAAAGAAAACGAAAGATATTGGGGACTTTTGAAAGTTGAAAAAATAAACGGTGGGCCGGTGGAGTCACTTCAAGCTGAAAGAGTGGATTATGACGGTCTTTTGGCGGTTTATCCTGATACGAAAATAGAGCTTACGACAGACTCCGATATATTAACTACCCGTGTGATTGATTTAGTCTCTCCGATCGGTTTTGGTCAAAGAGCTTTAGTCGTTTCTCCGCCCAAAGCCGGCAAAACCTGGCTTGTAAAAGATATACTGGCAGGAATTGCCAAAAACTACCCCGAAAAAGAAAAAGGCCTGCCCCGCAAAGCTTCGGAGAAGCGACGTGGGGTTCATTTAATGGCCGTTTTGATCGGGGAGAGACCGGAAGAGGTGACCGACATTGTCCGAAAGATGGCGGAAGTTACCAACGGGATGGGCGAAGTAGCGGCTTCCAATTTTGACGAACCCCCGGCTGACCAAACCCGGGTGGGGGAGCTGGCCCTGGAGCGGGCTAAAAGACTGGTTGAGAATGGCCTGGATGTGGTGATTGTTTTGGATTCAATTACCCGGATGGCCCGGGCCTATAATTTGGCCCTGCCGACCAGCGGCAGAACTCTCTCCGGAGGGTTTGACCCGATGGCTTTATTTCCGGCCAAGAAATTCTTCGGAGCGGCCAGAAGAATCGAAAATGCGGGCAGTTTAACCATTATCGGCACCTGTTTGGTGGAAACTGGCTCCCGAATGGATGATTTAATTTATGAAGAATTTAAGGGTACCGGCAATATGGAGCTGCACTTGACCCGGAAACTGGCGGATAAACGTATCTTTCCGGCCATTGACGTTTCCCGTTCCGGAACTCGCCAGGAAGAGCTTTTGTACAGCAAGGCAGACTTGGAAAATGTTCATACCTTAAGGAGGATGCTGGAAATGATTACCGATGATGAGCGGACTGAGACACTGCTAGAAAGGCTGAAAAAAACCAAAAATAACGAAGAATTTCTCGACAGCCTCAAGACAGCATAGCCTTAACTTGACAAGTTCTTGTTTATTTGGTTAGCTAAAGGTAATAAAAAGTCTTACTTATAGCCTTTATTCCTTACCAAATACCGTTTTTTCACAAAAGAGATCGCTCTCATTTTGGGCGAGGCGGATTTGAATTCGGTTAAATCTAAAATTAACTATTACGTTAAGAAGGGTGTATTGGTTCACCTCCGGAAGGAGAGAAATATCCCACTCCCGAGGTGGGATTATTGGTAAGCTAATTTTCTTGTCCCTTTTTGTTTTGCCATTAAAAGAGCTCTTCCTTTCCATCCTCCAAAGTAAGCTTCATCAAGTTGCACAATAGCCTCAAGAATAACTTTCTCTTTAGGTAAATTATTTCTGAAAGTTGAATACCAATACCTGACGGCCTTTTGGGATAACCCTGAGATAACAGCAGCTTGTTTAGCGGGTATCTGAGCAGTAAAACACCAAATAATAAGCCAGAAATTCTTGAGTGGTATTTTAAGGTTACTCAGCCAGGTATGGGAAAGAAGGGAAAACTTACGTCTGCAGAATCTACATCTAAATCTGGATTCATAGCTGATAATATTTCTCGATTTACATTCAGGACAGAATAGATTTTTCCCAAAAAGAATATGTCTGATAAACTTCCTGATTTTAGCGTCTGTCGGAATGCTTTCCGGTTGATACATTCTGAGATTGTAACTGAATTTGTACCGACAGGGTTACATTACAAAAGGCGCTTATTGACAAAATTATAAATCTACCTAATAATTCACTAGGTATTAGGTAAAATATTAGAAATTTGACTAATAACCTCATTTTTGGAATCTCTTTCTCCTAAGGGTAGACTGTACATTTTTCTTGACGAAATTCAGGAAGTGGCCGAATGGGAAAAATGGGTTTTAACAATGCAGGAATTGAAAAAAGCGCAAATTATTCTTTTCGGTTCCAATGCCAAACTGTTAAGCCAGGAATTTTCCAGCCTGCTTTCCGGCAGGCATTTGGATTTGATTGTTTCCCCCCTTTCTTTCAGAGAGTTCTTGGAATTCAAAAATCTTAAAATGACATCCTCCCCGCTCTAAAGAGCGGGGTATCCCTCCAAAGGAGGATGACATATAAGCGAAGCTTGGCACTGCTACCGCATTGTCAGCGTTCAATTCATCTCCCGACTGAAAGTCGGGAGTTTTCTTGAATGCTGTTATAAAGATTTTGAAGGTGAAGAAAAAGATCGGGGAATGAAGATAATTTATCTTCCCCTCTGGAAGTTCCTGTTAAGCTAGGGCCGTCTCAATATCCCACTCCCGAGGTGGGAAGTGATTTTTGGTTGAGAAGCGGTGAATTGCATTTATTTTGGTATAAGATTTATTACATCCCAAACATTATTTGTTGTAAGACGAATCATTTCTAGGGCGGTTAACTGTTTTTCACTATTTATTAAAACTTGTTCTAACGCTTGTTGCCCTGTGATTATAAGATTGTTTGTGAGATCAATGAAAACAGGCTCTCCGTTTATGATAATTGCAGAAGTTTGGTGACCACCCGCGGAGAGACCTTCTGTTGTTTGCATAGTCATCGCTGCCCGATATGGTTGATAATCCCTGCTTTCTAAAATGGCGTCGGAAATAGCGCTATTATGTCTGCACCAGGTGTATGGACATTGTAGTATTTCATCAGCCGTTCTAGCTTGATCAGCTAGTCTTAGTGCAGCTATTTGTTCCGGAGTGGTGGCGTAGTTTGGGATAGAGATTGATCCAACTTGCCTTATGGCTTCAAGTTCATCTACCCCTCGCGCAACTAGATTATCAATTTCCTGATTTATCTGTGCAATTGTTTTTTGTGGTTGAATCGGGATAGTCTGCCCTCCGTAGGTGCCCAGCGTCCAGCCGGCGGAGTTGTCGGCGTTGGGGAGATTGAGGATTGAGGAAGCGAAAGAAAGTTCGGTTAGACCTTGTTGGGCCACGCTTTGTACTTGTTGGGCGCTGGCTTGCAGGCCTTGGAGGGTGCCGATGGGGTCGGCAAAGAATCCTGTGGTGATGCCCATGGCGCCGTATTGGCAGGCGGGTGAGTCGGTGCCTTGGGTCTGGCAGGCGATAATACTCGCTGGAAACTGGGAAAGGGTGGCTACGGCCGCGGCTGTTTGCAGAGTGGATGATCCGGCTATGGCATTTTGGGCCATGAGGTAGGCGACTCCCGGTCCGCCTACCGAAGCCACTGCCGCTCCGCCGACAACGGCACCACTGACAGCTAGCCCGCTGGCCATACCGCCAACAACGGCGCCGGCATATTGCTGAAAGCCTTGGGAAGAAGTTATGGCGCTTTGGGGTAAAGGAATGGATGAGTTTCCAGCTAACCCATAAGTACCTAATCCCGGCAAGTTTGCAAACTGATCTGGTTTAGCAGGCGCCGGTTTGCAGGCATTATTCTCACAGCCGTTGGCGCAGGTGGTTAAGCCCCACGTACCGGAATTTGAGCAGATTTTGAGGTTATTGCCGCTGCAGAGTTTTGTTCCGGCAGTACATTCGGTTTGGCCTAAGGGGGTAGTGATGGTTCCGCTGATGTTTTTACAGACACCAGCACAGCCGCAGTTGGGCGTGCAGGGAGTAGTACAGCTGCCGTAGCCGCACTTATTACCACTTGCACAATCCATCGTATAACTGCCTCCACTGCAAATATAATTATTTGGAACACAACTTCCACCTGATGCTCTACAGGTTTCTCCACCAGCTGCTTTTTCTCTTAGATCAAAATTCTCTTTTTTGTTGCTTACAACAGCAATGGTCTCTTTTAGCCTTACAGCTACCGATCCCTCCGCTCTCGGCGCATCCAATCAAGTTCAGAGCAAGGTTCAAACAATTACCAACTTGTTGGAAGCTTCCAGTATTTCCGAGGAAGATATTTTTGTATCTCAGCCTCAAATAGTTCCTGCAAACACTTTGGTTCAGGGAACGACTGGTTTTCAGTCAATTATCTCCATGGCCGTTAAAACCGTGCACGTAACTTCGGTTTCGGATCTGATTTCAAATCTGTACGCAAACGGAGTAGCAGTGGTTTCTCAACCGGTTCTTTCGGCGGGAGATCAGAAAAAGCTGGAGGATGAAGCGTTTGATCAGGCCCTAAAGGATGCCAAAACCCAAGCCGGAAAGATTGCCTCAAAGAATTGGAAGTTTATTAAAAAGATAATTGCTCTAACTCAGCAAAGTTCGGCTTCAACCGCCACCGCCACATCCAAGGCCGATACCCTGACGGAAGCCAATAACCAACAAACAGCCCAAAACGGCGTCTTCAAAATCGTTAAAGCCGTCTCCGTTTCTTATAAAATGTGGTAACTCCGTTGATAGGACGAGAATTTTGATACTTGACTTTGTGATTAGTACTACTAAAATTGAATTATGTTGATAAAAAGGTCTGTTTTTTCTGACTTGATTGATCATTTGCAAAATAGGGAAATTACGATGTTGGTTGGCCCTCGCCAGGCAGGTAAAACAACCTTGATGGTGGGTTTAATAAACGAGCTTAAAATAAAAGGTAAACAATCTCTTTATCTTAATTTAGATAACGAAAAAGAAAAGAGGTTTTTTGTTTCACAATCGAGCCTGGTTGAGAAAATTAAAGGGGTTTTGGGAGAGGAGAAAGGTTATGTTTTTATAGATGAGATTCAAAGAAAAGAAGATGCCGGAATTTTCATCAAGGGAATTTATGATATGGAGCTTCCCTATAAATTCGTTATAACCGGTTCGGGTTCGATTGAGCTTAAGGAGAAAGTATATGAGTCTTTGGCCGGGAGAAAAAGACTTTTTGAAATTTACCCATTGAGCTTTGAGGAATTTGTAAATTACAAAACTGAATATAAAAATGAAAATAAACTTGAAGATTATCTGGATGTTAATAAGGATGAACGAAGAGATTTATTGGAAGAATATCTTAAATTTGGTGGATATCCTAAAATTGTTTTATCTGAAACCTCCGAAGAAAAAAATATCACAATAGAGGATATTTATAAAAGTTTTATCGAAAAAGATATTCAAGCGCTTTTAAGGGTTGAGAAAAGTGATATTTTTTTAGACTTATTGAGGGTTCTTGCCAGTCAAAATGGCAGAATTATAAATTATACCGAATTATCAAATACGTTGAAGCTTTCTCTACCTACCCTTAAGAAATATCTTTGGTATTTAGAAAAAACCTATATTCTTGAGAAATCATCCCCATTTTTTAGAAATGTTAGAAAAGAAATTACCAAATCCCCAATTATGTATTTCATTGATTTTGGATTTAGAAATTATGCTTTAGGTAGTTTGGGGAACTATGAAATGGAAAAAGGTTTTGTATTTCAAAACTTTATCTTTAATAATTTAAGAGATTTATTAAAACATCGGAATATCCGGAAAGATTTTTGGAGAACAAAACAGGGTGGAGAAGTGGATATTGTCTTGGATGCATACCCTAAACCAATTCCCATCGAAGTAAAATATTCCTCATTGGATAAATTATCGGTCAGTCGATCGTTGAGAAGTTTTATAGAAAAATATAAGCCTCAAAGAGCATTTATTGTGAATTTATCGCTTGAGGAAAGACTAAAAGTTGGGGAAACACAGGTTGAGGCGCTGCCGTTTTTTAAGCTTTCCAAAATAATCGAATCTTAAAATCTCTCCCTGTCGGCTACAGGATGTAGTGAAAGGGTATTGACAGCCCGATCTTTTCCACGCAGAATAGACCCATGCGAAAATTTTTTATTCCGGCTTTGGTAGTTGCGGCAATCGGTTTAGCCTTCTTTTCCGGAACTCTTTGGCAGAAGGTAAGGAATTTGGAGAAAGGTGGAAGTGACACAACGGTCCAACCGACAGCAAAAGCTCAGCCCACAGTTTCTTTAAATACAATAAAAGATCTGTTCAGTAAAGATTTGATAAAGTTTGGCGATGAAAACAGAAAAGTTATTTTTGTTGAAATTTCCGATCCGTCCTGTCCTTATTGCCATGTTGCGGCAGGACTTAACCCGGAACTTAATAGACAGATAGATCCCACTAATAATACTTTTAAATTGGTTTCCGATGGGGGAAAGTACTTGGCCCCTATTCCTGAGATGAAGAAACTTCTTGATAGCGGTAAGGCTTCTTTCGTCTGGATTTATTCTCCGGGGCACGGCAATGGGGAAATGGGAACAAAAGCTCTCTACTGCGCTAACGAAAAAGGCAAGTTTTGGGAAGTAAGCAACCTTCTTATGAATTCTAAAGGCTATGATTTGTTAAACAATACAATTAAGAACGACAAAACCAAGTCGGGGGATTTGGCAGCCTATCTCAAAAGTGCAGTTGATTCGACCTTCTTAAAGGAATGTCTTGATAGCGGAAAATATGACGCAAGACTTGCAGAAGATACCCAGCTTGCTACAACTTTAGGTTTCCAGGGGACTCCTGACTTTTTTGTAAATGACAAAAACTTCCCGGGGGCATATAACTACACAGATATAAAATCCACAGTTGATACAGCCCTTAAATAGCTTCAAGAATTTTGTACGCAATAACTGCCGCTGATCCCCAAACATTAAAAGATTTGTTTACTCCGAACATGGGAAGTTCAACAATTGTATCTGATAAATCCAATACTTCTTTTGATATCCCATCTGTTTCGTGACCCACAACAATTGCACAAGGAAACTTTAAACTTTTAACTAATAACTTATAACTAATAGCTTTAGGAGACTGTTCTACGGCAATTATGTAGACACCTTCTCTTTTTAATTCCCTGACCGCCTGCAATGCGGAGCTTGCGGTGGTCCACGGCACCCATTCTTCCGTTCCAA
>Ga0210053_1004031_pt1 | contig 11578 bp, 9 predicted proteins | sample CryGeymeta201512_FD_185467 | JGI IMG/M metagenome (GOLD analysis project Ga0210053, IMG submission 185467) | Groundwater microbial communities from Crystal Geyser aquifers in Utah, USA - Crystal Geyser metaG 2015-12 (SPAdes) (version 2) | ecosystem: Environmental > Aquatic > Deep subsurface >... | reverse complement strand
CCATGCCTGAGAGGTCGCGCTTGATGACGCTGGACAGGCTGGCCATGAAAAAAAATACGCCCGCTGTGCCGCCAAAGGCGGTCATGATCAGTTCAGGGCCGTTCTTGAAGCCCAGCACCATGGCGATCATGCGCGAGAGCATCAGCCCCATGAAGAAGGTAAAGCCCAGCAGCACCGGCACGCCGGCCGCTGAATTCTTGGTTTTTTCAATAGCATACATGAAGCCAAAAGCGCCACCCAAAAACACCACCAGGCCGAGTCCGCCGCTCAGGGATTGCGTGATGCCGGTGGCAACACCGAGCCAGGCACCCAAAACGGTCGGCACCAGGCTGAGCGCCAGCAGCCAATAGGTGTTGCGCAAAACCTTGTTACGCTCTTGCGACACGTAGCCGTAGCCACGGTCAATGGATTGGATGTGATCTGTCATGAAAGGCCTCCTTGAGGTCGGTTGGTAAACAAGTGGTGATCATTTTAAGGTTGAGGTCGACAACTCAAGTCAAGTTTTCGTCGCTGCTCCTACTTTTTGTGAGGCTTCTTGCAACCAGGTTGAGGGTAAACGGACGCTGGCCAAGATGTATGCTCATGACATCAGCAAACGCCTATTTTTCCAAATGAAAACCAAACTTTTTCTTGAGATGACAGACGTCAAGGCGATCGCTGCCGCTGCCGAGGCCGAGGCCATGCGCAACGGCTGGGCAGTGACCATTGCCATTGTGGACGATGGCGGCGAGTTGTTGTGGCTTCAGCGCCTTGACGGTGCTGCCGCGCTGTCGGCGCATATCGCACCGGCCAAGGCGCGCACGTCAGCGATGGGGCGCCGCGAGAGTAAAACTTATGAGGATGTAATCAATGGCGGTCGCGTTGCATTCGTGACGGTGCCTGGCATCGACGGCATGTTGGAAGGTGGTGTGCCGATCCTGAAAGACGATGTTTGTCTTGGCGCAGTCGGTGTCAGTGGCGTCAAATCAGTGGAAGACGCGCAAATCGCCCGGGCGGGCATTGCCGCGTTGGGTTTATAAGCGGCGAGCATCAGTACTTCAGGCGTTCGGGCCGCAATTCCTGAAGGATGGTGGTCGATATTTCTTCGATCGATTTGGTTGTGGTTGATAACCAGCGGATGCCATAGCGGCGCATCATGGCCTCGGCCTCGCGGACTTCGAGGCGGCAGTTTTCCAATGAAGCGTATTTGGAATTGGGTCGGCGCTCATTACGGATCTCGCTCAAGCGCTCTGGCTGAATGCTCAGGCCAAAGAGTTTTTTGCGCTGGACCTTGAGTGCCGGCGGCAAATCCTGTCGTTCAAAATCTTCAGGAATAAGTGGGTAATTGGACGCCTTGAGACCGTATTGCATCGCCAGATAAAGCGAGGTGGGCGTCTTGCCGCTGCGGCTGACGCCCACCAGAATGACGTCTGAATTTTCGAGATCGCGGTTGGACTGGCCATCGTCGTGCTCCAGCGAAAAGTTGATCGCCTCGATGCGCGACTGGTATTGCTCACTTTTGCTTGAGTCACTGAAGCGGCCAATGCGGTGATTTGACTTGAGGCCCAGTTCTTTTTCCAGTGGGTGGACGAAAGTGCTAAACATGTCCATCAGCATGCCATGACAGCCGTCCTGGATGACCTGCAACACTTCCGAGTTGGCCAGCGTCAAAAAAACAATCGGCCGTTTGTTGTCGATGACGCCGGCGTGGTTGATTTGGCGTACGGCGCTGTGGGCTTTGTCCACGTTGTCAACAAACGGCAATCTGACACGCTGCAGTTCAGATTCAAACTGGTTCAGGATCGCGTTACCAAAGGTTTCGGCGGTGATGCCGGTGCCATCAGAGACAAAGAATACGGTTCGGTTGGGCATGGTCAGAGTCCAGGTAGTAACTCGGGGCGGTTGTCGGGGATGTCATCAGACGGTCTGAGCTCGGGCAGTCAGCATGGTTCAGGCCTACAATTATTATCATCGAATCAGTTTCGGCTTCAGGCGGCTTCCAGACCACAACACCAAAACGAAAATCGCCTGCATGCGCCCCGGTTTTTTTAACTTCTGGAGATTTTCATGACTGCACTTTTTGCGCCGACAGACCTGGTGGTGCCCTTCGAAAAACTGAGAATGGCCGACGTCGATTCGGTCGGTGGCAAGAATGCGAGCCTGGGTGAAATGATCTCCAATTTACCGACGGGGGTCAAAGTGCCCACAGGGTTTGCGACGACGGCGCATGCATTTCGCGAGTTCTTGAAGTTTGGCAATTTGGACCAAAAAATCAACGATCGCCTGGCCAAGCTCGATACCGAAGACGTCAATGCGCTGGCTGCCGCAGGCGCTGAAATCCGGGCTATGGTTGAAAACCAGCCGTTTCCGGCTGATTTCGAGGCTGGGATTCGCGCGGCGTTTGTGACACTCTGCGGCGCCAATGCGCAGGCGTCCTTTGCGGTGCGCTCGTCGGCCACCGCCGAAGACCTGCCTGATGCGTCTTTTGCTGGGCAACAAGAGACTTTTCTCAACGTGACTGGCATCGATGCGATCCTGCACAAGATCCGTGAGGTATTTGCGTCGCTTTACAACGACCGTGCCATCAGCTACCGGGTGCACAAAGGGTTTGCCCATGAACATGTCGCGCTCAGCGCCGGTATACAGCGTATGGTGCGCTCTGATCTTGGTGCAGCTGGTGTCATGTTCACGCTCGATACTGAGTCAGGTTTTGAAGACGTTGTCTTCATTACCTCAAGCTATGGCCTGGGCGAGACTGTGGTGCAAGGCGCCGTGAACCCGGACGAGTTCTATGTCCACAAGCCCATGCTGGCAGCAGGCAAGAAGGCTTTGATACGACGTAACCTGGGTTCCAAGCTGATCCAGATGCAGTTTTCGAGTGCCGAAGAAAAGGCCAAGACCGGCGAGTTGGTCAAAACGACCGATGTGCCAACCGAAATGCGAAACCGCTACTCGCTGACCGACGCAGATGTACAAAAGTTGGCGAGTTACGCGTTGGTGATCGAAAAACATTACGGTCGTCCGATGGACATTGAATGGGGCAAAGATGGTATCGATGGCGAGTTGTACATACTGCAGGCGCGGCCTGAAACGGTAAAAAGTCAGGCGGCGGGCAAGGTCGAACAGCGCTACAAGCTCAAAGGCAAGGGCGCGGTGCTGGTGCATGGCCGGGCGATCGGTCAAAAAATTGGCACCGGGCCAGTCAAGGTCGTTCACAACATTTCCGAAATGGACCGGGTGCAAGCGGGCGACGTGCTGGTGACAGACATGACTGACCCCAACTGGGAACCGGTAATGAAACGGGCGTCGGCGATCGTCACAAACCGCGGCGGACGTACCTGCCACGCCGCGATCATCGCGCGGGAGTTGGGCATTCCTGCGGTGGTGGGTTGTGGCAACGCCGACCATGTCCTGGGCGACGGCATGCTGGTCACCGTCAGCTGCGCCGAAGGCGATACCGGGTTCATTTACGACGGTTTGTTGGAGACCGAGGTGACCGAAGTACGGCGTGGTGCCATGCCAGACATTCCGGTCAAGGTCATGATGAATGTGGGTAATCCACAGCTCGCGTTTGACTTCTGTCAGTTGCCCAACGCGGGTGTCGGTTTGGCTCGTTTGGAGTTCATCATCAACAACAACATTGGCGTGCATCCAAAGGCTATCTTGGACTACCCCAATATCGACGCTGACTTGAAAAAAGCGGTGGAGTCGGTCGCCCGCGGCCACGCTTCACCACGCGCATTTTATGTCGATCGTGTCGCGGAGGGTGTGGCAACCATCGCGGCAGCGTTCTGGCCCAAGCCAGTGATCGTGCGCCTGTCGGACTTCAAGAGCAACGAATACCGCAAACTTATCGGCGGCAGCCGCTATGAGCCTGAAGAAGAAAATCCGATGCTCGGCTTCCGTGGCGCGGCGCGTTACGTCAGTGCAGATTTTGGTGAAGCATTCGCCATGGAATGCGAAGCGCTCAAGCGTGTACGCGAAGAGATGGGCCTGGTCAATGTGCAGGTCATGGTGCCGTTTGTGCGCACCTTGGGGCAGGCCAGAAAGGTGACCGAATTGTTGGCTGAGCATGGCCTCAAGCGCGGCGAAAACACGCTCAAACTGATCATGATGTGCGAAATCCCGAGCAATGCGATTCTGGCTGAGCGCTATCTTGAATATTTCGATGGTTTTTCGATTGGATCGAATGATCTGACTCAATTGACCTTGGGGCTTGACAGGGATTCGGGCTTGGAATTGTTGGCCAAGGACTTTGATGAGCGTGATCCCGCAGTGACAGCGTTGATTTCGCAGGCGATCATCGCTTGCCGCGCGCAAGGTAAATACATCGGCATTTGCGGCCAAGGCCCAAGTGATCACCCAGATTTTGCAAAATGGCTGATGGAACAAGGCATTTCGTCGATCTCGCTCAATCCGGACACTGTTGTCGCAACCTGGCAAAACCTGGCTGGGCAATAGCAAACACCTATAGCGCTTGGCGCCAGTGGGTGCCATCATCCGACCGATGATGAAACCTGACTCTGAAAGCCAACCGATTGCAAACTTTTCGCGTTTGCACGGTTGGCTTTTGTTTGCCTGGTTTTTGACGTCATTTGGCGTTGTCTATTTCGCGCGTGATTTGCAGTTGCTGGTGGCAGGGTGGCCGGTCGCTTATTGGTTTTCTGCGCAGGGTGGGGTATTGCTGTTCATTGTCATTATTGCCCTGTTTGCCTGGTTGGCCAATCGCCACGAACCGCAACCGGCCAACGTTGATGCTGTGCTTGCAAACTACACGCGGCGGATCCATCAGCGTTTTTTTACTTTCACCATTCTGTTTGTCTTGTTCATCGTGGCGCTGGCGTTGGCTGAGCGGGCTGGCCTGCGCAAAATCTGGGTCGGTGCGATTTTTCTGTTTGCGACCGTTTTTCTCTACGCATTGATCGGTATTTTTGACCGTACGTCCAAGGCCAGCGAATATTACGTTGCGGGACGCCGGATCCCGGCGGTCTACAACGGTATGGCAGTGGCTGCGGACTGGATGAGTGCAGCGTCGTTCATCAGCATGGCGGGTGGACTGTACCTGCAGGGTTTTTCCGGCTCAGGGGTGCACCCTGGTGGTTTGGTCTACGTGCTGGGCTGGACGGGCGGATTTTGTCTGGTGGCGATCCTGGTTGCGCCCTACTTGCGGAAAATGAACTTGTATACCGTGCCGGATTATTTTGGTAGTCGGTTTGGTGGGCGCTGGCCACGCATCATCGCCGCTTGGGCTGCTGTTTTGTGCTCTTTTACCTATGTGGTTGCTCAAATTTACGGGGTCGGGTTGATCACCTCGCGTTTGACGGGCGTCCAGTTTGAAATCGGAATCTTGTTGGGGCTGGGTGGTGTGCTGGTGTGCTCTTTTTTGGGCGGCATGCGTGCAGTGACCTGGACCCAGGTGACCCAGTATGTGGTGCTGATCCTGGCATTTCTGATTCCTGTGTCCTGGCTGGCCTACAAGCAACTTGGCAGCCCATTGGCACCTTTTGTTTACGGCCAGCAGTTGCCCAGGATAGCTGAATTCGAGCGTCAGCTGATGGATTCCCCCGCCGAGCAGGAGGTGATTCGCGAATACAGTCGCCGTGCGAGCAAGTATGTGCAGATGCTTGATAACGTACCTGAGGCGCTGGAGTCCGAGAAAAAAAAGCATCGCGATGAGGTGATTCGGTTGACGCAAATCCATGCCGAGGAAGCAGCAGTGGTAGCCGCCCGACGTGCGCTGGCGGCTTTGCCGCGAGATGAATTGTCGGCCCGCGCGCAATGGTCTGCGGCGATGCAAGACAACCTGGAACGCGCCAAGCCGCTGGCGGGCATGCCCAGGCATACCCAGCCTTTTGCCGGTGACCCCGAGGGTTCCGCCGGTGAGCGCGATTTGTTTGAAACCTCAAGGCGCAATTTTCTGGCACTGATGTTTTGTCTGATGATCGGTACGGCCGGTTTACCGCATCTGCTGACGCGCTTTTACACCACTCGTTCTGTGATCGAGACCCGCAATTCGGTAACGTGGTCGTTGTTCTTCATCGCACTGCTGTACCTGGCTGCACCGGCGTTGGCGGTCATGGTGAAGTTTGAGATCATGGGCCAACTGGTTGGCCAGCATTTTGACGCCCTGCCGTCGTGGATTGCGCAGTGGGCGCGGCTGGATCCGTCCCTCATTTCTGTCAGCGATGTCAACGGAGATCAAATTTTGCAGTTCACCGAGTTGAGTCTTGGTGCCGACATTGTGATGCTGGCCACGCCTGAAATTGGCGGTTTGCCTTACGTTATTTCTGGTTTGGTGGCTGCAGGCGGTTTAGCGGCTGCGCTGTCGACCGCCGATGGCCTGCTGCTCACCATCGGTAATGCGCTAGCCCACGACCTGTTTTACCGGGGTGACAGTGACCGCGCCGGCGCGGTACGGCGGGTTATGCTGTCCAAGTTTGCGCTGCTGCTGGTGGCATTGATCGCGGCGTACGTCGCCGCGCAGCGGCCAGCCGATATTTTGTTTTTGGTTTCGGCGTCTTTTTCGCTGGCGGGTGCATCGTTTGTGCCGGTTATGGTTCTGGGTATTTTCTGGAACGGCGTGACCCGGATCGCTGCCGTGGCCGGCATGGTCAGTGGCCTTGGCTTGACGCTGTACTACATGCTCATCAACCTGCCTACGGTTCGGACCGCGCTGCAATTAAAGGGTTCTGGACTGTGGTTCGGTATTGAGCCTATTTCAGCAGGTGTTTTTGGCGTGCTGGCCGGCTTTGGCGTCACGCTGGTGGTGAGTTACCTCACCCGCACACCCAATCGTTCCGAGTAGGACAGCAGTTCGATCGAGTCTCGGGTTGGGGGACTAGTAGTCCGTTTCACCAAAACGCTTACATGAAATCGCGTCTTTTCCAGCCACGCGTCGTTGCTCGTCGTTGCAATAGCTAGGGCTATTGCGTCTCCTCTCGCCTAGCTTGACTGAAAAATCCATCGATTTCATTTTGTAATCCTTTTGATGAAACGGACTACTAGTCGGGTGCAATCCAAAGTGGTGTGGTGCAAACGCAAACGCAAACTTATCGCGTCAAACCCGGCGCGGCGACTGGGTCACGCGCACGCGGTTTTGGGAGCAAAACACGCGCGAAACAGAGGGCATTATTTGCCGGGTTTTTACAGGCGCGCGCCTGTGTCCCCAAAGCCCTGTCGCATGCCCCAATCACCGCGCCTACCACCTTGGCGTGAAGACGACAATTTTTTCTTGCTGCAAGATGTCGTGCTGCTGGTTTGCTGGTGAATTTCCCCTGCCAGCGCACCCACAGCGCCGTCAAATCAGCCGGGCATGCGCCTTGCGAAGGTAAAGAAGGAGACCGCGCAGCGGACGGGTGACACGTAGCAAAGCGCATCGCCCGGCTGATTCATCAACCACCGTCATGTGCGCGGCGGCCCGACGTTTCCTCGATACCACTTCGGTTTGCACCCGGACAAGTCGGCGAATTCATCGCTTCGACTATAATCATAGGCTTACCTTGCCACACCCAATTCGACGCCGGGGTGGCTTTTCGCCTCATCCGGGGTTTATCCAGAAGGAGTTTCAATGCGTCATTATGAAATCATTCTCATGATCCATCCGGATCAGAGCGAGCAAGTTCCAGCCATGCTGGAGCGCTACAAAGGCATGATCACGGCCGGTGGCGGCAAAGTGCATCGGGTGGAAGACTGGGGCCGTCGCCAAATGGTCTACATGATCAACAAGCTGGCCAAGTCACACTACTTGTGCATCAACATCGAAGCCGATCAGGCGGTGATGGCCGAACTCGAGCACGCGTTCAAGTTCAACGACGCGGTGTTGCGTCATCTCACCGTACTCAAGAAGAAGGCCGAAACGGGTCCGTCTTCCATGATGAAGACGGTTGAGCGTGAGGACGCCCGCAAGACCCAGCAAGCCGAATACCAGGCTTGAGGACTCCCTGAGCCAGCAGGCATTGAACCTTTGCAATCAGCTTGTTCTGAGCGCCAGCATTCTTGAAATCGAACCCTTGCGCTACACGCCGTCCGGACTTCCGGCCGTCAACAGTCGCTTGGAGCACATTTCAGAATTGCCGGAGGCAGGGCAGACCAGGCAAGTCAAGGCCGTCATGAAGTCAGTCGCGTTTGGCGCAGTTGCAGAGCAACTGGCCCGGCAAGACATCGGCAGCAGCTGGCATTTCAGGGGTTTTGTGGCAACACCACGTGGTGCAAAACATGTTGTGTTTCACATTCAAGAATTTAACAAACCGTAACGCATTTCCAAACACCGAAGGAGTCCATCATGGCCGGACCAAAACGTTTCAATAACAAAGACAAGCGCCCCAAGCGCCCCGCTCAAAACCTGCTGTTCAAGCGCAAACGCTTTTGTCGCTTCACGGTCACAGGCGTTGAAGAGATTGATTACAAAGACATCGACACGCTGCGTGATTTCATCGCTGAAAATGGCAAGATCATCCCCGCACGCCTGACCGGCACGCGCGCCATTTTCCAGCGCCAGCTCAACACCGCCATCAAGCGCGCCCGCTTTTTGGCCCTGTTGCCCTACAGCGATCAGCACAAGATTTAAGGAAGCACAACCATGCAAATCATTCTGCTCGACAAGGTTGTGAACCTTGGTAATCTCGGCGAAATCGTTCGTGTCAAAGACGGTTACGCCCGCAATTTTCTGATCCCCTCAGGTCGTGCTCGTCGCGCCACAGAGGCTGCCAAGCAAGAGTTTGAAGCACGTCGTGCCGAACTCGAAAAGGCCGCTGAAGCCAAGTTGGCAGAGGCGCAGGCAATGGGTGAAAAGTTGGCTGGGCATGTATGCAAGCTGACCCAGAAGGCCGGTGTCGATGGTCGTTTGTTTGGCTCGGTGACCAACGCTGATATCGCCGAGGAACTCACGAAAGCGGGTTTTCCAGTGACCAAGGCGCAAATCCGCATGCCCAATGGCCATATCAAGGTGGTTGGCGACAGCACGATCGGTATCGCCGTGCACACTGATGTGGTGATTGACATCACCGTCTCTGTATACGGCGAATCCGTTTAAGCCGAGCTTTTATTCAAAAGGCCGCCAGGGCGTTTGCTCTGACGGCTTTTTTTTGTCTTGGACTTACAAAAAACATGCCTGTGCACAGCTTTTCCACATGTGTTGACCGATTTGTCCCCAGCATTCCATTAGACATCCAGGGTAGGGCGTCGTAGCATCTGGCCATAGAAGGAATATTCATGTCTACCGATCTCTCTGACCTTGCGTTGGTGCCGGAAAACTTTGTCCCTGACCGACAGGTGGCCCAACTGCGCATTCCGCCCCACTCGATCGAGGCCGAATCAAGTGTGCTCGGCGGTTTGTTACTGGACAACGCCGCGTGGGACCGGGTCAGCGACGTGTTGACGGAAAGTGATTTTTACCGTTACGAGCACCGCGCTGTTTTTGCCGCGATGAGCGCCCTGATCAATGGTTCCAAACCGGCCGATGTGATCACCGTCTATGAACACCTTCAAAGTACCGGCAAGGCCGAAGAAATCGGGGGGTTAAGCTACCTCAACGCACTGGCCCAATACGTTCCGAGCACGGGCAATATCCGTCGCTACGCCGAGATTGTGCGCGACCGCTCGATTTTGCGCAAACTGGTCTCGACCAGTGAAGAGATATCGGCCAATGCGTTCAACCCGAAAGGTCGACCCGTTGCTTCGATTCTGGATGAGGCCGAACAGAAAATCTTCAACATCGGCGAAGAGGGTGCGCGCACCAAGCAGGGTTTTCAAACCATGGACACGCTGGTGGTCGAGTTGCTTGACCGTGTCGAGGAAATGGCCAACAACCCCAACGACGTCACCGGTGTTCCCACTGGTTTTTATGATCTGGATCGTCTCACGGCCGGTTTTCAGGGGGGGGACCTGGTGGTGCTGGCCGCCCGCCCATCGATGGGCAAAACCGCGCTGGCCATCAACATTGCCGAGCACGTGGCGCTCAACGAGGGATTGCCAGTGGCGGTGTTCTCGATGGAAATGGGTGCTGCCCAATTGGCGGTGCGTATCGTCGGCTCCATTGGCCGCATCGATCAAGGTCATTTGCGCACCGGCAAGCTGACCGAGGAGGAGTGGCCGCGTCTGACCGAAGCCATAGAAAAGCTGCGCACGATCTCGCTGCACATCGACGAGACAGCGGGTTTGACCTCGAGTGAACTGCGGGCGAACGCCCGCCGCTTGTCGCGTCAATGTGGGCAACTTGGGCTGATTGTGGTCGACTACTTGCAGCTGATGAGCGGCTCCAATGGCAGCGACGGTGAAAACCGGGCGACCGAGTTAGGCGAGATATCCCGTGGCCTGAAAATGCTGGCCAAAGAGCTCAAATGTCCGGTGATCGCCTTGTCGCAGCTCAACCGAAGTGTCGAGACGCGTCCCGACAAGCGGCCGATGATGAGTGACCTGCGCGAGTCGGGTGCGATCGAGCAGGACGCCGACATCATCATGTTCATCTACCGTGACGAGTATTACACCAAGGACGCTTGCAAAGAGCCGGGTGTGGCCGAAGTGATCATCGCCAAGCAGCGCAACGGCCCGACCGGTGTGGTCAAACTGGCGTTCCTGAACAAGATCACCAAATTTGAGTCGCTGGCCACCGGTGCGACCGGTGATTTTTGAAACTTTCGGGTCAGAGGACTTCGCTCGCAAAATCCGCCAGCCTGGAGCGTTCCCCCCGGGCCAGCGTGATGTGCCCGCTGTGCGCCCACCCCTTGAACTTGTCCACCGCGTAAGTCAAGCCGGACGACCCCTCGGTGAGATAAGGCGTATCAATCTGGGCAATATTGCCCATGCAGATGATCTTGGTGCCGGGCCCAGCGCGGGTGATCAGTGTTTTCATCTGTTTGGGCGTCAGGTTTTGCGCTTCGTCGATGATCACGTATTTGTTCAGGAAAGTGCGGCCGCGCATGAAATTCATGCTCTTGATCTTGATGCGGCTGCGGATCAGTTCGTTGGTTGCAGCGCGACCCCATTCGCCGGCAGCGGTATCGGTCTTGCCAAGTACTTCCAGGTTGTCGTCGAGCGCACCCATCCAGGGGCCCATTTTTTCTTCTTCGGAGCCTGGCAAGAAGCCGATGTCTTCGCCCACGCTCACGGTGGCGCGGGTAACGATAATTTCGGTGTAGCGGCGCTCGTCGAGCACCTGGGTCAGCCCTGAGGCCAGCGCCAACAGCGTCTTGCCCGTTCCCGCCTGACCGGTGAGTGTGACAAAGTCGATTTCCGGGTCCATCAGCAGGTTCATGGCGAAATTCTGCTCGCGGTTGCGCGTGGTGATGCCCCAGACCGCATTTTTCAAATGGGTGAAATCACGCAGCGTCTTCAACACGGCAACCTTGCCACGAATCTCTGTCACGCGCGCGTACAGGCTGGGTTCGCCGGGTGTTTCAAAGAAGACAAACTGGTTGACCAGCAGTTGCGGCACGATCGGTCCATTGACGCGGTAAAAGGTGTGTGCGCCTTGTTGCCAGCTTTCCACGGCGCTGCCGTGGGTGCTCCAGAAATCGCTCGGCAAGGCAAAGGCGCCGGAGTAAAGCAAGTCGCCGTCTTCGAGCGTCTTGTCGTTTTGATAGTCGTCGGTAGACAAGCCCAG
>Ga0210053_1004001_pt1 | contig 11635 bp, 4 predicted proteins | sample CryGeymeta201512_FD_185467 | JGI IMG/M metagenome (GOLD analysis project Ga0210053, IMG submission 185467) | Groundwater microbial communities from Crystal Geyser aquifers in Utah, USA - Crystal Geyser metaG 2015-12 (SPAdes) (version 2) | ecosystem: Environmental > Aquatic > Deep subsurface >... | reverse complement strand
GATCGTGACCCAGCACTACACCATGCTGCAACGCAACCTGCTGTATACCGCCATCACCCGCGCCCGCAAACTATGCGTGCTGGCAGGCAGTCCGCGCGCCGTCAACATGGCCGTGCGCAATAACAAGGTTGCCCAGCGCTTCACGGCGCTGGAATGGAGGTTGGGTCGATAACCTTCTTGCATATCGCCCCATTAATGAAAAAGAGCGTCTTCTTGAATTATTGACCTGGTTTTGGGTCATTTGCAGGAAAATCTTGAGCACGAAGAGTTGACAGGATGAATTTAAGCCTTAAGAAGTCGACAAAATCGCCCCTCGCGTCTATACTTAACGAACAAGTCCCGCAGGAAGCCATCCCGCAGGACTTGCAAAATGCACTACGCGATTTCGCCGCGTAGCGGATAGGGACATCCTACCACACTCCCCGCCGCCCACGCAAATCGCGTCGGGCGGTTCTTGTTTTTCGAATGATGTTATTTAAAAGCTGTTGGGACAAGTAAGTAACTTCGAAGCAGGCAGAATAATCATGAATGTATTTGAACTCCGCAACCAGCTCGTAGACAACTACAAATCCTATATCTCCAGTTTCATCCAGATTCGGGACAAACGTATTCGCTCGCATGTGGATGAGCAATTAGAGGCTGGGCTTTTATGGCCCGAGCCGTTGATCCAGTTGAATCCGGCATTCCAACCCGCTCGCTATATCGATGAATTGGTGGCCGAAGGGGTTTTGCATAAGACATGCAAGGCTGTTTTCCGCAGAAAGAGTTTGGATGATTCAGGCGGAAGCCAATTGCGATTACACCAGCATCAAGAAGATGCGATTCGTGTTGCACAGTCGGGAAAAAACTATGTGCTTACAACAGGGACGGGTTCGGGGAAATCACTGGCGTATATTATCCCAATCGTTGATTTTGTACTGAAGAATGGAAGTGGCAAGGGCATTCAGGCGATTATTGTTTATCCAATGAACGCCCTGGCTAATAGCCAGCTGGGGGAGTTGGATAAATTTATCAATCTCGGTTTCCCAGACAATAAGGGGCAAGTCACATTTGCCAGATATACAGGACAGGAAGGGGATGAAGAGAAGAATCAGATCATGGCAAATCCACCCGACATCCTGTTGACTAACTATGTCATGCTTGAGCTGATTCTGACAAGACCAGATGAAAGAAAAACTTTGGTTTATGCTGCTCAGGGACTGCGTTTCCTTGTTTTGGACGAGTTGCATACATATCGTGGTCGCCAGGGTGCGGATGTTGCAATGCTTGTTCGCAGAGTGCGAAACATTCTGAATGCCGTGAATCTACAGTGTATTGGAACCTCGGCCACCCTTTCGAGTACTGGGGGATTCAATGATCAACAAAAAGATGTGGCCGCCGTCGGTACCAAGCTGTTTGGGGATACAGTCTTGCCTGAAAGTGTGATTGGCGAAACCTTGCGACGCTCAACGGTCGAAATGGATTTTAGCGATCCCATTCAATTTGAGAAACTAAAAGACAGAATTGCTTCGCCAGAAATTAAACTTGTTACCTACAATGACCTGATCAATGACCCGCTGGCAAGCTGGATCGAGAGTAATCTTGGACTGAAAACTGACAAGCAGGGGCGGTTGGTTCGAGCCATGCCTCGCAAAATGCTTGGTAAAGATGGTATTGCCCCCATACTCAGCAAACTAACAGGGCTTTCCGAGGAAACTTGCGCAAATGCGATTGCGCAAACCTTATTGCAAGGATATAACATCACTAACACTGATTCAGGGATGCCGGCTTTTGCCTTCCGTTTGCACCAGTTCTTTAATCGTGGGGATACGGTATATACATCAATAGAGCCGGAAGACGAAAGATACATAACCATTCGGGGACAAAAGTATGTCCCCGGCGACCGTTCTCGCGCATTATTACCGCTTGTCTTTTGTCGTGAATGTGGACAGGAATATTATGTTGTCCGTAAAATAAAGGATAACGAAACACAAGAGCCTGTGTTTATTTCACGCGAATTCTCGGATCGCGCAGACGATGAAGATTCGGAAATCGGCTATTTATTTGTCAACACAGAGAATCCGTGGCCGTCAGGTCAAGACGAGATCAATAGTCGAGTGCCGGAAGATTGGCTTGAAGAAAAAAAAGGCGGTCTTCAAATAAAACAGGACCGGCGTAAATATTTACCGGAGCAGTTCCACCTGGATACATCTGGAACACAGTCTGATCAAGGAATTACAGTTCAATTTCTTGCAGGTAAATTTAATTTTTGTTTGCATTGCGGCGTTTCTTACAATCGTCGCCAGGGCTCGGAATTTGCCAAATTAACCCAGTTAAGTTCCGGTGGTCGCAGTACGGATACAACCATTTTGAGTTTGACCCTGATCCGCAATTTGAGAAACGATCCTAATTTGCAGGGTAATGATAGGATCAAAAAATTATTGAGTTTTACGGATAACCGTCAGGATGCATCCCTGCAAGCTGGGCATTTCAATGATTTTATTGAAATGGTTCTGCTGAGGTCAGGAATTTACAAAGCGGTTGAGCAGGCAGGAAGTGCAGGAATACATCACGATGTTCTTCCGCAAAAAGTGTTCGATGCTCTTGGGCTGGATTTTTCTTTATATGCCGTGGATCCAACGGTTAGGTTTGCTCAAAAGAATGAAACAGAACGCGCTTTACGTGAGGCGCTTGGATATCGAATCTATCGCGATTTGAAACGTGGATGGCGCATTACTTCACCCAACCTTGAACAGTGCGGTTTGCTGGATATTGAATACACATCGCTTGAAGATGTGTGTTCTGCGGAAGACCTTTGGCAAAATGCTCATCCCGCGTTGGCTGGAGCAAGCCTGGAAACGCGGAAACAGGTTTGTAAAGTTTTATTGGATTTCATGCGCCGTGAACTGGCGATAAAGGTGGATTACCTTAATCCAATTTACCAGGAAAGCTTGAAGCAATTGAGCAGTCAGCGATTAAGCCCACCTTGGGCGGTAGATGAAAGTGAAAAACTGGATCATGCCGCTGTGTTGTTCCCACGTTCACGCCAATCACAGGGAAATGATGACTATGGCGGCAATGTATATCTTTCTGCTCGTGGCGGGTATGGACAATTCCTGAGAAGAAAAAATACCCTTCCAAATTTTGACGGGGCTTTAAAGACAAAAGATGCAAGTGTAATGATCCAGCAAATACTGGATGCTTTACGCGCAGGCGGATTGGTTGAAATTGTTCAAGAGTCGAATGGACAAGGTGAAGTCAACGGTTATCAAGTTCCCGCTTCGGCGATGGTGTGGAAAGTTGGAGATGGCACAAAGCCATTCCATGATGTGATCCGCGTGCCGCGAGTATCCACTGAGGGTGGAAGAACGAATCAGTACTTTGTTGATTTTTACAAGAATGTGGGCGAAGACATGCACGGGTTGGAAGCGCGTGAACATACCGCTCAGGTTCCAAGTGAAGAACGCCAGAAACGTGAGAATTTATTCCGTGAAGGAAAACTGCCCATTTTGTATTGTTCTCCTACAATGGAATTGGGCGTGGACATTTCTGAATTGAATGTTGTCAACATGCGTAACGTTCCGCCAACACCTGCCAATTACGCCCAACGCAGCGGACGCGCGGGCCGTAGTGGACAACCTGCATTAGTGTTTACGTACTGCACAATAGGCAGTAATCACGACCAGTATTATTTCAAGCGGCAGGATAGGATGGTTGCGGGCGCTGTGACTCCGCCGAGATTGGATATTAGCAATGAAGACCTTTTACGCGCTCATGTTCATGCTGTCTGGTTGGCAGAGGTAGGTTTGGATCTTGGTAAATCGCTGAAAGACTTGCTTGATATTTCGGGAAATGATCCAACTCTCAAGGTTTTAGATTTTGTTCAAGCAGCTTTGGATTCAGTAGAAGCCAGAAAAAAAGCACTCAAAAGAACCAGAATGATCTTGAGCGAAGCAGAAGATGAATTAAAGAAAACAGATTGGTATAGCGACGCCTGGCTTGATGGCGTAATGAATCAAATTCCGCAGAAATTCAACCAAGCCTGTGAGCGTTGGCGTGGATTGTATCGCGCTGCAAAGGGGCAACAAAAAACACAGCAAAAAATATTGGATGACATGTCGCGTCCATCAAAAGATCGTGATTTGGCAAAAAAACTTTGGCTGGAGGCGCTCAGCCAGCTTGAGTTGTTGACCGATGCAAAGAATTTAGTGCAATCTGATTTTTATTCATATCGTTACTTTGCCAGTGAAGGCTTTCTGCCTGGCTATAGTTTCCCGCGCCTACCGCTCTCTGCCTTTATTCCTGGGCGGCGCATTCGCGGCGATAAGGATGAATTCCTGTCGCGTCCGCGTTTCTTGGCGATCTCAGAGTTTGGTCCACAGTCCATTATTTATCATGAAGGCTCCCGATATACGATCAGTAAGGTGAATTTGCCAATCTCGGATACGGGGGATGGCGTGGCAACCACGCAGGCAAAACACTGTCCTGCTTGTGGATATTTCCACCCTGAATCGACGGGCAATCAAGACCGTTGCGAAAGGTGTCATGCCCAACTCGATCCACCGATCACCCCTCTGTTCCGTTTGCAGAATGTTTCAACAAGACGACGGGACCGTATCAGTTCAGATGAAGAGGAACGTATGCGGCAGGGATACGAATTGCGCACCGCGATTCGTTTCCAGGAAACGCAAACAGGCGACCTGTCCGCACAATCGGCTGTGCTACTCAAGGATGGAGAGGAACTCGCCAAGTTGACCTATGCAAGCGCTGCTACGATTTCTCGAATTAATGTGGGATGGAGGCGGCGTGCGAATCAATCTCAATTGGGATTCGTTTTAGATATCGAACGCGGTGATTGGGGAAAGGAAAAAGATGAGCAAAAGGATGAACAGGGCAACCCGCTTTCAGGTCGCACGAAGCGGGTCATCCCGTTCGTGGAAGATACGAAGAACAGTCTATTGTTTGAGCCTGCGACTCAATTGGATGAAAAGCAGATGGCATCTTTGCAGGCGGCATTGAAGTCGGCAATTCAGATCAAGTATCAACTCGAAGATAGTGAACTTTCAGCAGAGCCGCTGCCTTCACCCAAAATTCGGAAAATGATCCTGTTTTACGAATCGGCAGAGGGCGGAGCGGGTGTGTTGCGTCGCTTGCTGGACGACCCGCAGGCATTTGCGGATGTCGCCCAGTTGGCTTTGCAGTTGTGCCATTTTGACCCGCAAACGGGCGAGGATAAATTGCACGCAGAGGGCGTGGACGAAAACTGCGAAGCCGCTTGTTACAACTGTTTAATGAGTTACTACAACCAGATGGAACACCGCCTGCTTGACAGGAAAACAATCAGGGCCGTTTTGATGGAGTTGAGTGGTGTAGTTGCGAAAACATCCCCTTCAGCATTGTCGCGTGAAGAACATCTGAGACGCTTGCACAATTTGTGCCAGTCCGACCTTGAGCATGAATGGCTGGATTTCATGGAACAGCGCAACTTGACCCTACCTTCTCATGCGCAGAAATTGGTTGAGAGTTGCCACACACGACCTGATTTCCTGTATGAAAAGGATTGCGTTGCCATTTATGTGGATGGTCCACACCACGATTTTGCCTCTCGAAAAGAACGCGATGTTAGCCAAGCTGAGTGTATGGAAGACATCGGCTACACCGTTGTTCGGTTTGATGTAAAAGATGATTGGGAAGGCATCATTGCAAAACATCCACACATCTTTGGGGTGAAATCATGACCTTTGCAGTAGGCTCTCTTGTCAAGGCGCGTGGACGCGAGTGGGTTGTCCTGCCAGAGTCGGATGAGCAAATGCTGGTAGTACGCCCCCTGGGTGGATCAGACGAAGAGATTGCAGGAATTTACCTTCCACTCGAAAAAGTGGAGCAGGCACGGTTTGATCTACCTGATCCAACTTTGACGGGTGATTATCTATCGGCAAGATTGTTGCGCGACGCGGTTCGGCTCGGCTTTCGATCCAGCGCGGGGCCTTTCCGTTCGTTTGCGCGCTTGGCATTTGAGCCGCGGCCATATCAGCTTGTGCCATTGCTGATGGCGTTGAAACTGGACCCTGTTCGTTTGCTGATTTCAGATGATGTGGGTATTGGTAAAACGATTGAAGCAGGATTGATCGCGCGTGAATTGCTGGATCGCGGCGAAGTGGACCGGTTGGCTGTCTTATGTCCGCCACAACTGGCCGAACAATGGCAGGCTGAACTTCGAGATAAATTCCATATCGAAGCGGAATTGGTCCTGCCTGGCACTGCGGCAAGATTGGAGCGAAACGCATCCCTGGGGCAATCGCTGTTTGATCTGCACCGCTTCGTAATCGTATCGCTAGATTTCATTAAGACCGACAAGCGGCGGGCTGAGTTCTTGCGCGCCTGCCCCGAATTGGTGATCGTGGATGAAGCCCATACCTGTGCATTTGCTGAGGGGCGCGGCAGGCATCAGCGCCACCAGTTGGTCAGTGGTTTGGCTAAGAATCCGAATCGGCATATTGTTTTAGTAACAGCCACACCCCATAGCGGAAAGGAAGATGCTTTCCGCTCACTGCTCACTATTCTGGAAGATGATTTTTCTAATCTGCCCGATGATATGACGGGACCTGAAAACGAAACACATCGCCGCAGACTGGCAATGCAATTTATTCAACGCCGCAGAGCGGACATTCGCAGTTATATGGATGCAAATACCCCCTTTCCAGATCGCGAAGAGGGCGAAGATACTTACACGCTTTCACCAGAATACAAGAAATTATTTGACCGCGTTTTGGAATATGCACGTGAGACCGTGCGTGACGTGCAGGATACAAGCAAGAATCAATTTCATCTACGAGTGAAATGGTGGTCTGTGCTGGCTTTGCTGCGTTCGCTGGCATCCAGCCCTGCGGCTGCGGCAGCAACTTTACGCAACCGAGCGGCAACTGCCGAAGCGGAGACTGTTCAAGAAGCGGATGAAATTGGCAAGCGCACCATTCTCGATATGATGGAGGATGAATCCGCTGAAGGCATGGATATTGTGCCCGGCAGTGACATCGGCGGTGAGGAAGAGGAATCTGTATCCAATCGCCGCAAGTTGTTGGAGATGGCGCGGATTGCTGATTCTTTGGTCGGCGAAAAAGACGAAAAATTAAATAAAGCGATCAAGTTGGTAAAAGATTTGGTCAAGGATGGCTTTCGTCCGATCTTGTTTTGCCGCTTCATCCCAACAGCGGATTATGTAGCAGAGGCTTTGCGCAAGGCATTGCCGAATAGCGTGGAAGTTGTCTCGATCACAGGGAGTTTGCCGCCTGCAGAGCGTGAAGCGCGTATAGAGCAAATGGGAGAATCTGAGAAGCACGTTCTGGTTTGCACGGACTGTTTAAGCGAAGGCATTAATCTGCAAGAACATTTTGATGCGGTAGTGCATTACGATCTCTCGTGGAACCCGACCCGCCACGAACAACGCGAGGGACGTGTGGATCGCTTTGGTCAGAAGACAAAGAAAGTTCGCGTGTTAACTTACTATGGCACAGACAATCAGATTGACGGCGTGGTTTTGGATGTGCTTTTACGCAAACACCGCACGATCCGCAGTTCGCTGGGAATTTCGGTTCCCGTGCCAGTGGATACCGAAAAGGTTGTAGAAGCGATCTTCGAGGGCTTGCTGCTGAAATCCAAACCGAGCGCAATGGACAATTACTTGCCTGGCTTTGAAGAGTTCATGCGCCCCACGCGCGAAGACCTATATGGTAAATGGGATGCTGCCACAGAGCGCGAGAAGCGTTCACGGACTTTATTCGCGCAAGAGACGATCAAAGTGGATGAAGTCTCGCATGAGTTGCAAGCAGCGCAAGATGCGGTTGGCTCAGGGGTTGACGTGCAATCTTTCACCCGCAATGCCTTGAAGATGGTTGGCGCAAGTGTTCAGGGAGAATCTCTTCTGAAAGCGGATGTGACCGAAGCGCCACAGGGATTGAAGGATCTGCTCAATCAATCGCTTGGCGCTGGTTACAAGCCGAAGTTTTCGGCGCGCTTTGATTTGAACACAAAAGAGGGTGAATACTTCCTGACCCGCACTCACCCGTTGATCGAGAGCCTTTCATCATTTGTGTTAGAAAGTGCGCTTGATTCTCAAAATGAAAAAGATATGAAGAATCCCGCCCGCCGTTGCGGCGTGATCCGCACGAAAGCGGTGGAGAAACGAACAACTGTGTTGCTGGTGAGATTCCGATATCACATTATCAAGGAAAAGAAGGGCGAGGAAAATAAGCCTTTGCTGGCAGAAGAGTGCGGGCTTCTGGCATACAGGGGCGCGCCAGAAAGTGCGGAATGGTTGAGCAAGGAAGAAGCCGAGAAACTCTTGCAGGCTTCGCCTGACCAAAACGTGAACCCTGACCAGGCGCGTGATTTTGTGCAAAAGGTGATTGATGGCTTTGACGCTTTGCGCCCGCATTTGGACGAAACCGCAAAGCAGTTAGGCGATCAGTTGCTGGATGCCCACCAGCGGGTGAGACTTGCTTCAAAGCAAAAAGGTGTGCAAACCCACGTTGAACCCAACCTCCCGCCCGATGTGCTTGGGATTTATGTTTATTTGCCGAAAGTCTGAGAGAAAAAATAATGATAGAAATTATAGAAGAGTTGCAAAGGGACGCTGCAGAAAGACTCTTGGCAGAACTTCAAGAAGATCATGACTTTGGCTCTATTCAAGATGTGCTGAATAAGCCACATGTGTTTCGTGTGAAGATCTATGCCAAAGATTTTGATGACATATTGATAAATTCATCCACCGAGTTGAGAGAATTACAGCAAAGCGAGTATCCAAATCTGAGTGCTGTTATTAGGAGCATTATTGCAGAAGACAATTTTTTGAATAGAATACATGGCAATCGAGGTTTGAGCGGAATTATAGTTAAAAAATATCGCGATGAATTTCTAAAAAACAACTTGAAACCAGAAAGTTTTTTCATTGTTGACAGAATTGATTATCCCCAAATGAATAAGAATGGACTATTCTATGTCAGAGATGGTATGCACCACCTTGTGGCATACGGGTTGGCTACCAAAATGAATGAGGATGCCTTTCCTATCATTGGCTATTATTGCAAGTAATTATCTATTAACATCAAGGCTTGAGCAAAAAATCGGAACATGGAAAAAATCAAACTTACAATCAAGTATTGGCAAATGGTTCTGTCCGAAGCATGGAATATTGCATGGAGAGATTCTGGTGTAAAAAGATTCACACTTGCACTTTTTGGTGCTTTGATATTTTTTATTATTTTGTTTTCCTTGAGCACCGCTGGGGTGTTGCCAGAAAATTGGCGCATTTTGATAGGAGACTTCAGCGCCGAAGTGCGAACAAACCTTCTTTATTCGCTGGGTGCGATTCTAATAGGTACTATCATATTCACCTTTTCTCTTGTCTATGTTCCTGCAAAGATTCATGATGCACAGAATAGGAGAATCGCACAACTTGAAAGCAGGAATAAGAGTAAGTCAATAAAGACAGATAAAATAAAATTTGAACCTAAGGAAGAATATCCAAAACTAAATGGAGGTGAATATTATGCCTATCTGGAGATACAGAACAATGAAAATGATGATTTGAGGGATTGTTACGCCACGCTCAACCAATTGTTCATAAAAGATGCTGATGGCTGGCTGAATATGACTGAAAGGATAAACCCTAATCTAAATCATTTGACTTGGCCTGGTTTTAGAAGAGAAGAAGAAAAGATTGTCAGAAGAAAGAAAACATCAAGGATTAATATAGCTAAAACAATCCCGAATAACATTGCCTTTATCTTTGAAAATGGCGATAATCCAGCACTTCTCTCCATGTATGAATCGGATAAAGTCTATTACGTAGATGTTGAAGTCAATGGTCTTCTTAATGGAAAGCCAATAGATGGAGTAGTTTTTCGCGGTTTTCTCCATTATGTTGCTAAATTGACGCAAGAGGAAAACAGACCCCCACTACCTTACTTCAGACTTTACATTGAACCAGGAGAAATAGATGAAAAAGAAATTCCACCTTCAACAATCAAGAGTATTCAATCATGACAAACACCCATCGCACCCCTTTCCTCACCATTCGCGCCGAAGGCGCGCTCCTACCCGTTGACATCCTCCAGCGGGTCGTGGAGAATGACCACGATCTCGGCGGGCTGACACCTGAGAGTTATCATCTTTCGGGGGAGAAGTTGAATGAGGCGATTAACCGTTCGTGGAATCGTCTGCTTGGGGCGTGGGCGGCGTTTCGCGTGGCGCGGGAGAAGTTGCCTGAAGGCGACCCTGGGACTTCGGTGACGCGCGAGAAGTGGCTGCTGCCGTTGTTCGATGAGTTGGATTATGGGCGGTTGCAGATTACAAAGGCAATTGATATTGAAGGTAAGCCTTATGGCATTTCGCATGGGTGGAATGAGGTGCCGATTCATTTGGTCGGGTGTGGCGCTGAACTTGATAAAAGAACAGCAGGTGTAGTTGGCGCGGCGAAAGCCAGCCCGCATAGTTTGGTGCAGGAGTTGCTCAATCGCAGTCCTGAGCGGATGTGGGGATTTGTGTCGAATGGGTTGCGGATGCGGGTGTTGCGCGATAATGCCAGTTTGACTCGTCAGGCGTATTTGGAATTTGATCTGGAAGCGATGATGAACGGCGAGGTGTATGCGGACTTCGTCGTGTTGTGGTTGGTGTGTCATCAGTCGCGGGTAGAGACATCCCAAAGTCGGGAGACTTTGGAGTCCTGTTGGCTTGAGAAGTGGTCGAAGGCGGCGCAGGAGCGGGGGACGCGGGCGTTAGAAGGGTTGCGGGTTGGGGTGCAGAAAGCTATCGAGGCGTTGGGTAAAGGCTTCATTGCGCAACCAGCTAACGGGTCGTTGCGAAGCGCGCTCTCATCGGGGGCGGTATCCACTCTGGATTTGTATCGTCAGTTGTTGCGGCTGGTCTATCGTCTCATCTTCCTGTTTGTTGCCGAAGACCGCCAGTTGTTGTATGACCCCGCGTCGGATGCCGAGGCGCGCAAACGGCACGCAGATTATTATTCCACTGCCCGTTTGCGAAGGATGGCGGAGCGCGTGCGCGGGAGTCGTCATGCTGACCTGTACGTGGCGCTCAAACTGGTGATGGATAAGTTGGGGAACGAGGGCGCGCCTGAGTTGGGTTTGCCCGCGCTGGGCGGGTTCCTGTTTTCGCGTTCGGCGATGAGCTCTCTGGCAGATTGCGACCTGTCGAATGCCGCGCTGTTGGATGCGGTGCGTTCGCTGGCGTTCTCGCACGCCTACGGCAGTGGGCGGGTGCGTCGCGCGGTGGATTATAAGAATCTCGGTTCGGAGGAACTGGGCAGTATTTACGAAAGCCTGCTCGAACTGCACCCGCTGGTCAATACGGATGCGGCGTCGTTCGAGTTGACGGCGGTGAGCGGGAGCGAGCGTAAGACCACGGGCAGTTATTACACGCCGAGCAGTCTGATTCAGGTGCTGATCGATTCGGCGCTGGAACCAGTTATCGGTGAGGCATTGAAGCGCGCGGGCACTTCTATCGAAAATCAGCAAGCGGCAATCCTAAATCTAAAAGTGGTTGACCCCGCCTGCGGTTCGGGACACTTTCTCGTGGCGGCGGCGCACCGCTTGGCTCGTCGGCTGGCAACTGTGCGCACGGGCGAGGGCGAGCCTGCCCC
>Ga0210053_1003989_pt1 | contig 11657 bp, 5 predicted proteins | sample CryGeymeta201512_FD_185467 | JGI IMG/M metagenome (GOLD analysis project Ga0210053, IMG submission 185467) | Groundwater microbial communities from Crystal Geyser aquifers in Utah, USA - Crystal Geyser metaG 2015-12 (SPAdes) (version 2) | ecosystem: Environmental > Aquatic > Deep subsurface >... | reverse complement strand
CTCTGCGCGGGCTGGGCGGGCCATGTGCGACGCATCCTCCGCTGTCTTCGTCCTTCGTTCGCCGCTGAGAGTATCCCATCATGGTCGCTCTGTCAATACTGAACTTTGAAAGCACGGCCCCGGTGTCGCGGTGTCGCTCGCTGCACGCGTCCCGCCACAGCCAAGCGGTGGGCGGAAACGAGGATTGCAGGATTTGGGTGTTTACAATCGCCGGCGGGCACGTCATGCTGCACTTGATCTGTCTCCACTGGGCACCCCCCTGCTCGGTGCGATGGACTGTCTCGTTCGCTCCGCCAAGGAGGGAGTAGCAGTGCGCCGTATTGTCTTGTGCGTCCTCGTGTGTCCATTCCTTGGGGATGCCCTGACAGGTTGTGGTGGATCAGGTGGCGGCTCCGGTGTTGCGGCGAACGGCGGCGCAGCGGGCAAACCCTCCATCCTCCCCGCCTTCGCCAGCCTCAATCTCTATTCCGTCGGTAGCCCTTTCAACAGTGCCCTCGGCGTCGACCCCGAAGTCGATCCCAGCTCGACGACGTTGGTGCAAAGCTTGGTCAGAGCCGCAGCCTTCGTCCTCCAGGTCAGGCAGTACTCAGCGCCCGTCTACTTTGCGCCTGATACGCGGCAGTCCGGGCAGCACGACGTGACGCTCACGTGCGGTCCCCACTGGGAGCTGGGCGTCAGCGTCATGAAGGGAGTTCCGATTCCCGACTGGGCGGAACCCGGGACGGACACGGACGGCGACACCCCTCCCACGGGGTGCGGAGAAGGTTCCGATCAGGACAACCACATGGTCGTCCTGGACCTGGCGAACCGCTGCGAGCACGACTTCTGGCAAGCCCGCAAGGAGAACGGCAGATGGGTGGCAAGCTGGGCGAATAGCATTAGTCTGGAGAGCAGCGGGGTCTATCCGGCAGGAATCTCCACGCGCGGGTCGGGGTTCGCGTTCCTGGGCGGGGTCATCTGGCCGGACGAACTCAAGCGCGGGGTCATCACTCACGCGCTGGGATTCAGCTACCCCTACACGAAGTCGGGCGGTCCCGTGGCACCGGCCACGGACAGCGACGGGATCACCGACGACCCTACAGCCATCCCCGAAGGTGCGCTCCTTCAGTTGGACCCCTCCTTCGATCTTGGCGGGCTGTCGGGCTACGAGCTGACGATCGCTAAGGCGCTTCAGATGTATGGCATGTACTGCGTCGATACCGGCGGTGAGAGTGGCATCGGGCTCTATGCCGTGGATTCGAAGAGCGCGGCGAGTAACCCGTATGCAGGCGTCCTGCCCGACGCAGACTTCGTGACACTTCCCGACATTCCCCTCGACCGGTTTCGTGTACTCAAGCTGGGCCCGCAAGATGCCGACTTCCAGCAGAAGCTGCAACTCATTCCCAGCGGCTGCGCTACGTTCGAGTAGCAAACTGCACCCGGAAAGGAAACCCAATGCCAATCTTTCGACTACGAGGCGGGCTAACCGTTGTAGTGCTGCTCGGCGCCACGTTGGCGGGACACACCCAGTCTCTGGGCGGCGATGTGAACGCCGACGGGGTGGTGGACTTGCGCGATGGTCTCCTGGTCCTGCGTCACGTCGAGGGCGTCGGCGCCTTGGGCGCGGAGGAGCAGGCGCGAGCCGACGTGTGGCCCCTGCCGGGGACCGGCGGGCGGGCCACCGGCGACGGCGCGGTGACGGCGGCCGACGCCCAGCAGATCCTGCGTTACGTCGTCGGCGCGGCCACTCGCGGCGAACTGACCGGTCAGTTGGAGGGGCCGGTGATTCTTGGGTTCGATCCCGGTGCCGGCAGCGTCGGCACGCAAGTCGTGATCGGAGGGGTGAACTTCGTCGCCGGCAGCACCACCGAGAACCAAGTGACCCTTGCCGGGGTCGCGTGTCCGGTGGTGAATGCCACCGCCACGGCGCTGACCATCACGATCCCCCCGGAGGCCCAGACGGGATACTTCACCGTCACCTCGCCCGGAGGCAGCGACAGCAGCGATGAGTTGTTCAGCCTGATCGCGACCCAAATCGGTCAACTGATGCTGCCCAGTCGCTTGCGCGGTCGCCAGTCACCAGCGGATTTCGTAGTCGAGAGTGATGTGGGTTCGGCCACCCCCGGGGCCACCGGCGGCTTCGACTTGCCTCTGACGGCGGCGCCGTTCACGACCGTCACCGCGTTGCCGAAGGCCGGTGGCGACCAGAGCTTGCTGGCAATCTTCAGTCCCGATGCTTCCAGTTCGTTCCAGATCGGCGCGCGCTCGACGGCCATCGCCATGCTGTTCCTCCATCCAGGCGTCCTGCCTGGGAGCGCCTTTCCTCAGGCACAACTGCCCGCCCTGATCGAGTCGCTCCCCCAGACGAGTGCGCTGGCCCAGGCCTATGAGAACGCCTTCGTGACGGGCGGCGATCCGTTCGCGGACGCACAAGTTCTGGCGGCCTGGAAGACCGCTTTGGAGGCGCTCTTCGCCGCCTTGGCGCAACAATCGCCGGCGCCTCAACAGACAACGCGGTCACTGCAGGAAGATCTTTCGGCGGGGATTCCTGTGTTGCGGAAGCTCGACGTGCGCGCGCTGAACGTCGCGGTGCGAATCCGAGGGGACGACGCCGAGCTGCAGGTCGCCAACCGGCGAATGACACCTGTGGACTGGCTGACGAGAACCGTTCTGGTGGACCCGCAGGAGTTCCCCAATGGCGTGAGCGATCTCGAGTCGGCGGAGGCGCTGCGGCGGTATGCAGCGCTGAAGACGGTCAATGTCGGGATGGTCACGGCCAGCGGGCTATTCAGCTACGTTGCTTTCATCGACGACGTGGTGTTAGGGCTGGTCGAAGGAGGGTACAACCTGTTCTCCTCCGCCGACCTGTCTTTCTTCGGCAAGCCCGCCCTCCGGCTGGACGGAAGCAAGGGAGGCGTCTACCTGCTGCGGGCGTACAGCGGCGCTTTCCGCCCCACGGATCCCACGGAGTTCGACTCGCCCCTCATCGGCGGCAGCGACTCGACGGCCGCGCTGCTGCTCAATCTCACTGGGATCGCCGTCGATACGCTCAGCGCTGTGCTCGGGTCGTTCGGCAGCAAGGAATTGCAGGCGAAGGTTTTCCGCACGGTCGCGCTCACGGTGGCCAAGAAGTCCGCGCAGTCGAAGCTGGTCGCCGCGCAATCCCCGAGCAGTCGCCAGACCGCCGAACTCGCAGAACTAGCATGGGAGGTGGTCACGACTGCCTTCGGAGCGGCCGCGGAAACAACGGCGAACGAGGCGCCGAACCTCACCAGCGTAAAGACCAAGTTCAAAGCGCTGGTCGGGTCGTTCAATGTGCTGAAGAAGGTCGCCACCATCGGCAAGATCGCCGAACGCGTCTCGGCATTGGTGACTGGCTACCCGCCGAGCGCCCTCCTGAATGTCTTCGGCGACGCAGTTGGCAAGGTCACTCCGCTCGAGACAGCGCTGGTGGTCGTCGGCGACCCATGGGCCCCGCTCATCTTGGACCACCCGACGCGAGTGCTGCCAGGCGCGCAGTTCACCATCACCGGGCGGAACTTCGCGCTGACCGCCGCGGATAACAGGGTTGTCATTGGCAACGACCAGGTCGAAGTCAATGCCGTGAACGCCGAGGGAACCCAGCTCACGGTCCGCGCTCCTGACCGTCGGATCTTCTCCGGGCGGCTGCTGGTGAAGAACCCCAAAGGCAACGCCATCAGCGACAAACGCGTCGAAGTCGGCCGCGTGCCGACGCTGGACTCCGTGATCCCCACCTCCGGCTTCGCGTTTGTTGATCCCGTGCCCACCGAGTTTGCGGGCTTCACCGGCACGGACGTCACGCTCACCGGCAGCCTATTTGATCCGGCCGGCGACCGGGTGTTCTTCGGGACCGTCGAAGCGCCCATCGACCCCACTCGAAGCACCGCCACGAAGCTGGTCACGCGCGTCCCCCGCGGTCCCGAGGGCCAGGTGGACGTGGTCGTGCAGACGAAGGACGACGACAAGACCAATGCCCTCCCCTTCCTGGCCTTCGGCACACCCGAGGTGGTTTCTGCGGCGCCCGCCAGAGGGAAGACCGGTTCACTCGTCGTGGTGAGGGGGCGCAATCTGGGCAGCGCTCCCGAAGACGTACAAGTCTTCTTCCGTCGTTCAGCCGGAGGCCCCGAAGAGCAGGCGACCGTCGGCACGGTCTCGCCTACCAGCTTGACGGCGACGGTGACGCTGACGCTCACTCCCGGTGAGCCCGATACGCCCGTCGATGTCCGCGTGGTGACGCCCCGTGGACAGACGGTGACGAAGGGCGTGTTCCTCCTCGAGCCCGGTCGGCTGGTCGGCACCACCATTCGGGTCAACACCGTTCAGGACACCAACGCCCAAGACGACTTCCTGTCGCTGCGCGAAGCGATCCTCTTGGCCACCACGGGCGCGACGGGACACGCGCTCTCCACGGCGGAAGAGAACTTCGTCGACCGCATCGTGCCCAACTCCGTGCCCGGCAGGCTGGTCAACGACACGGTGGTCCTCCAGGTGGGCGGCACGATCGCGCTCACTTCCCCCCTGCCGGAGATCAACGGGGGCTTCGACAACCTCGGCATCGGCACGTTAGACGCCACCGGGCTCAACGCTCCGCCGCTGGTCATCACGTCCAATGGCAACAGCGTCGGCACGTTCGACATCCGCGGCGCCAAGGGCGCGGCGTGCGTCGTCTGGGGGAACAACAACAAGCTGTTCCCAAAGGTCACTGACTGCGGTATCGGGCTCCAGTTCATCGACGCCTCCAACAACACCGTGTGGGGCAACATCGTCGGGCTGGGTCTCGAAGGCAACGGGATCGGGGTGGAGATTCGGGGCGAGTCCACCGGGAACGTGCTCAACGGGCTGCGCGTCGCCGCCTCGAAAGCCGGCGCCGAGATCCCGTCGGGCGTCGGCATCTGGGTCCATGGCGACGCCCAATACAACGACCTCAAGAGCTGCACAATTACGGGCAACGCCTCCCACGGCGTGATGTTCTCCGAAAACGCCGCGTACAACACCGTCACCAGCGGAAACGTCTGGGCGAACGGCGGTGACGGCATTCGTCTGGAGGGCGCTGGCGTGACGGGCAACTTCCTCAACCAGCCGCGGATTGGCGTCGATAAAAGTGGGAGCGCCGAGGACAACGGCGTTTCCTTGCGCAACCAAGGAAACGGCGTGACCCTCGGCGGCGGCGCGCACGGCAACTTCGTCGGCACCGAGACGACGTTCTTTGGTCCGTTTCAGGTGGAAGTGCGGCCCTTCCCCACGCTCATCGCCAACAACGGCGGCCACGGCGTCGAGGTGCAGGGGACGAACACCAACGGCAACGTCATCCGCAACTGCCTGCTGGGGCTCCCCACTGCCGGCAACCAGAAGAGCGGCGTGGCGGTCACGGACAGCACTGGCAGTCCGCAGCAAACTCAGATCGAGCAGAACGAGATCGGCGGCAATGCGGAGAACGGCATTCTGGTCTCCGCCGCCGCGGGAGGGAACGCCAGCGGGGCGACCAGCATTCGAGGGAACCTCACCGGCGCATTCGACGTGCTCCACCGCATGCAGTTTGAAGCACCTCCGCTGAACCAGACGCAGCTCGCCCGGAATGGAGCGGTCGGGATCGCCATCGCGACGAGCGGCGCCGGTGTCGTGGTGCGCGACAACCGCCTGCTGTCAGAAGCCAAGGGGCTCGAGGTGGTTGGCGGGCAGGATGTGACCGTCCGCGACACCCAGGCGGAGAGCACCGGCGGCATTGGCGTCCATCTGCACGGCGGCGCGAAGCGGGTGCGGCTGGAGAACTGCTCCATCACGGGGAGTGAAGGAGTGGGCGTCCAACTGGAGTCCGTCACGCAGATTGCCCTGGTGGGTCTCGACGTGACCGGCGGCAAGGCCGCTGGCATCGTGCTGAAGACCAGCTCGGAGAACTCGTTGACTGCCGGGACCGACATCGCGGGAGGCGTAGACAGAGGCGCGATTCGGAACAACCTGGGCGATGGTATCCGACTCGAGGCGGGCTCCTCTCGGAACCTGATCTCGCAGCAGCTCGTGGACGGCAACGCCGGTAACGGGATTGCACTGTCAGGCAGCCTCGGAAACACGTGGGGCAACGACATCCGCAACTGCACCCTCAGCAACAACGCGGCCGACGGGGTCTACGTGCAGGCGGGCGTGAACACGACCACGATCGGCGGGGTGGTATCCTTCGGCAACTCCCTCTACGGGAACGCCGGTTGGGGCATCCACCTGGCGCCGGGCACTCGCGGACGCGCCGCCATCCCCGACCCCAATGTCACGGTTGCCGGCAACTTCATCGGCCCCGACGAAACCAGCAATCAAGCGCCCGCACCGAACGGACTCGGGGGCGTCCTGGTCGAAGACGGGTGGCTGAACGTGCAGATTGGTGGTCGGGGGCTTCCCACGCCCATTGCTGGTGGTCTGCCGACGGAGGGCAACGTCATCGCTGGCAACAAAGGCCCCGGCATTCAGGTAGCCGGCAGCACCACGACGGGCGCCGGAATCCACGGCAACCTAATTGGCGTGGCGCTGAACGGCGAGACGCGCTTGGCCAATCAAGGCGCTGGCATCGAGGCTATTGATACCCAGGAACTCCGAATCGGCGCCCTGAACGGGAATGTGATCTCGGGCAACACCGGCGCTGGCGTCCGGCTCCGAGGGCTGGTCTCGCCGGTGGTCTCCGGGAACCTCATTGGGACCAACCTTGGCGGTGACCGTCGCTTAGGCAATGACGGTGACGGGATTCTGTTGGACGGCGTCGAAGGCGCCCGCGTCGCCGACAATCGCGTGGTGGACAACGCCCGCGGCATCGTCCTCACCGGCGCCAGTTGCAGGCACAATCAAGTGCTGACCAATACGCTCGGTTTGGGGAGTGGCGAGCAGCGCCTGGGCCAGCGGGGAGCCGGAATCGCCGTGCTGGCAGGGGCGACGCAGAATGTGCTCCAGGGCAACACCGTCGCCCTGAGCAGCAATGCCTTCGGGGTGCAACTCGGCGGCGGGACCCGGAATCCCGTTGTGGCCGGCTCGATCTTCGGGAACGAAGCCGGAGGCATCGGCGCCGCCGGCCCGGCTCCACCGACGGTCACGGTCATCCGGACCGACGCAGTTGCAGGTGAGACAGCCGCCGGGACGCCCGACGGGAGTCTCGTGCAAGTCTACGCCGACGAAGGCGCCCAGGGGCGTCGATTCCTCGGGGAGGCGTCGGTCCGCGAACGAGTCTGGTTGCTCCGTGCGCCCATGCCCGCCGGGCTGAACCTCACCGCTACGCTCACCGACAACAACGGCAACACCTCCGCTTTTGGCGGCGAGGGACCAAGCACGATCCCGCCACCCCTACGGCAAGACGCCGGCGGAGGGCCGCGCCCTGCCGGTCCCGCCGGGCCGGCCATGCAGCCGCAACAGTCGCTGGTCTTCACCAGCACGCGCGACGGCAACGCCGAACTCTACCTCCAGCGTGTCGGCGACGAGCGCGACCTGCGCCTGACAGACAATCCGGCAGCCGACCACAGCCCGGCACTATCAGCCGACGCCGCGAAAGTCGCCTTCGTGAGCGAACGCAGCGGCGATCCTGACCTCTGGGTGCTCGACTTTGTGGGGACGCCGCCCGCCCAGCTCACCAACGACCCCGCGCCCGACTACGACCCCGTGTGGTCGCCCGACGGCACGAAGATCGCCTTCACGTCGGAGCGTGACGGCAACCCCGAGATCTATGTCGCCGACGCCGACGGCGCGAACCCCACGCGGCTCACGAACGCCGCCGGGCTCGACCGGCACCCCGCCTTCTCGCCCGACGGAACCAAGATCGCCTTCACGTCTGACCGCAGCGGGAACCTGGACGTGTGGGTGATGAACAGCGACGGCGCCGGCGTCACCGCCGTGACCGCGAACCCAGCGGCCGACTACGACCCCGCTTGGTCGCCGGACGGCGCCACCCTGGCATACGTCTCAGAGCGCGACGGCAACCCTGAGCTCTACCTGAGCAAGGCCGGCGCGGACACCCGCTTCACCAACACGCCCGCCGCCGAGCAGGAGCCCGCTTGGTCTCCCGATGGTCAGTGGCTGGCCTGCGCCGCACTGACAGCGGGCGACGCCGAGTTGTTCGCGCTCACCGTCACCGATGATCGAGTGCAGCGATTGACGGTGAGTCTCGGGCTGAACACGTGGCCGGCGTGGAGTGCCCTGCCAACGGTTCGCGCCCGGCTGGCACGCAGATGAAGCCCGGGGCTGCTGAAACGCTCACTGACCGGAGGCACCGCGTCATGAACCGAGTCCGACACTCACACCAACGCTCCGTCACGTGGATCGCCGTGGCGGTGGCAATGCTGACGGGCATCCTCAACGCCCAGCCCATCGGGGTGTCCGTCTCCGCCCCCAAAGAAGTGTCCGCCGGCGCGACGGCGACCGTGAGCCTCAATCTGGCCGGCGTCGCGAATCTCGGCGGGCTGTTCTTCGAGGTCACCTACGACGGCACGTCATTGTCGCTGGAAGGCGTCGACGCTGCCGGCGCGCTTGCGGCGCAGGGGCTGTTCGCCCACAACCCGGAGACGTTCCCCTCGACCAGCGGCAAGCTGACTTTCGGCTTTCTCCATGCCGCCGGGCTCAGCACCGACGGCACGCTGGTGAAGCTGACATTCAAAGTGGCCAACGCGCCGCTGAGCCCTTCGGGGCTGAGCTTGGCGAACGCAACCGCGGTAGACGTAAGCTTGGCGGCCCAGGCTGTTAGCGAGACGGATGACACTCTTTCTGTGCTGCTCAGCGTCGTGGATCTGCAATCAGGATTGCAGATGTTCACGGTGCCAGTGCAACTCACCAACGGCGACCCGGCGGCGGTGCTGAGCGTCCCGGCAGCGCAGATGAAGGTGGCAGCTTGGGATGCCGCGGCGAACGGCGGCCAAGGCGGCTACGTGCTCTACGATGGCGCCAATGTGCAGTTCGAGGCCGGCAAAGGGTACTGGGGTAAGTTCGACGCGGCGACGCAGTTGCGGTTGACTGCCGGTCGCGGCATCGACCCCGACCAACCGTTCACTGCGCCGGTGGCTAACGGCTGGACGCTGCTGGGCAATCCGCGCAGTGCGCCATTCACGTGGAGCCTCACCGGACTGACGGTCGAGCAGAACGGTGTTGCCGCGGGCACGCTGGCGCAGGCGCAAGCGGCTGGCTTGTTGGCCGACTACGCGTGGGTGTGGAACGGTCAGTACGTCCTCGTCTACGACCAGAGCGTCCTCCCGGAAGCGCGTGGCGCCATCGGTGCCGGCGAAGCGTTCTGGCTCCAGGGCAGCGCCGACAACGTGTCGCTAACGGTCCCGGCGGCCCCTCGCGCAGCGGCGGCAGCAGAAAGTGCTGCGCGCTCGCGACAGGCCAGCCCCGAAGACTGGGACTTCCGTCTGGAGGCTACGTGCGGCCAAGCCAAAGACACCTACAACTTCCTCGGAGTGCGCCCCGCCGGTCGCGGCGGCTCGGGCGATCTGCAACTCGGCAGCCCGCCTCCCGTGTCGCCTTTCGTCGATCTGTCGTTCGTCTCGACGCGCGGGCCCGGTCAGCGCTTGGGCGTCGACTTCCGCGCGCCGCTCGACAGCCGAGCTGTCTGGGACGTGCTTGTAGAGACCGACCTGCCCAACGAAGACGTTATGCTGAAGTGGAGTGATCTGGCCCGGGTGCCCAACGCGTACCGGTTGACGCTGGTCGACAAGGAGACCGGGAAGCGGCAGTACATGCGGACGACGAATCACTACAGCTTCCGTAGCCGCGACCACGGCGCCGCGCGTCAGTTCACGGTCGAGGTCGATCCGTCCCCCGGCGCGGCCCTGCTGCTAACCGGCTTGCGCGTCACCCCCGGCCGTGACGGCTCGGCGGCGATCACGTTCAGCAGCTCGTTGCCTGCCCTGGTGACCGCGCAACTGCGGTCAGCCTCCGGCCGGGTCGCAGAGGTAGTAGCCGAGGGCTTTGCCGCCAACGCCGGGGTGAACACGGTTCACTGGTCGGGCCGCACGCGTAGCGGGACGGTGCTGGCTCGCGGCTTGTACACGCTGCAGTTGCTGGCCCGGACCGATGAAGGGCAGGCGAGTCGCGCACTGACGACCTTTAGCGTGCGCTGAGGCGTCCAGCTGACAGGAGGAATTCGATGCGAGTGACGAGAAGGACACTGAGCACCGTCGGGCTGCTCACCAGCGTGCTTTGCGTGTGCGGCTGCGGGGGAAGCCGGGGCGTGCTCTTCGAACCACCTGGAACGCCTCCCGGCGGAGGAACAGGCGGCGGGGGCGGCGGGGGGGGTAACGGCGGTGGCGGCGGGACTGGCGGCGGTGGCGGTGGCCAGCCAGGCGACACGCAGGGACCGACGATCGCCAACGCGCAGGCGACGCTTCCGGCCGGGTTCCGTTGGACGGGAGGCACCGTCACGCTGAGTGCCGACGTGACCGATGCTTCCGGGGTGAAGTCAATTACGGCGACCGTGACTCGGCAGAAGACCGGCGCAGCCTCCCAGGTCGCGCTGGCGCCGGGCCCTGCTCCTGCCTATACGAGCACCTATGCCGCGGCCGCCAACCTGAACAACGACGGCGCCGCTGAGACGTACGACGTGACCCTCGCCGCGACCGATAACGCCGACAACGTGAGTACGGCAACGGCCACTTTCCAGGTCCCAGCAGCGGGTGCGCCGCAGACCCCTCCGGGGCTGTGAGAGCGGCGGCACCTGTCATTCTGTGGAACGGAGAGAGATGATGATGCGGAGAATGATGACAACCCTCGGCCTGGCGTTGGCGGTGATGGCGGCCCCTCTCGCCCCTGCGTCGAGTGACCCCAACTTGGTCGGCGCCACTGGACTGCTGCTCAACCCCACGGCTGACCTCGGTACGGGACAGTTCGACCTCCAGTTGACGTACCTGCCCGTCCGCAACGCCGTGGACACGACGCACTGGTACAGCGTCGCCGGTCGGTACCGGCTCGACGAGCGAACAGAGCTTCACGGCGCGCTCGAAGCTATGCGGGCGACCAACGATCGCGAGGGGGGGGTCCTTGGTGTCAAGCGTCAGGTCCAGGCTGAGACGGCCGTCCTCCCGGCCGTCGCCGTCGGCGCCTACCACGACTCGATCCTGAAGGACACGGCCGCCTATGCAGTCGCGAGTCTCGCGGGCACTAACCCCGCGGATGGCAGCCCCACCGGCCTGCGAGGACATCTCGGCGTGCGCTGGGACCGCTTTGAGGACGGCCGGAACGAAAGCGCAGTGACGAGCTTTCTGGGGGCCGAATCCCGCGTCGGCGAGCAGACGACGTTCTTCGGCGAGGTTGGCACGCAGCATCACGACCGCGTCCATCAACGGACGCCCTGGGCGGTGGGGCTTCGCTGGTCCCCGAGCGCGAGGCGCACGTTCACTGCGGGCGTCGTCACCCCAGCGTATGGCTTCGCCAGCGACACGGTCGTGTTCGTGGCGGTGCAGTGGGGTCGCTAACACTCCTTCACGCGTGGGGCTTTCCAGGAGCGCCACATGAATCGCGACATTGTCCTCGCCCTCGACCAGGGAACCACCGGTACCACCGCTCTGCTTGTCGACAGTTGCGGCCGCGTCTTGAGTCGCGCATACTCCGAGTTCCGCCAGCACTACCCGCGGCCGGGCTGGGTGGAGCACGATGCGCTGGAGATCTGGGAGGTGTCGCGCAGCGTCGTCCGCGAGGTGCTT
>Ga0210053_1003986_pt1 | contig 11663 bp, 12 predicted proteins | sample CryGeymeta201512_FD_185467 | JGI IMG/M metagenome (GOLD analysis project Ga0210053, IMG submission 185467) | Groundwater microbial communities from Crystal Geyser aquifers in Utah, USA - Crystal Geyser metaG 2015-12 (SPAdes) (version 2) | ecosystem: Environmental > Aquatic > Deep subsurface >... | reverse complement strand
CAAACGGATCGGAAAAATCGAAGCCTTCAAAAGGCGAACCCTGTTGACCGCCTTGATCCCCATAAGAAGTGTAAGTATAAGTGAAAGGTCCTTGACCGCCGGCAAAACCGCCTGGTCCGCCGCCTTGGGAAAAAGCTGCATGACCAAACTGATCATAAGTCTGTTTTTTCTGGGGGTTGCCTAAAACTTCATAGGCCTCGTTGATTTCTTTGAATTTTTCTGAGGCTTCTGAGGATTTATTACGGTCCGGATGCCATTGAAGGGCTTGCTTACGATAGGCTTTTTTTAATTCTTGCGCCGAAGCGCTTTTGGAGACGCCCAAAATATCATAATAGTCGCGCTGGGTGGCCATAGAATTATTCTACCACTTCGCCTTCTTCGGCTTTGCTCTTATCTTTAGAGGCTTCTTCCCCTTCGACAGGCTCAGGGCCTTCGGTTTTTTCTTCGCCTTTGGCTTGACCTTGTGGTGAGCTTGTCGAACCATACATGGCCGCCCCGACTTTTTGTAATTCTTCGGAAAGCTTGTTGGCGGCTGGGTCAATTTCTTCTTTGGTGGCAGATTCTTTGGCCAGAATGTCTTTGACGTTTTTGATTTCTGCTTCAACCTTTTCCTTGTCTTCAGCTTTAACTTTGTCACCGGCATCTTTTAAGGTTTTTTCGGCGGTAAAAACTAAATTCTCGGCCTGGTTTTTGGCTTCAACCATTTCTTTTTTTGTTTTGTCTTCTTCGGCATATTTTTCCGCTTCGGCCTGGGCTGATTTGACTTCTTCATCAGAAAGACCAACCGCGCCTTTGATGGTAATCATCTGTTCTTTATTAGTCGCTTTATCTTTGGCTTTGACGTTTAAAATACCGTTGGCATCAAGGTCAAAGGTCACTTCAATTTGAGGAATGCCCCTGGGGGCCGGCGGAATCCCATCTAAGATAAATCGGCCTAGGGATTTGTTGTCAGCGGCCATGGGCCGCTCACCTTGCAAAACATTAATTTCCACTTGAGTTTGATTATCAGCCGCGGTGGAGAAAATCTGCGATTTAGAGGTTGGGATGGTTGTATTTCTATCAATCAACGGCGTTCTGACACTACCTAAAGTTTCAATACCTAAAGTCAAAGGCGTTACATCCAGTAAAAGGACGTCCTTAACTTCACCGCCTAAAACCCCACCTTGAATGGCGGCACCAACGGCAACGACTTCATCCGGATTAACTGATTTATTAGGTTCTTTGTTAAAGAATTTTTTAACGGTGTCGTGAACTTTTGGCATCCTGGTCATACCGCCAACCAAAATCACCTGTTCGACATCCGAAGTTTTGATTTTGGCGTCTTTCAAACAAAGTTCAACTGGCTTTAAGGTTTGTTCAATCAAATCACCAACCAATTGCTCCAATTTAGCCCGGGTTAATTTCATCGTTAAATGAAGTGGTTGGCCGCCTTTACCTTGAGTCACGTAGGGCTGGTTAATTTCCGTTTCCTGGGCCGAAGAAAGCTCAATCTTGGCTTTTTCCGCGGCGTCTCTGATTCTTTGAAGAGCTTGTTTATCTTCTCTTAAATCGACGCCTTGATCTTTTTTGAATTCTTCGGCAATCCAGTCAACAATCTTCTCGTCAAAATCGTCGCCACCTAAATGGGTGTCGCCATTGGTCGCCTTGACTTCAAAAACACCCTCACCGATTTCCAGAATGGAGATATCAAAAGTCCCGCCGCCTAAATCATAAACGGCGATGGTTTCTCCTGATTTCTTTTCCAGACCATAGGCTAAAGAAGCGGCGGTTGGTTCATTGATAATTCTTTCAACCTTAAAACCGGCAATTTCTCCGGCTTGTTTGGTTGCCTGTCTTTGAGAATCATCAAAGTAAGCGGGAACGGTGATGACTGCTTGTTCGACTTTTTCGCCTAAGAAAGCTTCGGCATCAGCTTTGCATTTGGCTAAAATCTTAGCAGAAATCTCCTGAGGGGTGTAAGTTTTCCCGCCAATTTCAAGAACAGCCATACCGTCTTTGCCTTCTTTAATTTTGTAGGCCACCATTTTTTGGCTTTTTTTCACTTCGGCATCAGAAAAACGACGGCCCATCAAGCGCTTCACCGAATAAATCGTATTCTCGGGATTTAAAACCATTTGCCTTTTGGCAACTTCACCAACCAAATTTTTAATGGGTTCAACCGCTGAGGGAATGATATTACGACCTTCAGCCGAAGGAATAACCTTCGGTTTACCCGCTTCCATGACCGCCACGCAAGAATTGGTGGTGCCTAAATCAATACCGATAATTTTTGACATATTTTTATTTCGAGTCTTCGAGAAACAAGGTTCTGTCGAAGACAGGTTCTTAATTCTCCTTTGTTTTTTCTCCGCCGCCAACTTTAACTTTGGCAACTCTTAAAACTTTATTATTTAAAAGATAACCTTTATTAACAACTTCGACAACCCTGTTCTTCGGTCCTTTAACAATTTCTGTTGCTTCCATTAGCTCCGGGTTAAATTCTTCTCCTTGAGCTTTAATTTCCTCTAAATTCTCTTTTTGTAAAATTTCTTTAAATTTGTTAACCGCCAGACTTAAACCTTGATCTTTTAAATGTTTTTCGGCTCTTTCAAAATCGTCCAGAACTGACAGCAAGTTTCCCAAAAGCTGAGCATTACTAAACTTAACAAAAAATTCTTTTTCTTTGTCAATTCTTTTTTCTAAATTATGATAATCAGCCAGGGCTCTTTTCCATTTTAATTCCAAGTCCTTAATCTTTTTCATAAGCTACCGGCTAATTCTTCAATCAGTTTGGCAAAATAACGAACCGTCGGAATGACCAAAGAATAATTCAAACGATTAGAACTGATAATCCCCAAAGAACCTGATTTTTTCTCTCCGGCTTCAAAATTGGTAAAAACCATACCGCAGGGTTCCAGATAATCATAACCAAGCTCGTTGCCAAAAAGTAAATGAACCGGATTTTCATCAAAGCTTTTTTCAAAAAGGCGATGAACCTGGCTGACTTCTTCCAACATCGACAAAATGGTCCGGGTAATATCAATATCATAAAACTCGGGTAACTCTAAAATATTGGCGTAACCAGCATGATAGACTTCACCCTCTTTGGTGGTGGCCAAAGCCAAAGAACGGGTTTGCTTGGCCAAAGACTTAACCGCCTGATGCATTAAATGGTCAAAATCAAAACGTGAATCCCAAACTTTTTCGCGAGCCGCCACTTCATCAACGACCGAAAGTTTTTTCTCTTCCATTAAACGGTCAACATAAAAACGAAAAGCTTCTTTGGTAGGAACACGACCCGCAGAAGTATGGGGCTGTTTGAGAAAACCAGCTTCGATTAATTTGGCCATCTCATTTCTGATGGTGGCCGGGGAAACACCCAGCTCATACTTTTTTTCTAAAACTTCAGAACCAACGGCTTCACCATTCTCAATGTATTCCTCAATAACCGCTTTTAAAATCTTTGTTTGTCTTTCGGTTAATTCAGTCATTAGCAGTAGAATAACATGACTGCTAATCCTTGTCAAGAGGTTTTTTCTTTTTAACTAAAATTTAAAATATCTTTATCTTGGAGTTGATGGGAAAGACTTACCTGCTGGGCTGGGAAACGGGCGGAGGGTCCCCAAAGTAAAATTTGTTTGATTTCTTTTTCTTCTGGAAAAATCTTTGCCACCACATCTTTAATTTTTTGCCCTTCTTTTAAAATCAAAGGTGAATTAAAATCTGGCTCTTGGCCTTTTTTCTTTAGGTAGACCCTCATTAATTTTAAATTCTCCCAGATTTTCTTTTTTAGTTCTTCCAAACCAATTTCTTTCTCGGCACTAATCATCAAAAAATCACGGCTAAAATCGGTTTTACCAATTAAAAGCCTGCCTTCGGCAGAACCTTGTTTTTCAAATAAATCGACTTTATTAATCACTTTTAAGATGGGTACTCTCACTCCAACTTCTTTTAATTCTTTAGTAATGCTCTCCACTAAATTTCTGGTTTTAATATCAACCATTAAAATCAATAAATCGGCAATTCGGGCAGCTGAGAGAATCTCTCGACCGCGACCGACGCCAATGGCTGCGCCTTTGACGATCCCCGGCAAGTCAAGGATTTGGATTTTTGCCCCTTGATAGTCCCACATCCCTGGGATAACTTTCACCGTGGTAAATGGCCAAGATTCAACTCTGGATTGAGCTTGAGTTAATTTATTGATTAAAGTTGATTTGCCTACAGAGGGCGGGCCAATCAAAACAATGGTCGCCTCACCTTCTTTTTTGGGCATAAAACCGAAGCGTCCGCCTGATTTTTTAAGAACTTGTTCTTCCTGATTTTTAAGCTTGGCAATTTTAGCTCTTAATTTACCGATATAGTGTTCGGTGCCTTTATGATAAGGAGTTTTTCTAACTTCCTCTTCGAGTCGGGCAATTTTAGCAACCAAATCGATTTGATGTAAATCTGTTTTCTTCATTCAGTCGGAGGAGGGGTAATTGTCTCCGGCAAAATCTTTGGCCTCTTGAATCTGGCCACTAATTTTTTCAAAATGGCAACTTCTTCAACCCGGAAAAGCCAGCTGAGAAACAAATAAGACAAGAAACCAACTAAGGCGACAAAAACTGTTAAGAGAATTAGATTAAAGGTATAATGAGTATCTAAAACAAAATATTCAAAGCTGGTCGGTAATTTCAAACCAACCCAACGGAGAAAAGAGAGTCGTTTGTCCCAAGCTGAACGGTCCAAAACCTTTAAAAGAAAAAACATTAAAGCGCCAGAACTAAAAGCCGCGGCGATGATTTTTAAAGAAGTCTTCATAATTTTTTGCCAATCAAAATTTGGCACAAAACGAATAAGCAAAGTAAAAAGAATCACCATTTGGCCAAAAGAAGCCAAAGAAAAAGCCAGGGCTAAACTCCAAATAGGCATTTTAAAAACAATAATTAAGAGACCGCCTAAAATTATTTCACTTAAAATCATCCCAATGGAAATCTTAACTGGCGTTTTGGTATTATGAAGAGCCCAAAAAGCCCGGGTCAGAGGATAAATTAAAGCCTGGGTCACAATTCCCAAAGCAAAAGCGGAAAGAGTCCAACCGGTTTGCACGGTCGAATCCCAGCTAAAGCGGCTGGTGCCGAAAACCAAACGAACAACCGGAATTCTTAAAACGGCCAGGAAAATAGCACAGGGAAGAACAAAAAAAAGAATTTGATTAATTAAACCGATTAAAGTCTCACTAAACTGTTTGAATTCCTTCTTGGCCGTCTGATAAGAAAGGGTCGGCAAGGCCGCTTTGGCGATACTTGTCCCAAAAAGACCAATCGGTAAAAGGGAAATTGAATTGGCAAAAGTATAATAGGTAAAGGCGGCGGTGGAAACCAAAGAAGCTAAAAACAATTCTCCCATTTTCCCCAGTTGCAAAAAAGAAAGTTCGACCACTCTCGGCAAAGCTAAACGTCCAATTTCTCTAACGCCACGGTGATGAAAATTTAAAGAAAACTTGGGACGAAAACCTAATTTTAGGGCTAAAGGTATTTGGATGAGAAAATGCAAGAAGGCACCGATAACGGCCCCCATAATCGGCGCGTAAATCCCCAATATTGGCGTGAAAAAAACAGCGCCGAGAATAATACCCAAATTATAAAGCAAGGGGGCTAAGGCCGGGACTAAAAAGCGTTGCATCGATTCCAAAACACTGGTCAAGAAATAACTTAAGACAAAAAATCCCTGGGCGATAAGTAAAATCCTGGCTAGAGCGGCGATAAGCATCGTTTGTTCCAATTCAAACCCTGGAGCAATAAGCCGATAAAGCAAAGGAGCGAGGATAAAAATAAAAATGGCAAAAACCAAAAAGATTAAAAAAGCAAAGTTTAAACTGACCGCCGCCGTATACCAAGCTTCCTCTTTTTTCTTCTGTGAGAGATAAGAAGTAAAAGTCGGGATAAAAGCTGAAGAAAAGGTACCAAAAACCAAAATCTCAAAAATCACTTCAGGAATACGAAAGGCGGCAAAATAAATTGCCAGTTCGTCAACCGAGAAGAAATTGGCCAAAACCCGATTGCGAATCAAACCCAAAAAACGAGAAGCAGCAATCATCACCATGATAATCAAGGCCGCTGAAAAAATCGTCTTTTGCCGCTGGGTAAAAATTTGTGAACTACGCTGGAATAAATTTTTTACCATTGTCTATCAAGATACTATTTGTTACACTATATTGTAAATTATAAATTGTCCGCCTGCAACGCTTTGCGTAGCAATGCGGACAGGTAAATTGTTTTTATGCCAATTCTTAAATCATCTCGTAAGGCTCTCCGGCGTGATCGACGCCGAGCTGTCGTCAATCGAAAAATCAAGGAAAAAATTAAACTTGTTTTAAAAAAAACGAGGAAGAATCCAACTCTTAAAAACTTAGCTGAGGCAGCTCGTTTTTTGGACCGGGCGGCCAAAAAGAAAGTTATTCGCCCTCATAAAGCCAGTCGTCTAAAATCACGCTTAAACAAATTACTCAAAGCGAAAAGGAGTTAATCTACTTTACAAAACTTCTTTGTCTCGACTATACTTGAAATAGTTATTCATTATCCATAATTGATAACGATTATGCCTGCTCTTAAAAAGGCGTCTAAAACCACCATTGAATTTATTCCCCAAGAAGAATGGGAAAGAACCAGTTTTGGCAAATTTTTAAAATGGTTGCTAAATATTGGTCGTTGGATTGTCATCATCACTGAATTGATTGTCATTATGGCTTTCCTTTCCCGTTTTAAACTGGACCGTGATTTAACTAATTTAAATGAGGTGGTTAAACAAAAACAAGCCATGGTCAGTGCTTCTTCGGATTTTGAGAAAGAATTTCGTTTTTTACAAAAACGCCTTTCAACCATCGAGGGCTTAAAGAAAAATCAACTTGAGGCTGATAAAATTTTAGAGCTTTTTAGTCAGGTTACCCCGGCTGGTATTCAACTTACCAATTTTAACCTCACTGGTGAAAAGATTAGTTTAACCGCTGTGGCTAATTCAGAAACAACCTTTGCGGTTTTTTTGAAGAATTTAAAACAAGAGCCGAAGCTAACCAATTTAACCCTTAGCAAAGTCATGGTTAGCGAAGAGCAATTCGGTCAAACTGTTTTTAATCTGAGTGCTGATTTGAAAGAACAATAAGAAGAAAAATGGCAGACTTTAATTGGCAAACTGAATATCATCGCTATCGTCGTTATTTTACCGACCTTAGCAAATTTTACCAGAAGAAAAAGGCCCGTGTTTATGTGGAGATTATTCTTTCATTGCTCGCCGTTACCTTTTTCATCGCTTTTGCCATCAGGCCAACTTTAAAAACCATCGCTCAACTCATCAGGAAAACTAAAGATCAAAAAAATGTCTCGACTGAATTGGAAAAAAAGATTAACAATTTATCAGAGGCCCAAAGGAATTATCTGACCATCGAGCCAGAACTGGCTTTAATTGAAGAAGCTCTGCCGCAAAAGGCAGAGGTTATTCTTTTAACTAAAGAAATTGAAACTTTGGCTCATCGGTCAGGCATCGCCATCGTCAACTTAAGATTTAGTGAAGTCAATCTCACTGAGAACCAAACCGGGAAGCAGGAAAAACAAGAAGTTAAATTTAGCTTTAACGCTTTGGGTGATTATCTTAATTTGAAAAATTTTTTAAGGGATTTAATGAGCTTAAGGCGAATCGTTTTAGTCAAGGCTTTTTCTTTTCAAACCGGCAAAAGTGAAAGCAACATTCTCTCTTTAAATCTTAATGGCCAGGCCTGGTTTTTAACCAAACCAAAAGCAAGCTTGTCTCTAACGAAATAATGAAAAAATTTAAATTAGGCAAAGATATTTTAATTTTAACCATTATTACTTTCATCACCGTTTTGACGTGGGTTGGTTTTGAAGTTTGGTTAGCCGCCACCAAAACAACAATCACTAAAGTCACTCAAGAACAGCTGGCACCGATTAATCCCAATGTTCCCCAAGAGGTTATTGAGTCATTAAAAAACAACCTCATTCTTTCAGAGGAAGAAATGCGCGAAAGTGTTAGTAGCCCTTCAGCCCTACCTACCGCAACTGAGTCTAGCCAAACCAGCACTGAAAGTGCTACTTTAGAATAAAGCAATGAAGAAAATAAAACGTCTACCGACCATTTTGGGTCTTTTACTCGTTCTCGGCGCTATTGCTGGGGGCGTGGTGATGATTAAAAATGGGCCTGACTTTTTTTTAAAAGCCTCGCCAACCCTGACACCTAGCCAGATTAAGGTAACCAATATTACCGATAATAGTTTTACCGTCTCCTGGCTGACAGAAGACAAAACCAGCGGTTTTGTTAAATATGGCACCGAACAAAATCTTAGTTTCACCGGTGCTGATGACCGCGACCAGCTTTCTGGAAAAACCGATAATTTCAATACTCATCACATTACCCTTAAAAATCTCAAGCCAACTACAGCTTACTTTTTTAAAATTGGTTCTGGTGGGAAAATTTTTGACAGCAATGGGCAACCCTACCAAATAACCACCGCCAAAACCGCCAAAACGTCGCCAGCCAATGATGTCGCTTACGGAACGGTGGTTAATCAAAGCGGTCAAGCGGTGGAAGGAGCTATTGTTTATCTTTCTTTAGCCAATGCCAGTCCAGCCTCAACTCTGACCAAAGCTTCAGGCAGCTGGGTTATCCCTTTGAATTTAATCCGTTCAGCTGATTTGGCTGATTGGGCTTCTTATGACAAAGAAGCTTCCATTGAAGAAATTTTTATCCAAGCCGGAGCCCTGGGAACAGCCACGGTGGTGGCAACCACCAAAAATGACAGCCCAATGCCGAAGATTACTTTGGGACAGAACTTTGATTTCCGCAAAATCGCTGAGATTACCCCTGAAGAAGAAAAAATCCAGATGGAAAAGCAGGCGACCGAATCTTCCAAATTTGCTTTGGAAGCGACACCAGCCGCCAGTTCAACCCCAACAGCGACTGCCGACAAAGAGTTAAAAATCATTAATCCGGGCCAAAACGAAAAACTTAATACGCAAAAACCGGAGATTCTAGGAACAGCCCCAGCTGGAGAAACTCTGACGATTACTATCCAATCAACCGCCACTTATTCCGGAACAGTCAAAGTCGACAGTCAAGGCAATTGGAAATGGTCGCCGCCGGCTAACCTTGAACCCGGCGAACATACGATTACCGCCAGTTATCTTGATAAAAACGGTCAGGAACAAACCGTCAGTCATACTTTCTTGGTTTTGGCTTCCGGAACAAGTGAATTACCCTCTCTTACTGCCACGCCTTCAGGTGAAGCCACACCTTCACCAACACCAACCGCCAGTCCTTCACCCACACCAACGGCAACTGACGCTGGTCGGGTTTCGATGCCTTCCACTGAAGGTGGCGTTCCCAGTTCTGGTTACTTGACACCTACCTTTTTGGTGTTCATAATAGGATGCAGTTTGATATTTTTAGGTCTGTTTCTTAAAATTAAATTTAAGGAAATTATTTGATGGATAATCTGCCAATTGATAAAAACCAACCCGTAGATAATAACCAAAACGTCACCAATGACAATCCACCAGTGACTCTTCCTGAAACTCCACTCATCCCTACCGCCGAAATACCACCTGAGAAAAAACCGGAGACAACCCCACCTTCTCCCGAAGAACAACCAAAACCAGAAGAACAGCCAATTGAAATTGGCTCTTTAGAACAGCCTGCTTTCACCTCTTACACCCAAGGAGCAACTGATGATGACTCAAAATCTAAAAAGGGTAAAAAGATAAAAACCATTGCCTCGGTTCTAGGTCTTCTTTTAATCATCGCCGCTTTGCCTCTAACTGTTTTATTAGTCAAACAAAGACAAGAAATTAGAAAAGAGGCGGCGGGAACAGATAAAAGTGGGAGTATTTCTTTTTGTGGTATTACTGTTAGTCCAGGAAGTCATAATGAACAAAATGGAGTTTATACTTTTAATTACTCAATCACTGGCAGCGGGCATACGGTTGAAGTTCACGAATATGGCTGTGCTTGTTCTGACGGCAACAGAGAGACTTGTGGTAGTGGTTCCGGAAGTTGCTCTACCAATAAATATACTCAAACTACCCCTATTAGCAGAACCATTACTGTCCGTCAACCAGCTGGCGATTGCGGCACTTTTCAGGCTGATGTTTTTGTTCTTTCCGTCGACGGCAGGTCAGAATGCCACAACAACTAATGAACAAACTAAAATTGTCCAAACAAACTATTTTTACTCTTTTAGGAATTCTTGTCATTGTTGGTTCTATCCCTCTGGCAGTTATTTTAGTTAAACAAAGACAGGAAATAAGAAAAGAAGCCGCAATTACCGATGATTCGGCCTGTGCCAAGATAGGAGGAACTTGTAGATATCTTTCACAAGGATGTGGTGAAAACAATGACGGATTTTTTAAACCAGGATACTGCTCAGGACCGACCAACAGACAATGTTGTCTTCCTCCTTCAAAAAAACCAACACCAACGCCTACGCCAAAACCAGTATCTGGACAAACTTGTGGAAGTTGGTGTGCTTCTAAAGTTGGACATGCTACTTATCCTTATTGTATTTGTAATGCCGGCCGATCACCACAATCAGGCTATGTCGAAGTAGCCAGAACTACTACGAGCGATTGTACAAAAAGTTGTGTAGCTTACAAGCAAACTGATTCAACAAGTAGTTCAACAGGAACTGCCACGGGATCAGGAAAATATCCGGTTTGGGGTCGTTGGAATACGGGTAGAACTTGTTCAGCCCCTCCGCCAACACCTACTCCCACTGGTACGGTTACTCCAACCCCAACCGGTACAGCTACTCCTACTCCCACTGGTACGGTTACTCCAACCCCAACCGGTACAGCTACTCCCACCCCAACAGGAACACTCACTCCTACGCCAACGCCGACTCCAACTGGAGAAACACCTACGCCTACGACCGTCGCTCAAGCAACTCCCACACCAACTTTACCTCCAGGCGTTACGCCCACGCCAACCACAGCTTTAGCTCAAGCCACTCCTACACCAGTAGTCGAACTGCCAACAGCCGGCTTTGTCTGGCCAACCTTTGGAGCAATTATCGGCGGTCTTTTATTGATTGCCGTCTCGTTGGTCTTCATCCTCTAAATTTGCTTGCCACGTTGTTTTTGATGTTAGTCAAAAGGTTTACGTGGTGATAAAATAGCTTCATGCGTATTGCGATTATTGGCGCTGGTTTTACCGGTTTAACTGCAGGCTTTAAACTCTCTCAAAAAGGTCACCAGGTCACCATTTTTGAAAAAGAAAAAAAAGCTGGTGGTTTAGCCGGAGGTTTTAAAGAAGTAAATTGGCAATGGTTTTTGGATTTTTTCTATCGCCATCTTTTTAGTAATGATCAAGCCGCTAAAAATTTATTAAAAGAAATTAGGACAGAAATTATTTGGTCAAAACCTAAAACCTCTGTTTTAAAAAATGGACAAATCTACCGCTTTGACTCACCTTTCTCGATTTTATCTTTTCCTTATTTCTCTTTTTTAGATAAAATTAGAACAGGCTTAGTTAGTTTATATCTTAAAACAATTAATCATTGGCAGCCTTTAGAAAAAATAACCGCCAGCCGTTGGTTGCCAAAATTTTACGGGGAAAAAGTTTACCAAATTATCTGGCTGCCTCTTTTAAAAGGGAAATTTGGCTCATGGGCAGAAAAAGTACCGATGGCCTGGTTTTGG
>Ga0210053_1003968_pt1 | contig 11699 bp, 11 predicted proteins | sample CryGeymeta201512_FD_185467 | JGI IMG/M metagenome (GOLD analysis project Ga0210053, IMG submission 185467) | Groundwater microbial communities from Crystal Geyser aquifers in Utah, USA - Crystal Geyser metaG 2015-12 (SPAdes) (version 2) | ecosystem: Environmental > Aquatic > Deep subsurface >... | reverse complement strand
GATTTTCCGCGACAAGGAGGAGCGCGGCTATTCCGCCGAAGCGACGGTCGATACCATCATGCGCCGCATGCCGGACTACATCAAATACATCACCCCGCAATTTACCCACACCGACATCAACTTTCAGCGTGTGGCGACCGTGGATACATCGAACCCGTTCATCGCGCGCGACATCCCGACGCCGGATGAAAGTTTCGTGGTGATCCGCTTCCGCAATCCGAAGGGTGTGGATTTCCCCTACTACCTGCAAATGATCCCCAACTCGTTCATGTCGCGCGCCAACACCCTGGTGGTGCCCGGCGGCAAGATGAGCCACGCGCTGGAAATCATCCTGTCGCCGATCATGCACGACATGATTCACGGCAAGAAGAAGTAAGCAACTCGCACTGCGCAACACGGGGAATCAGGCATCGCTTGATTCCCCGTTTTCATTAGGGGGAACACACCAGTAATAAGCAGGGCAGATGATGAGGGCTATCGTTGAATAGCAATTTGCTAGATAATCCGCCCCCGTAATCGCATGGCCCATCCTTTTGGAACATCGTAAAGGAAATAAAATGCCAGTTCATATAAAGCACTTCGATCGAGACAAAGCACTGGAGGCGATTCTATTTATCGCCAAGAGTCTTCACAATCCGACATTCCATAGCATCTCCAAGATGCTCTATCTTTCCGACAAGCTGCATCTGCAAGATTATGGCCGCCTGATTTGCGGCGACCGCTACATTGCGATGGAATACGGCCCAGTGCCGTCAGCCATCTATGACATGATGAAAGTGGCTGCGAAGAAAGATTCCATCGATGTTGATTGGGACGAAATCATTCAGGAAGCATTGATGGTTAAGCGCGGGCGCGATGTCATTCCAAAGCGCGAAAGCAACCTTGACCTGCTGGCTGAATCGGAAATCGAATGCATCCAGAAAACCATTGCCCAATTTGGCAACAAGAGCTTTGGCGAACTTACCGACATCACCCATGACAGCGCATGGGATGCCACGGATGACAACCAAACTATTCCACTCGCATCCATCGTAGCCACACTGCCCAATGCTGCCGAAGTGGCGGGTTACCTGCATGTGCATTGATGTCACCCCTTGGCGCACACTTCCCGGCTGAACTACTGCGCCCCCGCATCGAAGCCGCCCTCAAGCCGGGATGTGTCATCAAGCTGCTGGTTAAGTTTCCCCAAATCACCAAAGAAAAATATCTGGTACTCGTTGCAGACGACGACCCGGAATATCTCATCTTCATCATCAACTCCGACATCAACCCGTTCATTGCCAACAAGCCGCACCTGTTGCAATGCCAAGTAGCCATTGACGTGGCAAACCATCATTTCCTCGACCACGATTCCCATGTCGCTTGTCACGATGTGTTGCCCATGAAACGCGAAGAAGTCATCAAAAGCCTGATGGGCGATCCATCTGCTATCAAAGGTGAAGTATCACTCGATGTAAGGTCACAAATTGTGGCGGCTGTGAAGTTTGCCAAAACAATCGACAAAGATAAAAAGAACCGCATCATTGCGGCACTGGAAGGTAACTGATACATGCCGACACTGGACTGGCTCAACCGCGCCGAAGCACTGACTTCCTCCGACAAAGTACCGTATCGCGTGCTGGAACCCGTATCCGTGCATGGCGACGGGAATGCGGACAATCTGCTGATTCAGGGCGACAACCTCGACGCGCTCAAGGCGTTGCTGCCGTTCTATCGCGGTCGCGTGAAATGCATCTTCATCGACCCACCGTACAACACCAAGAGTGCGTTCGAGCATTACGACGACAACCTGGAGCACAGCCAGTGGCTTTCGATGATGTATCCACGCCTCGTGTTGCTGCGCGAACTGCTGGCCGAGGACGGCAGCATCTGGGTGACGATTGATGACAACGAAGGGCACTATTTGAAGGTGCTGATGGATGAGGTGTTTGGGCGCAGGTGTTTTGTGGCAACTAATGTTTGGCAGAAGCGATATTCCCGCGACAATAATTCAGCAATTGGCGACGTTCATGATTACGTAATTTGTTACGCTAAAAATGCAGAACGATTCAAGGAAGTGCGAAATAAAATTGAGCCGGATGCAAAGACTCGCTCTGCTTATAGGAACCCCAACAACGACCCACGAGGGCCGTGGCGTCTTGTTCCAATGTCGGGGGCGGAGTTGCGCCCAAATCAGCAATATCCAGTAAAAACGCCAAGTGGAAAAATCATCTATCCGCCAGAGGGGCGTCATTGGTCGGTACTTGAACCCAAGTTTCTGGAGCTTGTCTCCGAGGGCAAGGTGTTCTTTGGCAAGAATGGTGATTCGGCACCTGGCCTGATTCGCTACTACTCCGAGATTGAGGGGCTGGTGCCATGGACATGGTGGCCACACGAAGATGTTGGACATACTGACGAATCAAAAAAAGAGATTCATGCCTTGTTTGGTAAATCGGATGCTTTTAGTACGCCGAAGCCAGAGCGGCTACTTCAACGCATCATTCACATCGCTACCAACCCCGGCGACCTCGTGCTCGATAGCTTCTTAGGCTCAGGCACCACCGCTGCCGTGGCGCACAAGATGGGGCGGCGCTGGATCGGCATCGAGATGGGCGAACATGCGGAGACGCACTGCATTCCGCGCATGGAGAAAGTTGTCGCGGGGGAGCAGGGCGGTATTTCTGCGGCGGTGAATTGGCAGGGGGGCGGCGGTTTCCGCTTTCTGCGTTTGGGCGAACCGATGTTCCATGCAGACGGCAGCATCCATCCGGCGGTGCGCTTTGCCACGCTAGCGAGTTTTGTGTGGATGCAGGAGACGAGGCTGGCGGCGAGCGGGTCGTGGCATGTGCCAAAACTGGGCGAGCATGAAGGCCGTGTCATCTATTTGTTGTTCAACGGCATCCTCGGCGACCGTCGCCCACAATCGGGCAATGTGTTGACGCAGGAGGTACTGGCCGCGATCAAGCAGATTTGCCCGTTCGATGGTGAAAAGATCATCTACGGTGAGGCGTGCCGCTTGGGTGAAAAGCGCCTTGCCGCCGAAGGCATCACTTTCAAACATATTCCCTACGATGTGAAGGCGCGATAACGATGGCTGATTTGAAACTCAAGCGTTACCAATCTGCCGCATTGACGGCACTTTCTGATTTTCTACATTTAGCCTCGCGGGTGGGCGCGGCCAGTGCGTTTCAGCAGCAGGCGGGGCGGGCGTATCAATCTGAAGTGTTCGGGGAAATTCCTTGCGTGTGCTTGCGTATTCCCACGGGCGGCGGCAAGACGCTGATGGCTTCGCATGCCATTGTGGGCATGGCGCGCGAGTGGCAATCGTCCGATGCGCCGGTGGCGGTGTGGCTGGTGCCTTCGGATGCGATCCGTTCGCAGACGCTTTCCGCGTTGCAAACACCGGGGCATCCCTATCGCGTGGCGTTGGAGGAAGCCTACGGCCAGCGCGTGCAGGTGTGCGACCTCGACCGGGTGAGTACGTTATCGCCGACCGATTGGGGGCGGCAGGCCATCGTGGTGGTGGCGACGATCCAGAGCTTCCGCGTGGAGCAGACCGACACGCGCAACGTGTATGCGTTCTCGGAGGCGTTCGAACGGCACTTCAAATCACTGTCGGCGGAAAGACTAGGTGCATTGTCCGGGGTGCCGGATGCGTTCGTAACCGAAGCCGATGCGGCGAACAATGCGATGCTGAATGCCTACATTGGGCAAGCGCGCTATTCGCTGGCGAACTGGCTGGCCTTGCAGAATCCTTTAGTGGTGGTGGACGAAGCGCACAACGCCCGAACCGATGCCAGCTTTACCGCGCTAAAACGCCTGAATCCTTCCGCCATTCTGGAACTGACGGCGACTCCTATCGCGCACAAAACCAATGTGCTGTATCACGTTTCGGCGCAGGAGTTGCAAGCCGAGCAGATGATCAAGCTGCCGATCACTTTGAGCGAACATCCCGAAGGCTGGCAGTCTGCGGTGTTTGGTGCGGTGCAGGCGCAGAAGTGGCTGGAAACGGAAGCGCAACAGGCGCAGGCGGCTGGCGATGCTTATGTGCGGCCCATCGTGTTGTTCCAAGCACAGAACGTGAACGATGCCATGCCACCGGAAGCGTTGCGCCAGCATCTCATTACCGAGCTGCATATTCCCGAAGAACAGATTGCGATTGCCACCGGAAGCCAGCGCGACCTGGAGGGCGTGGATGTTTCGTCGCCTGCTTGTGCATTGCGTTACATCATCACGGTGCAGGCATTGCGCGAGGGCTGGGATTGTCCGTTCGCCTATATTCTGTGTTCCTTGCAACCTCTATCGAGCGCGACGGCGGTGGAGCAGTTGCTGGGGCGGGTGTTGCGTATGCCCTATGCCAGCAAGCGCAATCGTGATTCACTGAATCGGGCTTATGCGCATGTATGCGAGGCGACGTTTGCACACGCAGCCGGGGCGCTGGTGGATAGATTGGTGACGAACATGGGCTTTGAGGCGCTGGATGTTGCCTCGATGATTGCACCACAGATACCGTTGTTCGATGGTGTGCCGCAGGCCGTAGTGTTGCCGCCAGTGACCACGGTGCTGAAGGTGGCGAAAGATACCGGCTTGCAGCATTTTGCCGGGGTGAGTGTTGCGCCTGCCACGGACGGCAAGGGCGTGGAAGTGACGCTAACCGGGCACGTGGATGAGGCAGTCGAAAAGATACTGCTGGCTAATGAGCGCAGCGAGAATAAGCGCGAAGCGATCCGGGAAAAAATCACCCAACACAATGCGGTGGTAGCTGCGGAAACTTCCCCCGCCATGCGTGGCGTGAAATTCGCACCGATCCCACCGCTGGGTTATCGCAGCGATGCGCAGGCGACGTTGTTCCCGCTGGAGCGCGAGGCGGTGCTGGAAAGCGTGGATTTGAATTTGTTGGCGCAGACGATTTCGCTGCCGGGCTTTCAAGTAGTGGAACAGGACAATGCATTCGAGATTTACTTGGATAACGACAAGGTGAAGATGCGCGCAGCGGATGCGCATCAGCTTGCGCTCGACGGGGTGAACGTAAACATTACGGCGGACGACTTGGTGCGCTGGCTGAATCGCGAAGTGCGTCAGCCGGATATCGTGCAATCGCACTTGCTGGCGTATTTGCGCGCGGTAGTGAATCACTTGATGAATGAACAGCGCGTTGGCCTGAATACACTGGCACGTATGCGCTTCGTGCTGGCGAAACGACTTGATGCGCAAATCAGTGACATGCGCGAAGCGGCGGCAAAATCGCAGTTCCGGCAACTGGTACTGGATGGTGGCTGGCAGGTGGAGCCGGACTGGACGCATACATTCAATTTTGAGATGGGGATTTATCCAGCTCCGGCAGGTAGTCGTTACGCGGGGCGCTGGGATTTCCAGAAGCAGTACTACCCGGTGATTGCCGACCTGAAAGATAAGGGCGAGGAATTCGACTGTGCGCGCATGATTGACTGGCATCCCAAGGTGAAGCATTGGGTGCGCAATCTGGACCGCGATCCGGGCTTCTGGCTGCCGGTATCACGTGGGCGTTTTTTCCCCGATTTCATCGTAGAGATGACCGATTGCCGCATCGCGGTGATCGAATATAAGGGCGCGCACTTGAAGGCACTTCCCGATGAAATCGAGAAGCGCCAGGTGGGTGAGCTGTGGGCCGCAAAGAGCGGCGGGAAATGCCTGTTCCGTTTTGTTTATCTCGACAATAACGGGATGAATATGCGGCAGCAGATTGATCAAATATTGGCATGACATCCACCCTGCTTTCCGGTCTCAATCCCGAACAACGTGCCGCCGTCGAACTCCCCGCCCAATCCGCGCTGATATTGGCCGGCGCGGGCAGCGGCAAGACGCGCGTGCTGACCACGCGCATCGCATATCTCATCAGCACCGGGCAGGTTTCGCCTTCCGGCATTCTCGCGGTGACCTTCACCAACAAGGCGGCCAAGGAGATGGTGACGCGCCTTTCCGCCATGCTGCCCATCAACACGCGCGGCATGTGGATCGGCACCTTCCACGGCCTGTGCAACCGCATGCTGCGCGCGCATTTTCGTGAGGCGAATTTGCCGCAAACTTTTCAGATATTGGATAGCGGTGACCAGCTCTCGGCAATCAAACGCCTGATGAAGGCGATGAACGTGGACGACGAGAAATATCCGCCGCGCGAGATGCAGAACTTCATCAGCGGCCGCAAGGAAGAAGGCCTGCGAGCGAGCGAGGTGGAAGCCTACGACCCCTATACCCGGCGCAAGGTGGAGGTGTTCGCCGAATACGACGCGCAATGCCAGCGCGAAGGCGTGGTGGATTTTTCCGAGCTGCTGTTGCGCAGTTACGAACTGCTGTCGCGCAACCAGCCGTTGCGCGAGCATTATCAGGAGCGTTTCAAACACATTCTGGTGGATGAGTTCCAGGACACCAATCCGCTGCAATACCGCTGGCTGAAGTTGTTGGCGGGAGTGGGAGATGGGCGTAGAGGGTTCCCTCATCCCAACCTTCTCCCGGGGGGAGAAGGGACAAACGTATCGCTACGCGATGATGTCGCCCCTGCGGCACTTTTTGCCGTCGGGGACGACGACCAGTCCATCTACGCGTTTCGCGGCGCCAACGTCGGCAACATGCAGGAATTGCTGCGCGATTTCCACGTCGAGAACGTGATCAAGCTGGAGCAGAACTACCGCTCGCACGGCAACATCCTCGATGCGGCCAACGCGCTCATCGCCAACAACAAGAATCGTCTGGGCAAGAATCTGTGGACGGCGGAAAGCGGCGGCGAGCAACTGCGCGTGTACGAGGCCGGTAGGGATGTGGACGAGGCGGGCTTCATCGTGGGGGAGCTCCAGGAGCTCAAGCGCGAAGGCGTGAATCTCAGCGAGATGGCGTTGTTGTACCGTTCCAATGCGCAGTCGCGCGTGCTGGAACATGCGCTGGTGTCGGCGGGTCTTTCCTATCGCGTGTATGGCGGGCTGCGCTTTTTCGAGCGGCAGGAGATCAAGCATGCCTTGGCTTATCTGCGCCTGATGGAAAACACCGACGATGACAATGCGCTGTTGCGCATCGTCAACTTTCCCACGCGCGGCATCGGCGCGCGCAGCATCGAACAGTTGCAGGAAGCGGCGAAACAAAACGGCACGACGCTGTATGACGCGGCAGCGCGGGCGGGCGGCAAGGTGACCGCTTTCGTCGGCCTGATCGAATCATTGCGCAGCGCAACCCAAGACTTGCCACTGCCGGAAGTCATCGTGCATGTGCTGGAACATAGCGGTCTGGTGGGGCATTACGAGACTGAAAAAACAATCGCCTCGAAGCGGCGTGAAGCCGAAGAGCGCCTGGAAAACCTGAACGAGCTGATCAATGCGGCCACCTTGTTCGTGCACGAGAACGAGGACGACAGCCTCACCGCGTTCCTGTCGCACGCCACACTGGAATCGGGTGAGCACCAGGCGGGCGACAGCGAGGATGCGCTGCACCTGATGACGGTGCATGCGGCGAAGGGGCTGGAGTTTCACACCGTGTTCATCACCGGGCTGGAAGAAGGCCTGTTCCCGCACCAGAACAGCATCGACAACGGCGACCTCGACGAGGAGCGGCGCCTGATGTATGTGGCGATCACCCGCGCGCGGCGCCGTCTGTATCTCACCTTCGCGCAGAGCCGCATGTTGCACGGGCAAACGCATTACGGTTTGGCATCGAGCTTCCTGAAAGAATTGCCCGAGGGATTGCTGCACTGGCTGACGCCGCGCTTCACGGCACGCAAGACGTTCGATAGCGGCCGGCGCGAAACGGACAGCTATGTCGCCGCATTCGGCGGAGTGAACGCCGCACCTGCGCCACCGTCGCCGCAGTCGCTGTGGCGCATCGGCCAGCGCGTGTTCCACCAGAAATTTGGCGAGGGCGTGGTGACCGACACCGAAGGCGGCGGCAACGACGGCCGGGTGCAGGTCAACTTCAAGCGCGCCGGCAGCAAGTGGCTGGCGCTGGAATATGCCAAGCTCGCTGCGCTCTAATGCATTGTCCGGCGGGCTTGGAGGTCAACTACTTTATTTTCTTAATCACCAAAGGAGTGTTCCATGAGTCAATCCTATAAAGAACTGATCCAGCAACTCAATCCACCCTTGAGCACCTTGCGCAAGGAGGCGGCAGAGACCATGAGCGGCTTCGATTCGATGTCCAAGGCGGCGATGAGCGCGGGCGTGCTCTCCGCGCTGGACAAGGAGCTGATCGCTGCCGCGATTGCAGTCTCGACGCGCTGCGAAGGCTGCATCGCATATCACGTGCGGACTCTGGTTCGGTTGGGTGCCACGCGCGAACAGATCAACGAGATGTTGTCGGTCGCGGTGTATATGGGGGGCGGCCCGTCGCTGATGTATGCGGGGGAAGTGTTGCGTGCCTACGACGAGTTCAAGCAGGCGTGATCAGCCTGCGGCGGGCGGCGGATATTTCGCCGCCAGCTTGTCCGGCACTTCGCCTTTTGCCGCTTGCGACGCCGCACTGAATTCCAGCACCGCAGTCACCATCACCATGATCAGCGTCGGCAACAGCGCGATGCGGGTGAGCGCGGTCCAGATGATGTGTCCCATATGCGGGTCGTTCGAGGTCAGGCTCAACAGCCAGGCCAGCAGGATCAGCACAGCGGAAACCGCATAGGCGAGCAGCAGCAGACGTCCGCGCGCCCAGGACAGGCGCCAGTGCATGGCGACGAACCAGTCAGTCGTGCGGCGGCTGCGCCACCAGATCCAGAGCAGCAGTGTGCCGGAACAGACCAGCGGAATGAGCAGGCCGATCATGCCGATCTTGAGACCGATTACGGCGGGCGTCATGAACAGGTCGAAAATGAACAGACCGATGATGAACAGGTTGTGCGGCGCTTGAGCCTGTTGTCTTGCGCGCGGTTCGGGGTTGTATTGCATGGCCTAACTTTCTTGGATTGCGGAAATTTGCGGCTCATCCAGCCACGGGAAGATGTTGCGGTAGCTGACATAGAGCGAGGCGAGGCCGAGCGGCAACAGCACGAGCATGCCGAGGCCGTAGGGCAGAATGCCGAGCACCATGGCGATGACTTGCATGATGAGGCTGTACACCGTGTACGGGATGATGTTGCGCAATGTGCCGCGGAAGCTGGCCTGCAACGCCAGCCACGGCGCAATGCCGCTGAAGAACACCAGAATCGGCGCATATTGCCAGGCCACAATCAGCGCCAGCATCAGCGAGAAGCCCAGCAGGATGGCGAGCGAAACCTGGCTGTTGGCGCCGGCCAGCGCATCCATCAGCACTTGCATGTCCTGCGCGCCGTGCACCTGCTCCATCAGGGCGGAGAAGCCTTCGCCGCCGACGAATACCATCAGGGCGGAGATGAAAAACATACCCAGCATCAGGAAGGCGCCCAGCGCGACCAGGCTGCGCGTGTGCTGTTTAAATCCGGCGAGCAGCAGCGATAAATCGGCGCGTTCGTTTTCTTCCAGCGCGCGGCACAGGCGCATATAGCCGGCCAGCATGACGGGCAGCAGGGCGACCGCGATGAGCGGGCCAAACAGCGGCAGCGTCAGCGCGATCACCACCAGCAGCATGCTGGTCAGCGCACCGCTGATGCCGAACAGGGGGTTACGCAGCAGCAGTTGCACGCCGTGCTGTATCCAGAGCCAGCCGCGCGCGGCATTGAGTTTGCGGATTTCCATGATTTTCTCTTATAACCAGACGGGGTTCTTGTTTGCGATGTGTTGGCGCAGGATGCGCTCGAAATGGGCCGGGTCGTGCGCGTTGACCAGTTCGCCGTCACGCGGCAGATGCAGATCATACAGACGCGACAACCAGAAACGCAGCGCCGCCAGGCGCAGCATCCCTGGCCAGGCTGCGGCTTCCGCCGCCGAGAACGGGCGCACCGCGTGGTAGGCGCGCAACAGCGCGCGGGTGCGCGTGGCATCCGGTGTGCTGTTTGCGCCCGCGCACCAGTCGTTGACGGTGATCGCCACGTCGTACAGCAGTGCGTCGTTGCAGGCGAAATAAAAATCGATCAGTCCGCCCACGCGTTCGCCGTCCATCAGCACGTTGTCGCGGAACAGGTCGGCGTGGATCACGCCTTGCGGCAAGTCGCCGGGGTTGTTGTGCGCGTGCAGTGCGACCTCCTCGCGCAACAGTTTGGCGGCATCCGGCGGCAGGAACGGCGCAACCGCGGTGGCCGCCTGCGCGCGCCAGGCGGGCCCGCGCGGATTGGCCATGCGTTCGCCGAAGCTTTGTCCGGCAACGTGCAGTTGCGCCAGCATCGCGCCGACCGCGGCGCAATTCGCCACGGTGGGTTGCAGGATCGATTTGCCGTGCAGGCGGCTGACGATGCACGCGGGTTTGTCGTTCAGTTCGCCCAGAAACCGGTTGTGGCGATCAGCCATCGGCGCCGGGCAGGGAATGCCGTGGCGCGCCAGATGTGCCATCAGATTCAGGTAGAACGGCAGTTCATCCGCAGTCAGCTTCTCGAACAGGGTGAGGACAAAGCGGCCATTGCTGGTGGTGACGAAATAATTGGTGTTCTCGATGCCGGACGGAATGCCCTGCAATCCTTGCAGGGTGCCGAGCGAATAGTCGGCCAGCCAGGCCGTGATGTCGGCATCGGTGACGCGGGTAAAGACAGCCATGGTTCGCGCTGTTTAGAAACTGAACAGGACCCAGCGCGGCACGCGCAGGCCCGAATCCAGACCTTCCTGGCGCGAGAACTTGCCGTCGCCGCGATCATCCACCAGGTAGTAGGGCACGCCGTGCTTGGGCGTGATCTTGATCATGTAGAGCTTGCCGTTGGCGCGATATTCCTCCACGGTCTGCCCGGCTTCGCGCGAGATGGTCACTTCGGGTTGGCTGGTGGCATCGCCGCTGACGCTGGGCGGAATGGGCGTTTTTTCGGCAGCCTGAGTGAGCGGGGTCAGCAGACAGGCGAGAAACAGGACGAGAATGCGCATGATAGGTTCCGGGGTCAAAGGTTGAGTTGTATTTCGCGTTCGGCTGCTGAAGGCTCGAAGCCGCGCGTTTCGTAGTGCTTGAAGATGGCCGCCACGACCTGTTCCGGTTTGTCGATGATCTGGATCAGATCGATATCGGCGGCGGCGATCATTTTTTCCTGCAGCAGGGCAGTCTTGAACCAGTCCACCATGCCGCCCCAGAAATGGCTGCCGACCAGAATGATCGGGATGCGCCGCGTCTTGCCGGTCTGCACCAGGGTCAGCGCTTCCATCAGCTCGTCCAGGGTGCCAAAACCGCCCGGCATCACCACATAAGCACTGGCGAATTTGACGAACATCACCTTGCGTGTAAAGAAGTGATGAAAGGTCTGGCTGATGTTCTGGTAGGGGTTGTCGTGTTGCTCGTGCGGCAACTGGATGTTGAGGCCGACGCTGGGCGATTTGCCGTAGAACGCGCCCTTGTTGGCGGCTTCCATGATGCCCGGGCCGCCGCCGGAAATGACCGAGAAGCCGGCATCCGACAGCAGGCGCGAAATCTCTTCGGCCAGTTGGTAATAAGCGTGGTCGCGGGCTGTGCGGGCGCTGCCGAACAGGCTCACCGCCGGATGGATGTTGGAGAGGCGTTCGGTCGCGGAGACGAATTCTGACATAATGCCGAACACCCGCCACGATTCCTTCGACTGCATCAATTCGGGCGCTTGGGTCGGCGGCAGTTTCATATCGTTGTTCATGGTGAATCCTAAATTGAAAACCCTGTTGTTGGTGGACGGTTCGTCCTATCTGTACCGC
>Ga0210053_1003942_pt1 | contig 11766 bp, 11 predicted proteins | sample CryGeymeta201512_FD_185467 | JGI IMG/M metagenome (GOLD analysis project Ga0210053, IMG submission 185467) | Groundwater microbial communities from Crystal Geyser aquifers in Utah, USA - Crystal Geyser metaG 2015-12 (SPAdes) (version 2) | ecosystem: Environmental > Aquatic > Deep subsurface >... | reverse complement strand
TTTCGACGGCAAGACCACCGAGTAGCGCGTTTTATGTTCGGGTCTGGTTCAGCTCAAACCAGAACGTGCTGCCAACGCCAACGCTGCTATGCACGCCCATGGTGCCGCCCATCGACTGCACCAGCCGTTGGCTCACCACCAGGCCGATGCCAGTGCCTTTGGTGGCGCTGGCTTCCTGCCCCAGCCGGTTGAACGGCTGAAATAACTGCGCCAGCTTGGCTTCAGACAGCCCTTCACCGGTGTCTTGCACGCTGATGCGCAGCCGCTCTGGCGTGGGCGCGCTGCAAGCTAGCGTGACAGTTCCGCCGGACCGGTTGTATTTGATGGCGTTGGACAGCAGGTTGATCAGGACTTGCTTGAGCCGCGTGGGGTCTGCCTGAACGCTGTGCGCAGGCTCGGGTGAGATGTTCTCGGCAATGCTGGCCGGGTAAACGCCTGTGCGCGCCACAGCAATGGCGCAGCTGTCAATGTCGGTGGCAAACACCTGTACCTTGTAGCTGGCCTTGAGCGACTCCAGCTGCTCTTGCAGCAAGATGGCAATGGAATACGCTTCTTCGCCAGTAGAGCAGCCGGTGCGCCACACGTGCACTGCCGCACCGGCGCTCTTGCCCTGGAACAGCTTGGGCATGACCTGGGCTTCTAGCACGGCAAAGGCTTACACCCCCATCAGGCCTTCATCGAGCGCTGCCATGAATTCATTGACCCTGATCGGCTTGGTGATGTAGCGATAGAAGCCCGCCGCCAGGCCTTTTTCAATGTCGCGCGGCATGGCATTGGCGCTCAGGGCCAGCACCGGAATACGCCGCGTAGCCGGGTCTTCGCGCAAGATTTTCAGTGCCTGCATGCCGCTGATACCAGGCAGGTTGATGTCCATCAAAATCACGTCGGGCTGGTGCGCGCGCGCCAGAGCAATACCGCGCATGGCATCGGGGGCACTCAGCAGGCGCATGTCGGGACGGCGGGCAATAAGCTGTTCAACCAACGCCATGTTGGCCTCGTTGTCTTCCACATACAGCAGCGTGCGGATGGCCGAGTCCGCTGGCAGCACGGGCACAGGCTTGGCATCGGCGACGGGTACATCTTGTGTCAGCTGCGGGGCCACGGCGACGTTCAACTCAAACCAGAAGACGCTGCCCACGCCGACCGTACTGGTGACGCCCATTTCACCGCCCATCAACTCCACCAGTCGACGGCTGACCACCAGGCCAATGCCGGTGCCTTCTTCGCTGCTGGCTTCTTGGCCCAGCCGGTTGAAGGGCTGGAACAATTGCGCCATCTTGGCTTGCGTGAGCCCCAAGCCGGTGTCGCGCACACTGATGCGCAGACGCTGGCTGGAGTGAAACTTGCAACTCACCTCGGTGCTGCCGCCGGCGCGGTTGTATTTGATGGCGTTGCTCAGCAGATTCACCAGCACTTGCTTGACCCGGGTGCGATCGGCTTTGATAAAGCAATTGGCTTGCAGGTTGACAAAGTTCAGGTGAATGCCTTTTTGCTCGGCTTGCGGTGCAATCATGGCCTCGCAGTCCTGCAAGACGTCGTGCAGCGACGTAGGCTCCAGTGACAGCGACAGATGGCCCGACTCGATCAGCGCCAGGTCAAGAATCTCGTTGATGAGTTCCAGCAGATACCAGCCAGCTTTGACAATTTGGGCCACACTGGCGGCTTGTGTCGGCGTTGGCGGCGGAGAGCTCAGCTCCAGCAATTGGGCAAAGCCTAATATGGCGTTGAGTGGCGAGCGCAGCTCGTGGCTCATGCTCGACAAAAACTCTGACTTGGCCTGGTTGGCGCTGTCGGCGATGTTGCGGGCACTTTCCAGTTCAACGTTTTTGTTTTGCAGCACCAGGTCCAGCCGGGCACGTTCCACTTCAACCAGCCGGCGCGCGGTGACATCGCGCAGCACGCCGGTAAAGTAGCGTTGCCCGCGCAGGCGCATTTCGCTCACGGCGATGGCCAGCGGGAAAGTGCTGGCGTCTTTGCGCCGACCGGTCACTTCGCGGCCGAGACCAGCGGCGAGCTCTTCGGCGCTGGCAGCGTAATAAGACAGGGAGCGGTTGTCCTGATCCAGTTCCGGAATCAATTGGGTGAGGCTTTTGCCCACCAGCTCGCTGTTGCTGTAGCCAAACATCAGACCAATCGCCGGGTTGACCTGCTCGACGATGCCTGTGCTGGCCGACACGGTGATCAGGCCGTCGACCACGGTGTTCAAAATGGCTTGAACCAGACTGGCGCTGTCACGCAGTTCTTGCTGCACCGTATAGTCTTGGCTGACATCGCGAAACACCAGCACGGCACCAATGATTTGCCCGTCGGTATCACGAATCGGCGCGCAGCTGTCGGCAATGTCGCGCTCGATGCCGCTGCAGGCCACCAGCACGGTGTGGTTGGCCAGGCCTTGCAGCGTGCCATGCGCGAGTGCGTTGGCCACCGGCACCGGGGCATTCTGGCGGGTTTCTTTGTTGAGGATATGAAAAACTTCGTCGATGGGACGGCCGATGGCCTCGGCTTGCGTCCAGCCGGTCAGCAGCTCGGCAACGGGGTTGAGCAGCGTCACAAGGGCGTTAGCATCGGTGGCAATCACCGCGTCGCCAATGGAGCTGAGCGTGACGCTGAGCTTGGCTTCGCTTTCGCGCAGCGTGCGGTTGGCGTGCTGAAGCTGCTGGTTGGTTTGCTCTTGCACTTGCAGCAGGTGCTGTGTTTCCAGGTGCACCAGGTTTTTCAGGCGGTGCTGCGTCTCGCGGTAAAACCACCAGATAAATGCCAGACCGGTGAGCAAAAGCAGCACACTGACAAAAATGGGAAGGCCAAGGAATTGCTGCATGGGGCACTATACGGCACAGTGCTGCAGTGCTTGTGTGTGCTGGCGCACATAGACGCCAATGCATGCATCAGAAATTTATCTTGCCCCTGTGTGTGCGGGCGCACAGAAGCCGGGGTGCAGTCGGGCAAACAATGAAGCTTCGTTCGTGCAAGGCGTCCTGCATTGCACGCTTTGCGCTATCCCACCTCTGGAGAATACTCATGAACTTCACACAACGTCTATCTGTTTTGCCCGCCGCCTTCTTGCTCGCGGCCCTGAGTCTGGGGGGCTGTGCCGGTATGTCGACACAGGAAAAAGGTACCGCAACCGGTGCCGTCATTGGCGGCGTGGCCGGCAATGTGGTGGGTGGTGGCTTGCTGGGCACGGCAGCGGGTGCAGCAGTGGGCGGCGTCATTGGCCATGAAGTGACCAAGAACAAATAGCCTGCCGGTAGCGCCAAAAGGCGCTAGTGCCAAGCGGCTGTCACAGCCTCCCGATGCGGGACTGTGGCGGCCGCTTTGCTTTGTCTGCATCGCAAGCCCGGGCATGCCGGGCCAAAGCGCTCAGACCTGTGACTTGAAATAATGGAACGAGTGCGTGAAGGCATCACGCACTTTGTCCATTTCAGCCACCATCTTGTCCCAGCCGTCTTCACCGGCGGCCTTGAGCTCATCGAGTTTGGCAACCGCCAGTTGTGATTGCTGGTGCAGTTTACGCATCTCTTCGTGGTAGGTGGCCTGCGCATCCTCCTTGGCCTCTTTGGCTTTGGCATCAAGCTTTTGCATATTGGCATTGAGCTCGTCGAGTTGCTTCTTCATGGTTTCAATGTAGACGTTTTTGGTGGTCATGGTGGTTGCTCCTGTTGATGAAAAATAAGATTGAGTCAAGGGTCAGGTTTAGCGGGCAATGACCCGGTCGCTGCCATTGGACAGGACGATTTCGACACGCCGGTTGAGCTGGCGGTTGCTGGCGCTGTCGTTCGCCGCCACGGGGTGGGTTTCGCCGTAGGCTTGCATGTCAATGCGATCCGCCGCCACACCCAAGTCGGTCAATGCCCCGCGCACCGTGGTGGCGCGGCGCTGAGACAGTGCCATGTTGTAGGCATCGCTGCCGGTGCTGTCGGTAAAGCCTTCGATCAGTACCGAGCGCTGCGGGTTCTGCTGCAACACGGTGGCCAGCTTTTGCGCTGTGCGCACGCCGTCTGCACTCAGGTGGGCCTGGTCGGTGCCAAACAAAACATCACCCAGGGTGATGACCATGCCGCGCTCGGTTTTTTTTGCTGCCATGTCGGCCAGTTGTACTGCCAGTTGCGCCTCCAGTTGCGCAGTGCGCGCCAGTGCTTCCTGGGTCTGGCGTTGCGCCAGGGCGGCCTCGCTTTGGGCCACGGCTGCGCTCACCCTGGCTTTTTCGGCGTTGAGGTTGGCAATGTTGGCCTCGTTGGTGCGCTGGTCAAGGCGCATCTGATCACGCTCTTTGGCCGAGTTGGCGATGTCCGCCTCAGCCGATTTCTTTTTGGCCACTTCTTGTGTCAAAGCAATTTTTTGCTTGGCGATGTAGGCCAGGTTGTCGATTTTTTCAAGACTGGTTCGATCATCGGCTGCGGCATTGGCCTGCGCCAGTGCGGTGCCCGCCTGTTGCATTTCCAGTGGGGCGTACTTGGCTACATCGGGATTGTTCTGTGCTTGAACGTAGTCACTGCGAGTTTGGTCGAGCAAGCTGGTGTTTTTGGGCACTGAGCCACAAGCTGAAATCAGTGCCGCAACGGCCAGCAGTGTCGGGGTGAGAAGGTATTTTTTCATGGGTTTTTCCTAGGGTGGTGGGGCTTAGTTGTTGTTGCGTTCGAGCTCTTCACGCAGGATGCGAATGTCGTCTTGCAGCGCATCGGCAGCGGTTTGTGCTTTGGCCGAGTTGGCCTTGCTTTGGGCCAGCTTGGCATCGGCTTGCGCCAGTGCGGCCAGCGAGCGCGCCTGCTTGTAGTCTTTGGTTGCCATGGCCTTGTTGGCCAGTGCTAATTTTTCGCGCGCTGCCCGCATTTCTACCGGGGCGTACTCTGCACCACCAGCGCTGGCGGCGTTGGCAACGGTGGCCTTGCTGACGGCGACCTCGGCGGTCACTGGGGTTTTGAGGCTGCTGCAGCCAACTGTCAATAAGGCGGCCAGGCAGCACAGCGTCAGAGCCCAGGGTTTTGAGTGTTTCATCATCTTTTTCTCCGATGTACGTGTCATCAAACGTGAAATTACTTTTGATGTGAATGAATATAGGCGAGGCGCTTGCGAGGGTCTGTGCGCCACTGCACGCAGGGATCGCGCTCCAATAGCCTTATCTCAGAGGGCGTCAGTTACTGTGCTGACGTAGATCTGCCAAACGGCAATGAACATGGCCGCGATCACTGGCCCCAAGACAAAGCCGTTAACGCCAAAGACGGCCATACCGCCCAGCGTGGAGACCATCACCACGTAATCGGGCATGCGGGTGTCTTTGCCCACCAGAATGGGCCGCAGCAGGTTGTCCACCAGCCCGATCACCAGGACGCCATAGGCGCCGAGCAACACACCCTTCCACACTGCGCCAGTCAGCAGCAGATAGAGCGCCAGCGGTCCCCACACCAGGGCGGCGCCCAGCGCGGGCAGCAAGGACAAAAACATCATCAACACGGCCCACAGCAGCGCACCACTGATGCCCAGCGCCCAGAATGCCAGTCCACCGAGTGCGCCCTGGATCGCGGCCACCAGCAGGTTGCCCTTGACAGTGGCACGGATGACTGCGGTAAACAGCGTCAGCAGCGCCTGCTTTTGCGCTGGCGCTATTGGCAACGCCCGCTGCACCACGCGCACAATGGCGTTGCCGTCGCGAATCAGAAAGAACGCCAGATAAAAAGTGATGAACACACTGGCAACAAATTCAAACGTGTTTTGGCCTACCGCAAAGGTTTGCGTCGCAAAGTACTGGGTTCCCTGGGTCAGCGCTGCCGTCAAGCGGCGTTGCAAGGTGTTGAAGCTGACCAGCCCAAAGCGGTCGAGCACTGTGGTGACACCGTTGGGCAGGGTGTTGAAGACGTCGCGAAAGTATTGCGTTGGTTTGAGCTCACCCGATTGCAACTGCTCATAGATACGCGACGATTCCACCGCCAGTGAGGTCGCCACCAGCAGAGTGGGTAACACCACCATGACGAACGCTAGCAACAGCGAAATGCCAGCCGCGATGTTAGGGCGTTGACGCACACGCGGCAGCAGCCAGCGGTACAGCGGCGCAAACAGCAGCGCGATGATGACGCCCCACAAAATGGCCGCGTAAAACGGTAGCAGGATGTAAGCCAGTGCCGCAGTTGCCGCGACAAGCAAGTAGGCGAGTGCCTTGTTTTTTGCCTCGGTGGATGCGTTGGCCTGCGGTGTGGGTGTCATGATGTCAGCGCTCTTTCAACCGCTCCTCTGGGGTCGGCGTTTTGCCGTCTGGCATGGCCGCTGACAGCAGGGTAGGCGGGACACCAGCCAGCACAAGCGGTGTTGCGATTCAGCGCCAGGGCCTTGCCGCGACCACCAAGGCTACCAACGCAGCGCCAACAGCGGCGGCGATCAGCACTGACTTGACGGGTTCGTGCCGGATATAGTTCACGGTGGTGTCAGAGGCGTGTTCTGCCTTCAGCCGCAACTGGTGCGACGTTTCACGCACGTTGTCGATAGCGTGGTCCACGGTCTGCGAGGCTTGTTCTACCAGGGGGGCGAATTGGTCGGCGGTCAGGGCCAAAGACATGGGAATTCCTTGAAGTGAAAGGGAAAGTGAACGATCGCGCGGTGGGCTAGCGGCCGCGTGCCGAACCAAACACCAGGCTGGCAATGGCCAGCACGATGAAAATAAAGAACAGAACCTTGGCAATGCCCACGGCGCCAGCGGCAATGCCACCAAACCCGAGAACACCCGCAATCAGGGCGATGACAAAAAAAACGGCAGCGTAATACAGCATGGCGGCACTCCTTAAGCGCAATGGAAGGCACTGAAGGTAAAAGAATCCGGGCGTGGCGTCTGTTCGTTGAACCACACAAGTGGGGCGCCGGTGCGAAAGCCAGGAAGGCGGGTAAACCCTTGTTTTTGGGCAGATTTGGCGTTCGCAAAGACGCCTGTCGGCTATAATTTGTTCCACTTTCGCACCCGCGTACGCTCACAGCAGCAGTCCAAGCGCATTCCCTTTAAAAAGCCAACCAAGAGGTCACTCTTGGGCGTGTTTGGGCGTACCCGTAACTTATCCGGAGAACCCTTTGCTTTTGTCTCTCAAGGGAAACACCCCCCACGCCATTTTGGCGCTCGCAGACGGCACGGTCTACGTTGGCAATTCCATTGGCGCCCCCGGCGCTACCGTCGGCGAGGTGGTGTTCAACACCGCCATGACCGGTTACCAGGAAATCCTGACCGACCCCAGCTACTGCCAGCAAATCGTCACCCTCACTTACCCGCACATCGGCAACTACGGCATCAACGACCAGGACGTGGAAGCCGACAAGGTGCACGCCGCCGGCCTGATCATCAAAGACCTGCCGCTGCTGGCCTCCAACTTTCGCTCAACCCAGAGCCTGGGCGACTACCTGATCGCTCAAGGCACGGTGGCCATTGCCAACATCGACACCCGCCAACTGACCTGCCAACTGCGCACACAAGGCGCGCAAAACGGCTGCATCCTGGCCCTGGACGCGGGCGAAGCCGTGACCCAAGCGGCCAAAGACCGCGCTATTTGTCTTGCCAAAGCCGCACCCAGCATGGCCGGGCAGGATTTGGCCCGTGTGGTGAGCTGCAAAACGGGTTATGGCTGGACGCAAACCGAGTGGGCGCTGGCGCACCCACAGCTCGGCGGCATGCCGGGCTATGGTGAGCAAACTGAGCCGCGTTTTCATGTGCTGGCGTATGACTTTGGCGTCAAGAAAAACATTTTGCGCATGTTGGCGCAGCGTGGCTGCAAGGTCACCGTGGTGCCCGCGCAAACCTCGGCTGCCGAGGCCTTGAAACATCAGCCCGATGGCATCTTTTTGAGCAACGGCCCCGGCGACCCCGAGCCGTGTGACTACGCCATTGCCGCAGCGGCTGAGCTGATCAACTCTGGCGTCCCCACCTTTGGTATCTGCCTGGGGCACCAGATCATGGCGCTGGCCAGCGGGGCTAAAACCTTCAAGATGAAGTTTGGCCACCACGGGGCGAACCACCCGGTCAAAGACCTCGACACCGGCCACGTCAGCATCACCAGCCAGAACCACGGTTTTGCGGTCGATGAAAAGTCGTTGCCGTCCACCTTGCGTGCCACCCATGTGAGCCTGTTTGACGGCACGCTGCAAGGCATGGAGCGTACCGACAGACCAGCCTTCAGCTTTCAGGGCCACCCCGAGGCTTCGCCGGGCCCGCAGGACATCGGCTACCTGTTTGACCGCTTTGTCGCCAGCATGGCCGCTCGCGCATGAGTTTCTACGGTGTCACCGACCTCTGGACCTATGTGATTGGTGCTTTTGGCATCATTTTGCTACCCGGGCCGAATTCGCTGTATGTGCTTTCAGTGGCCACGGCACGCGGCGTGCGCGCCGGTTTTCAGGGCGCATATGGCGTGTTTGTCGGCGACACGATTTTGCTGCTGTTCACTGCGTTGGGTGCGGCCAGCTTGCTGCGCACGCATCCCACGGCGTTCATGGTGGTCAAGTACGCTGGGGCGGCTTATTTGTTTTGGGTCGGCCTGAATTTGCTCTGGGGTGCTTTGAAGGGGCTGCGCGGCCGGGCCGATGCGGTACAGGTCACGGCCAATGCGTCCACCACGGCCACGGAAGACTCCGCGGTGCAGTTGCAGAACCCGTTCAAACGCGCGCTGGTCATCAGCTTGTTGAACCCGAAAGCGATTTTGTTTTTGCTGTCGTTCTTTGTGCAGTTCATCGACCCCACATACGCCCAGCCCGAAGTGCCGTTTTTGATTTTGAGCGCGATTCTGATGACCTTCAGCGCGCTGTACCTGACGGCACTGATTTTTACCGGCGCGCGGCTGGCGCAGGCTTTTCGCCAGCGCCAGCGGCTTTCCAGCGGCTTGTCGAGTCTGGTGGGCGGCTTGTTTGTCTGGTTTGGCACCAAGCTGGCGACTGCCAGCCTGAATTGAATTGATATAAAAAAAGGAGCTGTCTGCGCTTATTCCATAAGGGCTAGAGGCTTATTTGATACAAAAATTATGGCAAAACGTACTGACATCCAAAGCATCCTGATCATTGGCGCGGGCCCGATCATCATTGGCCAGGCCTGCGAGTTTGACTACTCGGGCGTGCAAGCCTGCAAGGCGCTGCGCGAAGAGGGTTACAAGGTCATCCTGATCAACAGCAACCCGGCCACCATCATGACCGACCCGGCCACGGCCGATGTGACCTACATCGAGCCGATCACCTGGAAAACGGTCGAGAAAATCATTGCCAAAGAGCGCCCGGACGCGATTTTGCCCACCATGGGCGGCCAGACCGCGCTGAACTGTGCGCTGGACCTGTGGCACCACGGGGTGCTGGCCAAGTACACCGGTGTTGCCACCGGCAAAGCCATTGAGCTGATCGGCGCCAAGCCTGAAGCGATTGACAAGGCCGAAGACCGCCTCAAGTTCAAAGATGCCATGACCAAGATCGGCTTGGGTTCGGCGCGCTCCGGCATTGCCCACAGCATGGCCGAGGCCTGGGACGTGCAGCGTACCGTCGGTTTCCCCACCGTGATTCGCCCCAGCTTTACCTTGGGCGGCTCAGGTGGCGGCATTGCCTACAACCCGGAAGAATTTGAGGTGATCTGCAAGCGCGGCCTGGAAGCCTCGCCCACCAATGAACTGCTGATTGAAGAGTCGCTGTTGGGTTGGAAAGAATTTGAGATGGAGGTGGTGCGCGACACGGCCGACAACTGCATCATCATCTGTTCGATTGAAAACCTCGACCCGATGGGCGTGCACACCGGTGACAGCATCACCGTGGCGCCAGCGCAGACGCTGACCGACAAGGAATACCAGATTTTGCGCAACGCCAGCATTGCGGTGCTGCGTGAAATTGGTGTGGATACCGGTGGAAGTAACGTGCAGTTTGCCATCAACCCGAAAGACGGCCGCATGGTGGTCATTGAGATGAATCCGCGTGTCTCGCGATCTTCTGCTCTGGCCTCCAAAGCGACCGGTTTTCCGATTGCCAAAGTGGCAGCCAAGCTCGCGGTGGGTTACACGCTGGACGAACTCAAGAACGAGATCACTGGCGGTGCCACGCCAGCCAGTTTTGAGCCCAGCATCGACTACGTGGTGACCAAGGTGCCGCGTTTTGCGTTCGAAAAATTCCCTGCGGCCGACAGCCGCCTCACCACCCAGATGAAGAGCGTGGGCGAGGTGATGGCCATGGGCCGGACCTTCCAGGAATCGTTCCAGAAAGCGCTGCGCGGCCTGGAAGTGGGCGTGGACGGCATGAACGAGAAAACGCAAGACCGCGAACTTCTAGAGAAAGAGCTGGGCGAGCCCGGCCCCGAGCGCATCTGGTACGTGGGCGATGCCTTTGCCGCCGGCTGGAGTGTGGATGAAGTGTTTGACATTACCAAAATTGACAAATGGTTCTTGGTGCAGATCGAGCAGATTGTCAAAATTGAACTGGAAATTGAGCGCCTGCCGCAACCGGCGGTGGGGACGGCGCTGGACAGCATCGATGCGGCCACGCTGCGCGCCCTGAAGCAAAAAGGCTTCTCGGATCGCCGCTTGGCCAAGCAGTTCAAGACCACGGATACGGCGGTGCGCGCGCGCCGCCACGCGCTGGGTGTGCGCCCGGTGTACAAGCGCGTGGACACCTGCGCGGCAGAATTTGCCACCAACACCGCCTACCTGTATTCGACCTACGAGGCCGAAGGCTCTGAGTGTGAAGCAGCGCCCACCAACAAGAAAAAAATCATGGTGCTGGGCGGCGGCCCGAACCGCATCGGCCAGGGCATCGAGTTTGACTATTGCTGCGTGCACGCCGCGCTGGCGATGCGAGAAGACGGCTATGAGACCATCATGGTCAACTGCAACCCTGAAACCGTGTCGACCGACTACGACACCTCGGATCGCCTGTACTTTGAGCCGCTGACGCTGGAAGACGTGCTGGAAATCGTCGATAAGGAAAAGCCTTACGGTGTGATCGTGCAATACGGTGGCCAAACGCCCTTGAAGCTGGCGCTGGACCTGGAGGCCAACGGCGTGCCGATCATCGGCACCAGCCCGGACATGATCGACGCGGCCGAAGACCGCGAGCGCTTCTCGGCCCTGCTGCACGAGTTGAAGCTCAAACAGCCGCCCAATGCCACCGCCCGCACTGAAGCCGAGGCGCTGGAAAAAGCCGTCGCCCTGGGTTACCCGCTGGTGGTGCGCCCAAGCTACGTGCTGGGTGGCCGGGCGATGGAAATCGTGCACGAGCAGCGCGACCTGGAGCGCTACATGCGCGAGGCGGTCAAGGTGAGCCACGATTCACCCGTGTTGCTCGACCGGTTCCTCAACGATGCGATTGAATGCGACGTGGATGCGGTGCGCGACTCAGAAGGGCGCGTGTTCATTGGCGGCGTGATGGAACACATCGAGCAAGCCGGCGTGCACAGCGGCGACTCGGCGTGTTCGCTGCCACCGTATTACCTGAAGCAAGCCACGGTCGACGAGCTCAAGCGCCAGACCGCGGCGATGGCCCAGGGCCTGAATGTGGTCGGCCTGATGAACGTGCAGTTTGCCATCCAGCAAAAAGACATCGGCGGCATCAAGGAAGACGTGATTTTTGTCCTCGAAGTCAACCCGAGGGCTTCAAGGACAGTGCCGTTTGTCAGCAAGGCCACCGGTGTGCAACTGGCCAAGGTGGCGGCGCGCTGCATGGCTGGCCAGTCGCTGGACGCGCAGGGCATTGGCGCAGAGGTGCAGCCGCCGTATTTCAGCGTCAAGGAAGCCGTGTTTCCGTTCGTCAAGTTTCCTGGCGTGGACACCATCCTCG
>Ga0210053_1003930_pt1 | contig 11789 bp, 8 predicted proteins | sample CryGeymeta201512_FD_185467 | JGI IMG/M metagenome (GOLD analysis project Ga0210053, IMG submission 185467) | Groundwater microbial communities from Crystal Geyser aquifers in Utah, USA - Crystal Geyser metaG 2015-12 (SPAdes) (version 2) | ecosystem: Environmental > Aquatic > Deep subsurface >... | reverse complement strand
GGGGCATCAGGTGCGCATACTCCTGCGCCCCTCGCCGCGCACGCCCAACCTGCCGCTGAAAGTGCCGGTGGAAGTGGCGGTCACCAGCCTGAGCGACGAACCCGGTCTGCGCGCTGCCATGCGCGGCGTGGACGTGGTCTATCACATGGCGGGCGGCGAGGCGCAGGGCGGACGCGCCAACCTGATGGCCGTGGACATCGAAGGCACGCGCAACCTGGTGCGCGCCGCCGCGGATGCCCGCATCCAGCGCCTTTTCTACCTCAGCCACCTCGACTCCGACCGCGCCTCGGCCTTTCCCGTGCTCAAAGCCAAGGGCATTGCCGAGGAAGCCATCCGACAGAGCGGCGTACCCCACACCATTCTGCGCGCCTCGATCCTTTTTGGCCCGCAGGATAACTTCACCACCGGCCTGGCCATGCTGTTGACCATCGCGCCCGGTTTCCTGCCTCTGCCGGGGCGCGGCAAGACCCTGCTCCAGCCGCTGTGGGTCGAGGATATGGTCACCTGCCTGATCTGGGCGTTGGATGTGCCTGACACGATCAACCAGACCTTCGAGGTCGGCGGGAGCGAATACTTCAGCTTGAGCCAGATCACTGAGCTTATCATGGAAGTGATCCAGAAACGCCGCGCCTTGAGGGCCTGGCCGATTCCCTACCTGCGCGCCCTGACCGTCATCCTGGAAACGGCTTTCCCGCACTTCCCCGCCTCTGTCTTCTGGCTGGATTACCTGGCCGTCAACCGTACCTGCGCAGTGGATACTGTCCAGCGCATCTTTGGGCTGATGCCGGCGCGCTTCGCCACGCACATTGACTACCTGCGCGGCGTCAACTGGTATCGCGAATTCCTCCGCTCGCTCTTCATCCGCCATGCCTGAGTGGATCATCCGCTTGATCGAAACCCCTGAAGAGATGGACGCCGTCCAGGAGCTTCAACGCCTGGTCTGGCCTGGCCCCGAGACGGAGGTCATCCCCGCCCACACCTTGCTGGCCGTTGTGCACAACGGCGGTTTGCTGCTGGGCGCGTTCGTCAACGAGAAATTGGTCGGCGCGGCCTGGGGTTTTCCCGGCTTTTATTCCACGCCGGATGGGCCGCGCCTCAAGCACTGTTCGCACATCCTGGCCGTCCACCCCGAATGGCGCGATTCCGGCATTGGCTTCGGCCTCAAGCGCGCCCAATGGCAGATGGTGCGCCACCAGGGCCTCGACCTCATTACCTGGACGTACGATCCCCTGCTCAGCCGCAACGCCTACCTCAACATCGCCAGGCTCGGCGCGGTCTGCAACACCTATCGCCGCTCCGAATACGGCGACATGCGCGATGGCCTGAACGTTGGCCTGCCCTCCGACCGTTTCCAGGTGGACTGGTGGGTGAACACGCGCCGGGTGGAACACAGACTCGGTCGTCGCCGGCGGCCGGCCCTCGTTCTGGATCATTTCCTGGCTGCGGACGTTTCCCTGTGCGCCGCCGTTCCGGACCCTGCGGGCTGGCCGCGTCCCCTCGAAGATGTTCCCAGCCTGGGCGGACGCCTGTTATTGGTCGAGATCCCGGTTGACTTTCTGGCGTTGAAAGAGGCTGACCTGGCCCTGGCGCGCGATTGGCGCTTCTATGCCCGCCAGGTTTTCGAGACGGCCTTTGCGGCTGGCTATCTGGTCACCGATTTCGTTTTCGACCAGACAGGTGAACGGCCGCGCAGTCTCTATGTGCTGACGTACGGCGAAAGCACCCTGGATGCCCCCTGATAACCAGCAGCTCGAGCTGCTCCAGCTCCTGGCCTCCCGGCTCGAACGCCTCTCCGCCGATTCGACCTGGTCGCACCGCGCCAGTGGGCTGCGCGGCAATATGCTGAAAGTCCTGGAGGAGATCGCTTCCGGCCGGCAGGTGGACGAGGCGCGGCTGGCGTTGCTCGTTGACAAAGGTTTCGAAATCCTGCGTAACGCGGCCATGGAAATACCAGATCTGGAAGCCTTGAGGAAGAATGGCTGACCCCCCTACGCAGCCGCCATTTGTGCGTTCTCGAACTGGCTGTTGTAGAGTTCGGCGTAGAAGCCTTTCTTTGCGAGCAGTTTCTCGTGTTTGCCCTGCTCCACAATGTCGCCGTTATTCATCACCAGGATCCAGTCCGCGTCGCGGATGGTGGACAGGCGATGGGCGATGATAAAGCTGGTGCGGCCCTTCATCAGGGTTTCCATGGCCTTTTGGATCAGCACCTCGGTGTGGGTATCCACCGAACTGGTGGCTTCGTCAAGGATCAGGATGGTCGGGTCAGCCAGGAAGGCGCGGGCGATGGTCATTAGTTGCATTTGGCCCTGCGATATGTTCGTGGTCTCTTCGTTGAGTACCATATTGTAGCCCTCCGGCAGGGTGCGGACGAAATGGTCCACGCGCGCAGCCCTGGCAGCGGCGACGACTTCCTCGTCGGTGGCGTTCGAGCGGCCGTAGCGAATATTTTCCATGACGGTGCCGTTATAAAGCCAGGTATCCTGCAAGACCATGCCGAACATGCAGCGCAAGTCCCCGCGCGTGAAATCCTTGATATTGTGGCCGTCCACCAGGATGGCGCCGCGCTTTACGTCATAGAAGCGCATCAACAATTTGACCATGGTGGTCTTGCCGGCGCCGGTTGGGCCGACAATGGCAATCTTCTGGCCGGGATTGGCGTAGAAGGAGAAGTCATTGATGATGATTTTCTCCGGGCTGTAACCAAAGTGGACATTCTTGAACTCCACGAGGCCATTCACGGCTTCCAGTGTTGCGGGAGTGGCGGTATCGGGTTCTTCCTCCGGCTCAGCCAGGAATTGGAACACGCGCTCGGCGGCCGCGGCGGTTTGCTGAAGCACGTTGGAGATGTTGGCGAGCTGCGTGATCGGTTGCGTAAACGAGCGAACGTATTGGATGAACGCCTGTATATCGCCGACGGTAATGGTGTTTTTGATCGCCAGGTAACCACCCAAAATACACACCGCCACATAGCCCAGGTTGCCGATAAAAGTCATGACCGGCATCATCAAGCCGGACAAAAACTGCGATTTCCAGGCTGAACCGTATAGCGTGTTATTGATGCGATCGAACGTCTTGATGCTCTTTGCCTCGCCGTTAAAGGCTTTCATCACCACATGGCCGCCATACATTTCCTCGACATGGCCGTTGATGTGGCCGAGGTAATCCTGCTGCTGTTTGAAGTACTTTTGCGACTGGTTGACTACCAGACCGATAATCCCAATCGAGAGAGGGATAATTAGCAGGGACACCAGGGTCATCAGCCAACTGATGGAAAACATCATCACGAGTACGCCGATCACCGTTATCACTGAGGTGATGATTTGCGTGAGGCTCTGGTTCAGCGTCTGGCTGACCGTATCCACGTCGTTGGTGATGCGGGAGAGCACCTCGCCATGGTTCGTACCGTCGAAGTATCTGAGCGGCATCCGGTTGATCTTTTCGGCAATCTCCCTGCGGAAGCGGTAGGTGATATTCATGGACACGCTGGACATGATCCAACCCTGGATATAACTAAACAGGGAGGAAAGGAGGTACAGGGTGAGTGTAAGGATGACGATGTGACCGATATAAGCAAAATCAATGCCGGAACCGGTCCCGGCGATCTGGCTCATCACGCCCTCGAACAGTTTGGTGGTGGCCTTGCCCAGGATTTTTGGGCCAACGATGGAGGCGATCGTGGAAGCAACGGCGAAAACCATTACAATGGCAATGGCTGCCTTGTAAGAGCTAAGGTATCGAATCAACTTGAGCATGGTGCCCTTGAAATCGCGGGGCTTTTCACCTTTCATCATCGCCATCGGGCCGCCATGCCCCATCGGGCCGCGTCCCAGCGGACCTCCAGCCATGGGTCCACGCCCGGGCCCGGCCGGCAGTGTGCGGCCGGCGGTTGTATCTTTGTTGTTTTGCGTGCTCATGCCAATTCCTCCTTGCTGAGTTGCGATAAGGCAATATCCCGGTAAACTTCGCAACTTTCCATTAACTCACCGTGAGTACCCTTGCCGACAATCCTGCCCTCGTCCAGCACAATGATCTGCTCGGCGTTTTTGATGGTGGAAACGCGCTGCGTCACGATCAAAACAGTGCTCGAGCCGGTCTTCTCCTTGAGGGACTTGCGTAAGGCCGCATCGGTCTTGAAGTCAAGCGCGGAAAAACTATCGTCGAAAATATAAATGGGCGCTTTCTTGACCAGGGCGCGCGCAATCGAAAGGCGCTGCTTCTGGCCTCCGGAGACGTTCGACCCGCCCTGGGAAACCTCGGCCGCCATTCCCTCCGGGTTCGAGAAGATGAACTCGCCCGCCTGGGAAATGTCAGCGGCTTCTTTCAAGGTATCCTGGCTGGCGTTCTCGTCAGCATATAGCAGGTTACTTTCAATCGTACCGGAGAAGAGCATCCCCTTTTGCGGGATGTAGCCGATTTTGTCGCGCAGGTCGTGCTGTGTGATTGCGCGTATATCCGTGCCATCCACATAAATAGCGCCATCGGTTACGTCATGGAAACGCGGGATCAGGTTGACGATGGTGGATTTACCCGAACCGGTGGAGCCAAGAAAGGCTGTGGTCTGGCCGGTTTTGGCGGTAAAGGAAATGTCGTGCAGCACATCCTCCAGCGCGCCAGGGTAGCGGAAGCACACATTGCGGAACTCGACCTTGCCGACGAACGGTTGGTTGAACTGCCTGGGTTCTTGCGGGTCTTTGATGGTCGGCTCGGTTTCCAGTACATCAGCGATACGCCCGCCGGACACGGAGGCTCTCGGCAGGATGATGAACATCATGGACAGCATCAGGAAGGCAAAAACGATCTGCATGGCGTACTGCATGAATGCCATCATGTCGCCAACCTGCATCGCAGATTGGGCGACCTGATGGGCGCCGACCCAGATGATCAGCAGGGACACTCCGTTCATGATAAGCATCATAAACGGCATCATGATAACCATCACGCGGTTGATGAACAGGCTGTTGCTGGTCAAATCCTTATTGGCTTTGTCAAAGCGGTTTTCTTCGAACCCCTGCATGTTGAAGGCCCGAATGACCATCATCCCGGACAGGTTTTCACGTGTCACCAGGTTGAGCCGGTCAATCAGGTTTTGGATGATCTTGAATTTTGGCAGGGCAATCGAGAATACGGTCAGGATCAAGCCGAGAAGCACGACGACCGCCAGTGCGATGATCCACCACATGTTGGCGCTTTTGCCGATAGCCCGGATAATTCCGCCGACCCCGATGATGGGTGCGTAGAAAACCATGCGCATCACCATGATGACAACCATTTGTATCTGGGTGACATCATTGGTCGAGCGGGTGATCAGGGAAGCCGTGGAGAACTTGTCGAATTCGGTATTCGAGAAACTCTCCACCTTTTGGAAAACATCCTTGCGGATATCGCGCGCCGACCCGGCGGCTGTTTTGGCCGACAGGAAACCAACGGCAACCGTGCAGGTGATGGAGAGCAGCGACAACAGCAGCATCCAGACGCCGGTATGGATAATGTAGCTTGTCTGGAGTTTGCCGGTATCCATACCGAGCGCAGCATATTCGGTTTTGACCGCTCCAACTGCCATTTGGGTGATCATTTTGTCGCCCAGGGTGGCGAACTTCTGATCAATACCAGCAGCCACTTGCGAAAGTTGAGCCGCGGGAAGATTGGATAACAGGTTGAAAACATCCATTCCGGGCGGAAGCTGGGACAAGTCAAAGCCAAGAGCCTGGCCCATGGCGGCCGCCTTGGCCGGGTCGGCCATGATCTGCTGGATGGTGGAAACAACTAATAGTGCCTTGCCCATCACCGGGTTCAGTTTGGTGTTTTCAGCCTTATCAATACTATTGAGCAAGTAGACAGGCTCATTGGCAAGGGCGGGATATTCTGTGATGTATCTGGCATAATCGGACGAGTTTTTATCCACCAGGGTGTAATCGCCGAGTACAAGCGCCTGATTATCGGCGCTCATGAAGATGACGAGCTTGTTCATCTCGCTCTGCCGGATGGCCTGCGGCACGGCGTTTTCCACGCCGCCCTGCTGGATGCCGTTGTTGACGATTTTCGACATATAATCGGGCAGCGCCAAATCCGCATTCGCCTGCACGAACAGCAAGGCGATGGCGAGCAGGATCAAGAGGCTATAAGGTTTCAGGTATTTGAATAATCGAATCATGGTGTTGGGTGCTCCTTGCAAACGAACTAATGGGGATTGCGTTGCTGCAAAACTCAGCGATTCAAATCGCCGCTACCAAATCGCGAAGTCCATGCTTCGACAGGCTCAACACACCGCCTGCGTGGACTTCCAGCCGACGAAGGTCGGCTTTGCATTCTGGTGGGTGCAGTTTGAACTGCTGAAAACAACTGGAAGGTTTCTATCAGTCGGGGGGTTTTTCGAGTTGGCTGGTTTTTTCGATCAGGATGTGCAGGGCTGCCACCACTTGCTCCTTTTCCTCCGGAGACAGCGTGTGCGCCAGGTCTTCCAACCAGCCCTGGCGGGCGTGGATACTCTCCTGCAGCACCTGGCGGCCTTTGTCGGTCAGGACGATCTGCTTGGCGCGCCGATCGTGAGGATCTTCTGAGCGTGTGATCATTTGCTGCTGCACCAGGTGTTCCAGCATCTGGCTGGCGGCCGCGTTGGTCACGCCCAGGTCATCGCCGATGCCGGAGACGCCGCTGGCGCCCATGCGGTGGAGGTGGAACAGGGCGCCAATCTGCGACATGGAAAGCTCTTTCTCCTTGGCGTAAAGGAGGAAATTGCACATCGAGCGGCGCATGAAGATCCCAATCCACTCGTGCAGGGTGGTGATAAATGGGTCAGTGGGCGGCATACTTCAACCTTCTAAATAGTTAATTAAACCTAAATATATTGCTTGCTTAGGAATTTGTCAAGAGTAAGATCGGTGGTGATTACCCACATCTTGCTTGATGCCATTATTGGCCTTGATTAGCCAGCGTTCTCTCACGCTGGCGGCCAAATTCGGGCGTATGAGAACGCCCTACTAATCATGATGGATGTGATCATTGGACTTGTGGGCAATCACCAGTAAGATCGTGGTAAACTAACGCTCGAAAACCCTGAAAAGGTTGTCTGCATAATGTCTGCTCAATCCGCTACTGCCGTCGCTTGCGCCAACATCGCCATCGTCAAATACTGGGGCAACCGCGACGACGCCCTGCGCCTGCCCGCCAACGGTTCCATTTCCATGAACCTGGAGGGGTTGTTCACGCGTACGCGAGTGACGTGGGACGAGTTACGTGTGACGAGCGGCGAACAGCGGGAAGCAGACTCACTGGTCATCAATGGCCGGCGAATGGCGGGGGACGGGTTGCGGCGCGTTTCGGCTTTTTTGGATTTAGTGCGAAAAATGGCCGGGATTGACGCCCGCGCCATCGTGGAGAGTGAGAACAACTTCCCGGCCGGGGTGGGGATCGCCTCCTCGGCCTCGGCGTTTGCCGCTTTGACTCTGGCAGCCAGCGTCGCAGCCGGGCTGGACCTGGAGCCGGCTGCCCTCTCTCGCCTGGCGCGGCGCGGCTCTGGCTCGGCCTGCCGCTCCATCCCCGGTGGCTTTGTCGAATGGCAAGCCGGGACAGGCGACGAGGACTCCTTCGCCGCGTCCATCGCGCCGCCCGAACACTGGGACCTGGCCGACTGCATCGCCGTGGTCAGCGCCGAGCAAAAGCCAACCGGCTCAACCGAGGGCCATGCGCTTGCAGATACCAGTCCGCTGCAAGCCTGCCGCGTGGCGGATGCGCCCCGCCGTTTGGATCTTTGCCGCCGCGCCCTCCTTTCCCGCGATTTCGACGCCCTGGCCGGGATCGTCGAACTCGACTCGAACCTGATGCACGCCGTGATGATGACCTCCACGCCGCCGCTCTTCTACTGGCAAGAGTCCACGCTGACCGTGATGCGGCTGGTGCGCGAATGGCGCCTCGGCGGGCTGCCAGTCTGCTACAGCATTGACGCCGGGCCAAACGTCCACGTGATCACGGAAGGGGCCGAGGCCGGGCATGTGGCCGATTTGCTGGCAGCCGTGCCCGGGGTCCAGAAAGTGCTCGTCGCGCCTGTGGGGGGCCCGGCGGAACTTGTCGAATAAATTTACCGCGAAGACGCGACACTTGCACCTGCTGCAAGTGCAGGTGAGACCGCGAAGTTTCTTCGCGGTTAAATTCCCCTGATCCACAAAAAAGGATATAATCGCCCTTGCCGCGCCGAAGACGGCGCGAGAGTTTACTGTTACGAGGTGTATGAATGAATACGGGTTTTTTGGGTGGGCTGGTTTTCGTGCTGGTGTTCGCCGGCATGATCCTCGTCCACGAGTTGGGCCATTTTATTGCCGCGCGCCTGCTGCGCATCGAGGTGGAAGAGTTTGGCATCGGCTTCCCGCCGCGCCTTCTGCGGCTCTGGCGCGGCAAAGGAACGATCCTGATTGGGAAAAAATGTCTTGTTCTGCCTCTCAATTTCGACCTGCCGTTCGACCCCAAGACATCCCTCCACCGCCCGGTGGAGGCCACCGCCGATTCTGTCAAAGGCAGGCTGGTGCTGCGTACGATTGCCTTTGCGGCCACGGAAGATGGACAGTACCGGCCCGACCCGCTCCCCGAACACGACCCGGCCTCAGCCCGGCCCGGGGCTGCGCCTGTGAAACATTCGAAAGATTTCCCCAAGCCCGGCGAAATTCACGTGAGCGGGATTCTCAACGAGGCCAGACCCGGCACCGAAGTCACCCTGAACTGGATCCCGCTGGGCGGCTTCAACCGCATCAAGGGCGAAGACGACCCATCCGTACCAGGCGGGATGGCGGCTGCCAGCCCTTGGAAGCGCATCGCCGTGCTGCTGGCCGGCCCGACCATGAACCTGCTGGCTGCGGTAGTGGCCTATACGTTCCTTTTCTACCAGATCGGCGTACCCAATACCCACATCGTCGTCATCGCGGAGGTCTCGCCGGGATCGCCGGCCGAAATGGCCGGGATAAAAACTGGCGATACGGTCCTGACCGCGGCTGGAGAGAGCATTCCCAGCGTCTCCAGGCTGCAGGCCATCATCCGCGCCCACCTCGACCAGCCGGTCAGCCTCAACCTCCAGCGTGGCGACCAACAGATCGAGACGAGTGTAACCCCATTGAGCAGTCGCACGAAAAGACAAGGCGCCATGGGCGTCTTGCTGGGGAATCCACTGCACCCGACCAGTTCATGGTTCGAGACAATATCCCCTAGCTTTGATGCCACCTACGGGAGCATCCGCGAGCTGCTGGCGCTGCCAGGCCAGATCGTCGCCGGCGCGATCCAGCCGCAGGAAGCGCAACTGGCCGGGCCGCGCAGCATCTGGAACCTTTTCCAACAAACTGTCTCACGCGATGTCCAGAGCCGCGAGACCCCCTCGACGAGCGAAACCCAGCAGCCGACGAATTACACACTGATGGCGGTCATCTCGCTCACCATCTCGCTGGGCATCCTGAACCTGTTACCGATCCCGGCCCTGGACGGCGGGCGCATCCTGTTCACCCTGCCAGAGATCATCGTCCGGCGGCGCATCCCGGCTAAGTTCGAGGCGATCGTCCACGGAGTAGGCCTGATGATTTTCATGGCGTTACTCGGATATTTCTACATCCTGGATTTTATCCACCCGGTGACGATCAACCTGCCGTAATTAATTCGATTTCACATCAAAGCATAGCGCGGCTTCCAACCGCAACCAACTTGGGTGTCGTTGCGAAGCGGTGCTCTTCCGCCGAAGCAATCCCCTCGCAGGCCGGGAGACTGCTTCGCCATCCTTCGACTACGCTGAAGAACGCTCCGCTCGGGACGGCTCGCAGCGACATGATACAAGAGATTCTCGCGGATCGCGCAAATGTCAAGCGGTAATACTATAAAAGGCTCCGAGATGACCAAGAAGATTGCTTTTCAAATTGTTGTAGATGCCCTCCTGGATGACTCCCAGCCCTTCCCGCCGCATTACCTGTATCTGTTCTCGGACATTGAGCCGGGGCAATTGAAACTTTTGCTCGAGGCCTGGCCGCAGGTTTCGCCCGCCCGCCAACTCGCCTTGCTCGCGGACCTGGAGGAGCTGGCCGAAGAAGATACGCTGCTTTACTTCGACGACCTGGCGCGCCCCCTGCTGAAAGACCCCGAACCCCAGGTGCGCATCCAGGCCCTGCGTCTGCTGTGGGAATGTGAGGATGCCAGGCTGGTGCCGACATTCCTCGAAATCCTGACCGAAGACAGCGACTCCAACGTCCGCGCGGCAGCCGCCACTGCCCTCGGCATGTTCATCTACCTGGGTGAGATCGAGGAAATAGCGGAGCAGACTCTCCATAAAGTCGAAGATAGCCTGCTGGCGATCATCCATTCTGACGAAGCCACCCTGGTACGTCGGCGCGCCCTGGAAGCGCTGGGCTGGTCGTCGCGGCCGGAGGTGTCCGCGCTCATTGAAGCCGGTTACGCTGAAAAAGACGCCGATTGGAAAGTCAGCGCCCTCTTTGCCATGGGCCGCTCCGGCGACGAAGGCTGGGGAAAGCAGGTGCTTTCCAACCTGCGCAACCGGAACGCGGCCATCCGTCTCGAAGCGCTGCGAGCCGCCGGTGAGCTGGCGCTCGCCTCCGCCCGGCCGATCCTGCTCGATATGCTGGCCGACGAGGAGGACGTGGAGACCCGGCACGAGATCATCTGGGCGCTGACCCAAATCGGCGGCGAGAAAGTCAACGACCGGCTCGTGGAGCTTTTGGAAATGGCGGAAGATGACGAGGAAGAGACCGAGTTCCTCGAAGAGGCGCTGGAAAACCTGGCCTTCACCGAGGAGGTCAGCGGATTGGATTTACTCGACTTCGAGGACGATTAGAAGTAATATGCCGCCAGGAACCCGTTTTCTCGGAGAAAACGGGTTCCTCCCGCTAAAATTTCATCACACCAGGAATTCCCTTGACCGAACTTTTACAAACCTTCACCAACAACCTCCTGCCCATCCTGATCATCAGCGGGGCGGGCTTCCTGCTCGGCAAATTCCTCGAGGTCGAACCCCGCCCGATAGGCCGGGTCACATTCTACATCCTCAGCCCGATCCTGGTCTTCAACCTGCTCATGGAAAGCAAGCTCTCGCTCGACCGCATCGGCCTGATGATGGGCTACGCGGCGGCGGTCAATTTCCTGGTAGCCGGTCTCGCCTACCTGGCCGGGCGCGTCCTGCGCCTCGACCGCATTGGATTGACCGTGGTGGTACTGACCAGCCTATTCGGTAACTCTGGTAATTACGGCCTGCTGCTGATCTCGTTCGCCTTTGGGCAAGAGGCGCTGGCCTACGCCAGTGTCTATTTCGTGACCAACGCGATCCTGATCAACACCGCCGGCGTGCTGATCGCCTCGCTCGGGCGCCTGAACCTGAAAGAGAGCCTGCTCGGCCTATTGAAAGTGCCTGCCACCTACGCCATCCTGGCGGCCATGCTCGTGATGCGCATGGACTGGCAACTGCCGACGCCGCTGGCGCGCACCGTCTCGCTGGCGGCTAACGCGGCCATCCCCCTCATGCTCATCTTGCTTGGGTTGGAATTACAGCGCGCCGAGTGGACCAAAAACATCCGCGCCCTGGGCATCGGCGCCGTCCTGCGCCTGCTCGTCGGACCGTTCGTCGGGCTTGGCCTGAGCAGCCTGTTCGGATTGAACGCCCCCGCCCGGCAGGCTGGCGTCACCGAAGCGGCCATGCCGAGCGCGGTGCTGACCACCGTGCTGGCCAGCGAATACGACCTGGATTCATCCCTGGTGACCGCCATCGTCTTCACCACCACCCTGCTCAGTCCGCTCACCCTGACCCCGCTCCTGCT
>Ga0210053_1003926_pt1 | contig 11796 bp, 15 predicted proteins | sample CryGeymeta201512_FD_185467 | JGI IMG/M metagenome (GOLD analysis project Ga0210053, IMG submission 185467) | Groundwater microbial communities from Crystal Geyser aquifers in Utah, USA - Crystal Geyser metaG 2015-12 (SPAdes) (version 2) | ecosystem: Environmental > Aquatic > Deep subsurface >... | reverse complement strand
ATGAGGTCACTCCTGGCAGCCAGGTACTTCTCCACCGCCTCCGGCCGGAGTGGAGATGGATATCTCAAATCCCCTGCGGTTCCCAGTATCAGAAGAGTAAGAAATTAGCGCTGTGGTGTCAAGAAAATGGGACTCAGGGGGTGCGGTTGCATAGGAAGGGGACATAATGATTGCTTCTAAGTTCTGCTTGACAAGGTCTGTGTGTTGAATCATAGTTCAGCTCAAAAGAGGATCAATAGAGATATTGAGAGCTGGCCTCTGATTGTAACTGCCGTGAATCATTTTCAATTGTCAAAAAACCACAGCAAAAGGAGGTAAGTATAGTGGCCGAAGTAACTGCTCCAATGGGTGGGAAGATCATTGATGTCAAGGTGAATGTTGGAGACGTGGTAAACGACGGAGATGAGGTTGTAATTCTCGAGGCAATGAAGATGGAACTTCCCGTTGTCGCAAATGAGGCCGGCACGGTGAAGGAGATAAAATGCAAAAAGGGTGATGCGGTTGAGGCGGACGCAGTACTTGTCCTGCTGCTAGGCTCTTTTTGCCTGCAGCATGACCCTCTCGAATCTGGAGGGGCTTCTTTAATGAAAGCCATTCAACAAAAGGCTGAACCAACAGGTATGGTGATCTCTAGGGAGTCTGGAGTGTAATCAGGGCTTTTCTCCAAACGTGCGTGAGGGACTCTTTGATCTGCCCGGGGCCGATTACGGATAAAAACACCTAGACCCTTGTGATGAGGAGGAATAGATGGGTAAGGAGGATGCAAGGGAGCGCCTCAGTGAAAAGATGAAAAGATGGTCTGACTCCGTGGGGAGAAAACTTGCCAAGGCTCCGGAGAGGAGGGCGAGTTTTAATAATACATCCGGCATCCCCGTAGAAAGGATTTATTCTCCTCTGGATGTTAAGGATGAAGATTATCTTTCTGTTGTTGGTCTTCCAGGAGAGTATCCCTATACCAGGGGGGTTCAGCCCACAATGTACAGGGGCAGGTACTGGACCATGCGCCAGTATGCCGGATTCGCCACTGCCGAGGAATCAAACAGACGTTACAAGTTCCTCCTGGAGCAGGGACAGACCGGGCTTTCAGTCGCCTTTGACCTGCCTACCCAGATAGGCTACGACTCCGACCATGAGATGGCTATAGGCGAGGTGGGTAAGGTAGGCGTGGCCATTGACTCACTGGAAGACATGGAAACCTTGTTCGCTGGTATTCCTCTCGATCAGGTAAGCACATCCATGACGATCAATGCGCCTGCTGCGGTTCTGCTGCCGATGTACATAGCGGTTGCCGAAAAGCAGGGGGTCGCAATCGAAAAACTCAGGGGCACCATCCAGAACGACATTCTCAAGGAATATTCCTCCAGAGGAACCTATATCTTTCCTCCCAAGCCCTCTATGAGAATAATAACCGACATATTCGCCTTCTGTGAGGATAAGGTTCCTCAGTGGAACACAATAAGCATAAGCGGCTATCACATAAGGGAAGCAGGCTCCACTGCCGTTCAGGAAGTGGCCTTTACCCTTGCCAACGGCATCGCATACGTGCGGGCCGCGATAGATGCCGGGCTGGATGTGGATAGATTCGGCCCAAGGCTTTCCTTCTTCTTCAACGCACATTCGGATTTCTTTGAGGAGGCGGCCAAGTACAGGGCCGCCAGAAGACTCTGGGCGGAGGTTATGCTCGAAAGATTCAAGGCCAAAGATCCCAGGTCAATGATGGTGCGTTTTCACACACAGACAGCCGGTTGCACTCTGACCCTCCAGCAGCCGAAGAATAACATTGTAAGGGTTGCCTTTCAGGCCCTTTCAGCGGTTTTGGGAGGGACACAATCCCTCCACACTAATTCCATGGACGAGGCCCTGTGTCTGCCTTCCGAGGAGGCGGTACAGATAGCCCTAAGGACCCAGCAGATTATCGCCTATGAAACGGGAGTCGCTGATACCGTTGATCCCCTTGCAGGAAGCTATTACGTTGAGACCCTTACCACTCAGATATATGAGAGGGCAAAGGAATACATAAGGAAGATAGATGAGATGGGCGGGGCGGTTGATGCTATCGAAAAAGGTTATATACAGAGGGAGATTCAGGACAGCGCTTATAGATATCAAAGGGAGATCGAGGAGAAGGAAAGGGTCGTGGTGGGAGTCAACCGCTTCCAGACAAAGGAGGAAAGGCCGGCTAATTTGCTCAGGGTTGACCCATCTGTGAGGGAGGCGCAGATTCAGAGACTTAAGAGCTTACGGCAGAGAAGGGACAATGCAGGGATAAAGTCGGCGCTCGAAGCTCTCGAAAGGGCTGCGAGGGGGAGGGAAAACCTTGTCCCCAAAATCCTTGAGGCCGTGAAGACCTATGCCACGCTGGGAGAGATTTGTGATGTATTACGATCCGTCTTCGGCGAATACAGGGCTGTAAGCACACTTGGTAATTGAACGTTGCTGTTTTGACGAGGTTACGAGATGAATAAGACTAAGAAGATAAGAGTGCTTGCGGCTAAACCCGGCCTTGACGGTCATGACAGAGGAATAAAGGTCATAGCGAGCGCCCTTATGGATGCGGGAATGGAGGTCATTTACACTGGTCTCAGGCAAACGCCTGCGCAGATTGTCGAAGCGGCCGTTCAGGAGGATGTCGACGTGATTGCCCTCAGCATCCTTTCAGGTGCCCATGACTATCTTTTTCCGAAGATCATGGAGCTTCTCCGCTACAAAGGGATAGACGATGTTTTGGTGTTGGGCGGAGGAATAATACCTGATGAGGACATTCCGGCCCTCAAGAAATGCGGTATAGCAGAGATATTCGGGCCCGGCACCAGCACGCGGGATATAATTAAATTTATCAGATCAAGGGTTGAACAGAAAAATAATTAGAAATGTTTTGGCCTTTGAATCTGACCGCCATGCCCGGCACAACGAAGCATGAAAATGCCGCATGTCATTGCCGACTCGATCCGGAATCGGGTCGTCGTCCCGGCTAAGGCCGGAACAAGGGCCGGATAGCGGCCTGCGCCGCTATGACTATCTATTTTAATATAAACAGTGTGTCTGACCTCTGTTCACAGGTCGTATTTTTTTTTATTAAGTTTTCAGGAAGACGAGGCTTCCTCTATTGAAGCCGGTTTTCGACGAAACTTAAGCAAAGGAGGTTTGTTAAGATATGGCGATTGATACTACCATCTTCGTGAGGGACAGAAGCGGTATCGCTGCTTATCTGGACTGGCTGCAGGCCCTTACCGGCGTCGGGCTCATCTTATTTATGTGGAGCCACATGGTGCTTGTTGCGAGTGTAAACCTTGGCGCAGGGGCAATGAATACCCTTGCCAGGTTTTTCGAGGAAACCTATATGGCCCAGGTCGGAGGTCCCCTTATCGGCATAACTTTTCTTCTTCATTTTGTCCTTGCCGCACGAAAGGTGCCTTTTCGCTCCGATCAGCAGGCAACTATATGGAAGCATGGAAAGTTCCTTCATCACACTGACACCTGGCTCTGGCTGGTTCAGGTTTCGACCGCAATGATCATTCTTATAATGGGCTCCATCCACATGTGGACGGTTCTCACTGATCTTCCCATAACTGCGGCCAAGAGTGCCGCGAGGGTGCAGGGAGGTTTCTGGCTAGTGTTCTACCTTATTCTTCTACCTATGGTCGAACTGCATGTGGGCATCGGTTTTTACCGCATAGGAGTCAAATGGGGTTTCATAAAGAGAAAGCAAAGGAAAGGAATGAAGAAGTTTGAGAACATACTTACCGGCATATTTGTGCTCATTGGTTTAATAACCATAATCAGATTCCTTACTCTTACCATATAGAGGAGTTCTAGAAGTGGAAATAATATTTACCGATCTTTTATGCGTGGGGGCCGGACTGGCCGGAGAGAGGGTTGCGGTGCAGGCCTCCTCGGCGGGCTTTGATGTGATATGCCTGAGCATAGTGCCTCCAAGGCGATCACATTCCTCGGCGGCCCAGGGCGGCATGCAGGCGTCCCTGGGAAACTGCTGTATGGCGGACGGAGACTGCCCTGACGTGCATTTTCAGGATACCGTAAAGGGTTCGGACTGGGGATGCGATCAGGAGGTGGCGAGGCTTTTTGTTGATACAGCCCCGGTCGCAGTCAGGGAGATGGCCTTCTGGGGGACGCCCTGGAACAGGATTGTAGCGGGCCGTTCCATATATTACAAGGGTGGAAAGCAGTTTGAAAAGACCGAAGCCACAGAGCGTGAAGGCTTTATTACCGCAAGGGACTTCGGGGGCACCGCCAAATGGAGGACATGTTATACCTCTGATGGGACCGGGCACACCTTGCTTTATACTATGGACAATAAGGTGGTTGAGCTTGGCGTGAAAGTTCATGACCGGACAGAAGCAGTTGCCCTTATACACGACGGCGTAACCTGCTCGGGGGTAGTTGCCAGGTGCCTCAAGACAGGCGCGCTGAGGATATATCTTGCAAAGGCAACCCTTGTCGCTACGGGTGGTTTTGGCAGAATTTACAGGGAGACCACAAACGCAGTCATAAACGATGGGGGAGGCGCCATACTGGCCCTCGATACCGGGATTGTACCGATAGGTAATCCTGAGGCCGTCCAGTTTCATCCCACAGGCATAGTTCCAACAAACATATTGGTGACTGAAGGGTGCAGGGGAGATGGCGGCACTCTGCTGGATGTCAATAAAGAGAGATTCATGCCGGAGTATGAGCCTAAAAAGGCTGAACTCGCCTCAAGAGACGTGGTTTCCAGATGGATGACACATCATATCAGACGGGGATTAGGGGTAAAAAGCGCTTACGGAGACCATCTGTGGCTCGACATAAGACATCTCGGTGTCCAGCACATAAGGACAAAGCTTCGCGAAGTTGACGAGATATGCCAGAACTTCCTTGGGATAGACCCTGTGAAGGATCTTATACCTGTGAGGCCCACGCAGCACTACAGCATGTCGGGAATCAAGACCAACAAGGATGGAGCGGCATACGGACTCAATGGACTTTTCTCTGCCGGAGAGGCCGCCTGCTGGGACCTCCACGGCTTCAACCGCCTGGGCGGAAACTCGCTTGCCGAGACAGTGGTAGCAGGAAAGATTGTAGGAGAAAAGGTAGTTGAGTTCCTCCGCGGCTATGAGGCCAGTTTTTCGACATCTCTTGCCTTGGACACGGCAAAGAGGCAGCAGGAGAGGATAGAGCGTATAATCTCTTGCAAGGACGGCAAGGAGAACGTCTTTGAGGTCAGAAACGCGATGCAGGACGAAATGATGGATAGAGTTGGAATCTTTCGAAACGGCAATGACCTCCAGACGGCGGTAGATAACCTCCAAAAAATACACGATCGCGCACAAAAAGTCGGACTTCGGTCAAGCGGTGTTGGGGCCAATCCTGAACTTGCGCTAGCCCTAAAAATAAGGGGCATGTTGAGACTTGCGTTATGCGTTGCTTATGGAGCCCTCACAAGAACGGAGAGCAGGGGATGCCACGCTAGAGAAGATTACACTGAGAGGAATGACAGGGACTGGCTTAAAAGGACACTGGCAACCTGGAGAGATGGTGATAATCTTCCTCATCTGGATTATGAACCTGTATCGAAGTCTTTCGATCTGCCTCCCGGCGATCGCGGTTATGGTGTCTGCAAGATAATCAGCTGTGATGGCGCAGTGATAGGAGCATAAGATGGGAAGAAAACTGAAATTCGAGATTTTCCGCTACAATCCCAACGATCCTAAGTTGGTACCTCACACCGACCTCTTTGATCTGGAGGAAACAGACAGCATGACGCTGTTCATTGCTCTTACCCGCATAAGGGAGGAGCAGGATCCGTCTCTTCAGTTTGACTTTTGCTGCAGGGCCGGGATATGCGGGTCTTGTGCAATGGTGATAAACGGCCGCCCTGGGCTTGCATGCAAGACCTTAACAAAGGAGCTGCCTAATAATATCACACTTATGCCTCTGCCTGTCTTCAAACTCATAGGAGACCTCTCTGTTGACACCGGGACATGGTTCAGGGCAATGAACGAAAATGTCGGCTCCTGGATTCATACCGATAAGAGCTTTGATCCCAACGCGCAGGAAGAAAGAATGGAAAACGCAGTGGCGGAGGAGATATATGAGCTTGAGCGGTGCGTTGAATGTGGTTGCTGCGTGGCTGCCTGTGGTACCGCAAATATGAGGGAGGATTTCGTCGGAGCGGTGGCACTGAACCGCATCGCTCGTTTTATGCTCGATCCAAGAGATGAAAGGACTGAAAAGGAATATTTTGAGATCATCGGTACCGATGAAGGCATATTCGGCTGCATGGGGCTTCTTGCCTGCGAGGACGTATGCCCCAAAAATCTTCCCTTGCAAGACCAGCTTGGAATCCTCAGAAGAAAAATGGGATGGACAGCCGTCAAACAGCTATTCAACTTTAGGAAAACCCGTTAGGTAATATGTTCGGATCAATAGAATTCAACCTGAGTTTTTTAAGCAGTCTATTAAGCATCGTTTTGATTGACCTGATTCTGGCGGGAGACAATGCAGTCGTAATAGCCATGGCTGTTAGATCGCTGCCTAAGGATAAGAGGTTCAAGGGGATTATTTTCGGCTCTGCGGCGGCCGTGATATTGCGTGTTATTGTGACTTTCCTCGCCGCGCAGTTACTCCTCATAAATTTCATCAAACTGGGGGGTGGAGCAGTCATTCTTTGGATAGCCGTAAAGCTTTTTGTGGAGGGAGCGCCGGAGGATAAGGCAGGAAGGGAGGCCGCTACCCTAGCCCAGGCTATCAAGATAATCGTTATTGCCGACATCACCATGGCTGTTGACAATATGCTGGCTGTGGCCGGCGCTTCACACGGAAATATTTTCCTTCTCCTATTCGGGCTGGGGCTAAGCATCCCGTTCGTTGTCTTCACCAGCAACCTCCTTTCGATGCTGATGGACAAATATCCCATAATTATTTATATCGGCGCAGCAATACTGGGCAAGGTGGGAGGAGAGATGATGATAACGGATCCATTTATTTCGGGATTGCTAAGCCCGCCAAAGTGGGTCGTTTATCTGACTGAGGCCCTTTTTGCCTTTGGAGTTATTGCGGTAGGAAAACTTCTGGTAAGGCGCATGAGAAAAACGGCACAGGAGGCCTAGGAACAATCTTACGGTCTCCTTTTTGCTGGATAGGTGGAAGATAAGATGGCGGTATTGACGATATCAAGAGAGTTTGGAAGCGGAGGCAGGGAGATTGGATCTGCGATAGCAAGAGACCTCGGCTACGATATAGTGGACAAGGAGAGAATCCTTGCGGATGCAAAAGATGCGGGTGGATCATGGGAAAGGTGGAGCAAGGAACTCGACGAGAGGTCGCCATCCTTGTGGGATCGGTACGATTGGTCATTCCGGGGGTTCGTAGCTCTGATGCAAAGCATCCTTCTGGATTACGCCCTTAAAGACCGTGTTGTGCTTCTGGGAAGAGGCGGCAACCTGCTTCTCAAGGAAATTCCCTTTGTCCTCAGAGTGAGGATCACTGCGCCGATTGAAAGGCGGGTAGAGATCATAATCAAAAGGGAGACGGTGGATATAGACACCGCCAAATGGCTTATCGAAAAAACCGATAGAGAGAGAGCAGGCTTTATTAAAAGCATCTACGGTAAGAATTGGGATGATCCTTCCACCTACGACCTGATAATAGAGACTGATAAGCATTCCTTTAGTGATAGCATTGAAATGCTGAAGGCCATGTTGCTTGAGAGGGACGGATTCTGCAATGAAACCTGCCGCAACACGGTGAGGCTCAGGCGCGAGGCCTCGCGGATAAAGGCCGCGCTCTTTACTGATCCGTCATTATTTTTCCCGACTCTGAATGTTGAGCTTTCCGGGGAAAGCATCCTTGTGGAATGCGTGGTCCACAATAATAAGGAGAGAGAAAGGATTGTAGCAAAGACTCAAGAACTTGCAGGAGATATTCCGGTCCGGTTTGACATAAGGTTCAGGGGTTGATAGGGAAACCTGCGGAAGTTAGATGTGTGAAACACCTTGCCATACAGGCGTTTCATAGTAAGGAGTTTCGGGGCGGCTCGCCGGCCGTGCGCATGGAATATGGCTTCGAAACAGGGCTTTATTGAGTCTTGCATGCGGGGTGTGAGCTTCAGGGGCATTGATGCATGTGATGACATTACCAGGGCATGGGGGTTATAGGAAAACAAGGATGTTTAAAACAAAAAGGGCTTAAGGTAGGTTTTTCTTAAGCCCTTTATCTTCTATGGTGCCCCCGGCGCGACTCGAACGCACGACACCCAGATTAGGAATCTGGTGCTCTATCCACCTGAGCTACGGGGGCATACCGATAAAATATCACAATTGAATCATCTGTCAAATATTTTGATTGCATGTAAATGGGATTCGAATAGTATTTTCCAAAAAATTGGGAATTTCTATTTTAGCGCCTTGACTGTCCTGCTCGGCTGTGGTTATACTTAACTGCAATGTCTTCCGGAACGATCCGGGAGCTGTTAATGTTAGGCGGAAAAGCATACCCCCCGAAGCCCGGCCGCAAGATTTGGAGATCGGCGTTTTTAGGGGATTTGCCTGACTCCATGTGTGGGGATGTAGCTCAGATGGGAGAGCGGTACGTTCGCAACGTACAGGCCAGGGGTTCGATTCCCCTCATCTCCACCAGTAACAAGTCCTTGAAAGTTCACGGAAAGCCGTAGCTATCCGAAAAATATAGATAAATCAACTTTTAAATGTCCCCAGTAATCCGCCGTAATTCGCCAAAAACCGTTGACAGCCAAAAAAAATGACGGTATTTTTGACGGTATGTCGACCAATCTCAGGAGGACATACCGTCATGAACCTCACTAACACCGCACTGCGCAATGCTAAAGCCCGTCCAAATGCTTATAAACTTACTGATGGCAATGGGTTATAATGCCACGCTTGTCGAAGGTGAGGGTAAACGGATTTTCTACACGGGCGATCTGCGTGAACATGGCCGAAAGGGTTCCCTGTTCACTCGGCTGGTCGCCCACCCCCCGCCGGGCGTAGATGTTCTCCTGATGGAAGGCACCACCGTTAGCCGGAAGAATAGCGAAAAAGGGTTCTCGACCGAAAATGATCTGCAAAAAGAGTTCGATAACATTTTTCGCACCGCCACAGGAATGCCGCTGGTCTGGTGCTCAGGGCAAAACATCGACCGACTAGTGACTGTTTTCAAAGCGGCAAGAAGATTTCGGCGTCAGTTCGTAATCGACATGTACACTGCGGAGATCCTCCGGGCTGCTGGAAACAGCAAACTACAGCTGGCGGATTGGGATGGCATAAGCGTGTTCCTGCGGAATTCCAAAAGAAAAGGATCGTGCGTATAGGCAACGCCTCGGAAGCAAATAAATACCGGCCCTATCATATCTTTATCGAGCCCTCCAACAGGATCCATCCCACACATGCTGCTATCGCTGTTAGCATCGTTAGCAATCTCCATAAAGTCATTATCAAATTCGTCGTCCCAGTCCATCTGACACTCCCTTGATTTGCCGAAAAGGTTGTTATGGTTGGAGAGTTGTAGTTATGCGATTCAATCAATTTCCGATTCTGGCGGCCCCACCGCCTCTAGAGGTCACCGTGTATGGAAACGTCCTTTGCCCAAATTTATAACCCACATTTCGCACCCTATCTGATATTTTGGGGGTAATTTTCTGCAGGGACCTAAGGGGCTGGCTGGGGAGATATCAGGATACACGGCTCAATCTGTAAGTCAACTTTTTTATTGACATACATACTCCATGATGATATCAATGCACCAGGAGGTGTATCATGGAACTTACAGAATGGGCAAAACTTCAGGAGGAGATGCTTAAGGCACAACTTTCGGTTGTGCGCGGATACATAAGGAACGAGGGTGGGGGGTCAACTGAGAGGAAGACATCTTCATCCAAACGTAAGTCTCAGATGAGTATGATAACGGACATACTCATTGAGGCAGGCGGACCCCTTCACGCCATGGAGATCATAGGCCGTGTGGAGAGAAAATACGGCATAAAGCTTGACCGGGAATCCATGGTGTCGGCTCTCACAAAGAAGGTAAAAAAAGGTACAGGGTTTGTCAGAACCGGCCCCAACGTCTTTGCACTCAAGGGACAGTAGTGATGGGGCGGGCCATTGATAGTTTCATCCTGGCTCATCTGCCGATAGTTAGAGCCTACGCGGAGCGCATGGGATTGGTGGAGGTGATAGATCAAGCCCTGCCGTGCGGCATGAAGGCAAGCCCAGGGAAGGTTACGCTAGGGCTTGTGATGAATGTTCTCTGCGGCCGATCACCCCTTTACCGGGTGGAGGAGTTTTTCCGCACGAGGGATGTGGAGATGCTGCTGGGAGAAGGGATGAGTGCCGAATGATGATGGAATCGGAAGAGTGCTCGATAGGATACATGACTACGGCACATGGAAGATATTCTCTGCAATTTGTCTTAATGCCTTCAGAAAGTTCTCTGTTGACTGCTCTGTGGTTCATCAGGATACGACCTCGGTATCCGTGTGGGGGGATTACAAGCCTGAGCTTGGAGATCCTATGAGGATCGTGCATGGGTTCAGCAAGGACAAGAGGCCGGATCTAAAGCAGTTTATTCTTTCTCTTCTCTGCGTGGAGGGCAATCTCCCGTGTCATGCAGGTATCCTTGATGGAAACGCCGCAGACAAGAAAACCAACGGGAAGATCATCTCTGAGCTTCCGCGGATCATGGCACGTCACGGGGTAGAACCTAAGGGATTCATCTATGTGGCGGATTCCGCCCTGGCCACAGAGGAGAACTTATCCCTTCTGGGGGATGATATCCTTTTTATCACACGACTGCCGGAGAACTTCAGCGTCTGCAGGAAGCTTATAGGAAGCTCTTACGGCTCCTGGCAGCAAGTGGGGCAATTATCAAGCTTAAGGAAGAAGACCGATGCCGGATACCGTCTGAGGGAAGACTCAGTTGAGCTCTACGGAAGAACCTGCAGGGCTTTGGTGGTACACTCAGATGCCCATGACAGGCGGAGGCAAAAGAGAATAGACAAGGCCGTCAAGAAGGATGCAGAGGCTGTGACATCGGCGGCAAAGGAGTTGAGCAGAAAGGAGTTTTTCTGCCTTCCTGATGCCGAAAAGGCTGCGGCAGCTCTAAAGCAAGGTGATTTTCACCGGATCGCCTTCTCCTTTGAACCAAGACCTGTATATGGCCGGGGGCGACCTTCCACAAACGGCACTCGCCTTGTGAAGGCTATGCGCTACCGGGTGCTTACAACCATAAATGAGAACCAGAAGGCGATCGAAAAGCTCAGGCAAGAGGCAGGCTGCTTTGTGCTTCTTACCAATGTAGTCCGTAAAGAGAAGACCGGTACTGACATTCTCAATATCTACAAAGAGCAGGATGGCATTGAGAGGAACTTTGCCTTCTTAAAAGACCCTCTTGTGGTCAATGACATATTCCTCAAGAAACCTCACCGCATTGAAGCTATGGGGCTCATTTTTGTTCTCTCACTTCTTCTTTGGCGCCTGATGGAGAGAGCCATGAGAGAAAAGGTTAAGAAGGAAAACCTCACACTCCAGGGCTGGAACAACACCACCACGGTCAAGCCCACATCATTTATGATGGTTTCCAAGTTTATGGATGTTTCGGTAGGGGTAAAGCGCAAACGCCGATTTCTCTTTAATCCTCTATCCCCGGTGCAACTAGTATAACGTTTCATAAAAATCTTTACAAAAGCAAGAACTCGTGGTATATTGATATCCAAAAACGATTGGAGGTAAACAATATGCCACGAAGGAGCCGAAAAGCAAAATTGATTTTAACTCCTGAAAAGAA
>Ga0210053_1003918_pt1 | contig 11809 bp, 8 predicted proteins | sample CryGeymeta201512_FD_185467 | JGI IMG/M metagenome (GOLD analysis project Ga0210053, IMG submission 185467) | Groundwater microbial communities from Crystal Geyser aquifers in Utah, USA - Crystal Geyser metaG 2015-12 (SPAdes) (version 2) | ecosystem: Environmental > Aquatic > Deep subsurface >... | reverse complement strand
CTGGGCAAGGCGCTCGCCGCGCGCGGGGTCGAGCTGGTTTCGACCGGCGGCACCGCCGGCGCGTTGCGCGACGCCGGGCTGACGGTGCGCGACATATCCGACCTCACCGGTTTTCCCGAGATGATGGACGGGCGCGTCAAGACGCTGCACCCCAAGGTCCATGGCGGGCTGCTTGGCGTGCGCGACAATGCCGAACACGTCGCGGCGATGGAGCAGCACGATATCGGCGCGATCGACCTCGTCGTCGTCAACCTCTACCCGTTCGCGCAGACGGTGACGCGCGGCGCCGAGCGCGCCGAGGTGATCGAGAATATCGACATCGGCGGCCCGTCGATGGTGCGATCGGCGGCCAAGAACCACGCGTTCGTCGCGATCGTCACCGATCCGGCCGATTATGACGGCATCGCCGCCGAACTCGACGCCCAGGACGGCGCGCTGACGCTGGCGACGCGCAAGGCGCTGGCCGCCAAGGCGTTCGCGCTGACCGCGCAATATGACGCGACGATCGCCGCCTGGTTCGCCTTTGCCGACCAGCAGGAGATGTTCCCCGCCTCGGTCGCGATCCCGGTGCGCCATGCCCAGACGCTGCGCTACGGCGAAAACCCGCATCAGCAGGCCGCGCTCTATCTGCCCGCCGGGCCGGCGGTCGCGGGCATCGCCCAGGCCGAACAGGTGCAGGGCAAGGCGCTGAGCTACAACAACTATAACGACGCCGATGCCGCGCTCGAGCTGATCGCCGAATTTCGCGACGGGCCGCCCACGGTCGTGATCGTCAAGCACGCCAATCCGTGCGGCGTCGCCACCGGCGAGACGCTGATCGAGGCGTATCGCGCGGCGCTGTCGTGCGACAGCGTGTCGGCGTTCGGCGGCATCGTCGCGGTCAACCGCCCGCTCGACGGCGCGACCGCGGCGGCGATCAGCGAGATCTTCACCGAGGTCGTCGTCGCGCCCGCCGCCGATGCCGAGGCGCGCGCCGCCTTTGCCGCCAAGAAGAACCTGCGCCTGCTGCTGACCGGCGAGATGCCCGATCCGCAGCGCCCCGGGCTGACGATGAAATCGATCGCCGGCGGCTTCCTGCTGCAATCGCGCGACACGGGACAGGTGAGCGACGCGATGCTGAAAATCGTCACCCGGCGCGCGCCGACGCCGCAGGAACTGGCCGATTGCCGCTTCGCCTGGACGGTGGCGAAGCACGTCAAGTCGAACGCGATCGTCTATGCCAGGGAGGGCGCCACGGCAGGCATCGGCGCGGGGCAGATGAACCGCCGCGACAGCGCGCGGATCGCCGCGATCAAGGCGAAGGAAGCGGCCGAAACCTATGGCTGGCGCCAAGCGAAAACGGTCGGATCGGCGGTCGCGTCGGACGCGTTCTTCCCCTTTGCCGACGGCTTGCTGGCGGCGGTCGAGGCGGGCGCGACGGCGGTGATCCAGCCCGGCGGATCGATCCGCGACGACGAGGTCATCGCCGCCGCCGACGAGGCGGGCATCGCGATGGTGTTCACCGGCATGCGGCATTTCCGGCACTGACGCGATGACGCGCCCGGTACAGCGCGCGGGCGCCGAGGGTCCCGGCACAGCGCGCGCGCCGCGCGATCATGCCGCGATCCGGCTGCTGCCCTGGCTGATCGGCCTTGCGATCATCGCGCTGTTCTATGCGCTCGACTGGCGCGACAGCGTCGACGGCGTCATCCGCGATGCCGAACTATGGGGCCGCGACTTCATCAACCTGTGGAGCGGCGGCAAGATCGCCGCGACGCACGACTGGGAGCGACTCTACCGGCCCGAGGCGTTCATGGCGTTCCAGACCGAACTGTTCGGGCCGCTCGACCGGCATATCTATTCCTATCCGCCGCCCAGCCTGTTCCTTGCGGCACCGCTGGCGATGCTGCCCTATCCGGCCGCGCTGCTGCTGTGGCTCGGCGCGACCGGCGCGGCATTCGTCCACGCCGCGCGACCCTGGTGCCCGCCGGGCCGGGGCTGGGCGTTGCTCGCGCTGGCGACGCCGGCGGCGCTGCTCAACATCTGGGAGGGCCATTACGGCTTCCTGCTCGGGGCGATCTTCCTGTGGGGCTGGCGCCTGCTCGACGCGCGCCCGTTCGTCGCCGGCGCGGTGTTCGGCCTGCTGATCCTGAAGCCGCCGTTCGGGCTGCTGATCCCGCTCGTCCTCCTGCTGCGCCGCGACTGGCGCGCGATCGCCGGCGGCGCCGCCGGCGGGGCGGCGATCGCGGCGCTGTCGGCGCTGGTTTTCGGCATCGACGCATGGCGCAGCTTCTTTGCGCTGAGCGCGGGACGCGAGGCGTTGATCGACGCGCACGGCCTGTTCTTCGCCAAGCTGTCGACATCGACCGCGACCGCATTGTTCGATGTCGGCGCCGGCCTGCCGCTGGTGATCGCGGGCCATGGCATCGTCGCCTGCCTGGGCGTCGCGCTCGTCGTCGCGGCGACGCTGCGGCGCATGCCGACGCTGGAGCTGGCGATGCTCGTTGCCACCGCGACCTTCCTCGTCCTGCCGTACGGGCTGGCCTACGACCTGCCCGCGAGCGCCGTCGGCGCGTGGCTGGTGATGCGGCGCGCGCGCGTCGCATCGCCCGATTTCTGGCTTGCGGCGACGGGCTTCGTCGCGCCGCTCGGCGGGATGATCCTCGCCTTCATGGGGTTGCCGCTGCTGCCCGCGATGCTCGCCGCGCTGGCGATCGCGCAATATCGCAGCGGCCTGGCCCAGCGCGAGCGGGGCGACGACGGCGATTGGCGGCCTGCGACGGGCTGAACATTCGCACGGGAGCGCGGCGAATCGAAGCTGCGCGCCGCCCCAAAGCGATCGGCCCGCTCTCCGGAGGAAAGCGGGCCGAGGCTCGTGACGAAATTTCGAAGGTTCAGCGAGCGCGCTGGACCGAGCCGGCGTATTTGCCGACGCCGTTGCGGCCCGGCGATTTGGTCGCGCCGCCGGCGGGACGGCCGCGATTGCCGCCACCCGGCTTGCCGCCCGAACGGCCACCGCCGCCGCCGCGGGCAAAGCGGTTTTCGCCGTCGCCCTTGCCATGGCTCTTGGGCGCGGGCTTGGGCAGTTTTTCGACCATGTCGCGGAAATTGTCGGGCAGCGGCGCGGGCGTCGTCTTGATCCGCGTCAGCCGTTCGATGTCCTTGAGATAGGCGCGCTCGTCGGGCGCGACGAAGCTGATCGCCATGCCTTCGCGTCCCGCACGCGCGGTGCGGCCGATGCGATGGACATATTGTTCGGCGACGTTGGGCAGTTCGAAATTATAGACGTGGCTGACGCCGGGGACGTCGATGCCGCGCGCGGCGATATCGGTCGCCACCAGCACCTTGACGCTGCCGCTGCGAAAGGCGTCGAGCGCGGCGGTGCGCTGGCCCTGCGACTTGTTGCCGTGGATCGCGCGGGCGTTGATGCCGGCGCCGGCAAGGAAGCGGACGACGCGATCGGCGCCGTGCTTGGTGCGCGTGAAGACGAGGCCGCGATCGAGATCGTCGGTCTTGAGCCGGTGCGTCAGCAGCGCCTGTTTTTCGCCCTGCTGGACGAAGGTGGCATATTGTTCGACGCGCTCGGCGGTGGTCGCCTGCGGCGTCACCGACACTTCGACCGGGTTGGTCAGGAAGCGCGCGCCGAGATCGCGGATCGCCTTGGGCATCGTCGCCGAGAAGAACAATGTCTGGCGCTTCTTGGGCAATAGCGCGTCGATCCGCTTCAATGCGTGGATGAACCCGAGGTCCATCATCTGGTCGGCCTCGTCGAGGACGAAGATTTCGACCTTGTCGAGCGTCACCGCGCGCTGGTCGATCAAATCGAGCAGGCGGCCCGGGGTGGCGACGAGAATGTCGACGCCGCCGGCGAGCTTTTTCTTCTGCGTGAAGATCGGCATGCCGCCGACGACCGTCTGCACGCTGAGATCGCAATAGCGGCCATAGGTGCGGAAGCTTTCGGAAATCTGCGCGGCGAGTTCGCGCGTCGGCGCGAGGATCAGCATGCGGCATGCCTTTTGCTGACGATGTTTGAAATCGTGCGCCATGTGATGGAGCGACGGCAGCGCGAACGCCGCGGTCTTGCCGGTGCCGGTCTGCGCGATGCCGCACAGGTCGCGGCCTTCGAGCAGCGGCGGGATCGCCTGCGCCTGGATCGGCGTCGGCGTGTCGTATCCGGTCGCTTCGAGAGCGCGCAGGATGGGCTGGGCAAGGCCCAGTTCGGAAAAGAATGTCATAAAGTCTCTCTTGAATCTCAACAAAGGCCTGTGCCGCCGGCGCGCAAATGCGCAGACGTGCGTTGGCGGGTTTCTTTACGAAACCGCCCCGCGTGAAGTGGGAAGCCTCTGGCAATGCGCGTGTGTCCGTCCCGGGCGGACCTGGCTGGAAAGCCGATCCTCACGCAACCGGGACTGCGGCGGACATGTCCGCTCGCCGTGGCGCTGACGAGGCATATGGGGGAGACGGCGTTAATTTGCAACTAAATTGCGTGGGCGCGCGATATTGTTATTCGCCGCCTCGCCCGAATCCGCCGCTTTCCTTGCCCCCGCTAACGCTCTATTAGCCGGGAACGTTCATGCCCGGCCGCACAGGATCGGGCAGCCGGGGGAAGACATGCAGACCGAAATGACAAGCGACGTGGCCATCATCGGGGCGGGGCCGGCCGGGCTGACCGCCGCCTATCTGCTGACCAAAAAGGGCTATTCGGTGATCGTCATCGAAAAGGACCCGGTCTATGTCGGCGGCATCAGCCGGACGGTCGAGCATGACGGCTTTCGCTTCGACATCGGCGGCCACCGCTTCTTTTCGAAATCGAAACAGGTCGTCGACCTGTGGAACGAGATCCTGCCCGACGATTTCATCCAGCGCCCGCGGATGAGCCGGATCTATTACGAGGGCAAGTTCTACAGCTATCCGCTGCGCGCGTTCGAGGCGCTGTGGAACCTCGGCATCTGGCGATCCACGCTGTGCATGGCGAGCTATGCCAAGGCCAAGGTCCTGCCCAACAGGAACGTGCGCAGTTTCGAGGACTGGACGATCAACCAGTTCGGCAAGAAGCTGTATTCGATCTTCTTCAAGACCTATACCGAAAAGGTCTGGGGCATGCCGTGCGACGAAATGTCGGCCGACTGGGCGGCGCAGCGGATCAAGGGGCTGAGCCTGTGGAGCGCGGTGGTCGACGGGCTCAAGCGGTCGCTCGGCCTCAACAAGAGGCCCAATGACGGCATGCAGGCCAAGACGCTGCTCGAAAGCTTCCGCTATCCGCGGCTCGGCCCCGGCATGATGTGGGAGGCGGCGCGCGATCACGTCGTCGCGGGCGGCAACCAGGTGTTGATGGGCCATGCGCTCAAGGAGCTGCGCGAGGACGCGCAAGGCAACTGGACCGTCGTTGCGACCAAGGCCAATGGCGAGCCCGTGACGATCGCCGCCAAGCACGTCATCAGCTCTGCGCCGATGCGCGAGCTCGCCGCGCGGATCGAACCGCTGCCCAAGGCCAATGTCGAGGCGATGAACCTCAAATACCGCGACTTCCTGACGGTCGCGCTGATGATCCGGTCGGACGACCTGTTCCCCGACAACTGGATCTATATCCACGATTCGAAGGTCAAGGTCGGGCGCGTCCAGAATTTCCGCAGCTGGTCGCCCGAGATGGTTCCCGACCCCAGCCTGGCATGCGTCGGCCTCGAATATTTCTGTTTCGAAGGCGACGGCCTGTGGTCGATGGCCGACGCCGACCTGATCGAGCTGGCGAAATCGGAGCTGGAGATCCTTGGCCTGTGCGATGCCGGCGATGTCGTCGGCGGCGCGGTGGTGCGGCAGGAAAAGGCCTATCCCGTCTATGACGACGATTATGCCGCCAATGTCGACGCGCTGCGCCGCGAGCTCGAGGAAAGCCATCCCACGCTCCACCTCGTCGGGCGCAACGGCATGCACCGCTACAACAACCAGGACCATGCGATGATGACCGCGATGCTGACCGTCGAGAATATCGTCGCCGGCAGCCGCGTCTACGACATCTGGCAGGTCAACGAGGACGCCGAATATCACGAGGCGGGCGCCGAGGGCGAGGATGCCGCCGGGATCGCCGCCGCGCTGGGTTCGGTCCGCGACGTGCCGGGCCGCGTCGACAAAGCGGCGTGACGAGGCGGCCGCGATGAGGGCCAGCCTGCTTTCGTTTCATCGCTGGACCTATGTCCGCTACCTGCTGGCGAGCGTGGTCGCGCTCGGCGCCGACATGGCGCTGTTCCTGCTGCTGATCAAACCCGCCGGCCCGGTCGCGGCGTCGGCGGGCGGCTATATCTTCGGCATCCTGATCCACTGGCTGATTTCGAGCCGCGTCGTCTTCGCCCAGCAGGCGGCGACCGTCGCGCAGCTGCGCAACCGGCAGAAGACGCTGTTCCTCGCCTCGGCGATCGCCGGGCTGGCGCTGACGATCGGCATCGTCTGGGTCGGCGACGTCGCCGGGCTCGACCCGCGCATCGCCAAGCTGATCGCGGTCGCGGTCAGTTTCCAGACCACCTATCTGCTGCGCAAGCGCATCGTCTTCCGGCCGTGAGCGAAACGGGCAAGCCGGCGTTCAACCCGTTGCTGCGGATCCATCCGCGCTGGACGGCGGTCGTCTGCTGGATCGTGCTCGCCGCGATCATGCTGTCGAATTACCGCGATTCGATCGCGACGATGGCGCTTTACGACAGCGACGACGCGCTGCGCCTCGTCCAGGTGCGCGACCTGATCGCCGGCCAGAGCTGGTTCGATACGACGCAATATCGCATCAACCCCCCGACCGGAGGGATGATGCACTGGTCGCGGCTCATCGACCTGCCGATCGCGCTCGGCATCCGCTTCCTGATGCTGTTCGTCGAACAGCCGGTCGCCGAACGCTTCGTCCTCGCGCTCTATCCGATGGCGCTGCTCGGCCTGCTGTTCGCGTGCGTCAAGACCTGGCTCGCCGCTTACGGGTCGCGCCCGCTGACGCATGTCGGGCTGGTCGTGCTGGCAACGACGGCGACGATGATTTTCCAGTTCGCGCCGCTGCGGATCGACCATCACAGCTGGCAGGCGATCCTCGCGGTCGTCGTCGCGCTGTTCGCGACCGCGAAGCCGAGCGTGCGCAACGGCGCGTTCGCCGGGCTGGCGATGGCCAATTACCTCGGCATTTCGATCGAGGGCGCGGCGTTCATGATCCTGTTCGGCGCGATTTTCGCGTTCGACTGGCTGCTGCAGCGCGAGCACGGGGGCCGTTTCATCGCCTATGTCGCCGCCACCGCGCTGGCATCGGCCGCGATCCTGGCGATCACGCGCGGGCCGTGGACGCTGGGCCAGAGCTATTGCGACGCCCTGTCGCGACCCTATCTCGCCGCGCTGTTCGCCCTCGCCGCCGCGGCGATCGGCGCGCGCGCGGTGATCGGCGATGCGACGCCGCTGCGCCGCGTCGCGATCCTCGCGATCGGCGGGATCGCCGGCGTCGCCGCCTTCGCCTGGGCCGATGCCGCCTGCCTCAACGGCCCGTTCGAGGCGCTCGACGGCGAAGTGCGCGTCATGTGGTACCAGAATATCAAGGAAGGCCTGCCGATCTGGCGGCAGACGACGGTGCGCCAGCTGCACCTCGTCATCCTGCCCGTGATGGCGCTGATCGGCATGGCCTGGGCGTGGCGCGACGCCGCGCGCGCGGGCGATACGGCGGCGGTGCTGCGCTGGCGGACGTCGGTGTTCGCCCTCGTTGGCGCGACGATCGTCGCGGCGCTGGTATTTCGCACGATCTCGATGGCGCACCTGTTCGCGCTGCCCGGCATCGCCTGGCTGATCGTGACGCTGGGCGGCAGGGCGCGGCGGATCGGGTCGCCGTTGCCGCGCATCGCGGCGACGCTCGCGGTGCTCGCGCTGACGCCGCTGTTCGTCCACACCCTGGCATCCGACGCCGCCGCCGCGATCAAGCACAAGCGCCCGGCTAGCGCGGGATCGGTGCCGAGCGGGACGACGGTCAGCCGCGTGCGCCAGTGCCTCGGCGGCACCTCGCTCGACCAGCTGCGCGCGACGCCGCCGGCGCTGATGTTCGCGCCGCTCGACATCAGCCCGTTCCTGCTGTCCTATTCGCCGCACAGCGTCGTCGCCACCGGCCACCATCGCAACGTCGAGGCGATGGCCGAGGTGATCGACGGGTTCATCCTCGATCCCGACAAGGCGCGCCCGATCATCGAGGCGTCGGGCGCGCGCTATGTCGCGGTGTGCCCGCGCGCGCCCGAATATTTCAATTTCCGGCTGCGCAATTCGAAGGGGCTGGCGAGCCGCCTGTACGACGGCGACGTGCCCGACTGGCTGCAGGCGATCACCGCGCCGCGGGGCAGCGAGATCCGCCTCTATCGCGTGCGCTATCCCGGCGGCAGAGGGCGGCGCTAGGCCGCGCCTGCCGCTCAGGCGGCGCGGAAGTCCATCGCGACGCCGTTCATGCAATAGCGCTTGCCGGTCGGCCGGGGCCCGTCGTCGAAGACATGGCCGAGATGGCCGCCGCAGCGCGCGCAATGCACCTCGGTCCGGGCGAAGGCGAGGCTGGTGTCGCGCGACGTGCCGACCGCGCCCTTGAGCGGGGCGTAGAAGCTCGGCCAGCCGGTGCCGCTGTCGAACTTGGTACGCGACGAATAGAGCCGGTTGGCGCAGCCGGCGCAGACGAAGACGCCGGCGCGATGTTCGTCGTCGAGCGCGCTCGAATAGGGGCGTTCGGTCGCCGCCTGGCGCAGCACGCGATATTCCTGCGCGGTCAGTTTCCTGCGCCATTGCGCGTCGCTCAGCCGGTAAGGAAACTCCTTCGCTTCGGCGGGGCGCGAACAGGCGGCGAAGGCGAGCGTCGCCCCGGCACCGGCGAGCAGCGTCCTGCGGTCGAAATCCATGGCATTCTCCTTCGATTCGATGCCGCAGCTACGGCCAATCGCGGCACAATGGACGCGCGGCGATGAATTGGGGCTGAAACGCGAATGCGACGCGGGCGCGTCAGAATTTTTCGATCTCGACCTCGAGCGCGCGGAAGCCGTGGACGAAATTGGCGCGGACGCGTTCGACCTTGCCGGCGACATGGACGCGCATCCGGCGCCGGTGCATTTCCTCGAGCAGGATCCTGAGCTGCAGTTCGGCGAGGCGCGCGCCGACGCAGCGGTGGATGCCGTAGCCGAAGGCGAGATGGCGGCGCGCATTGTCGCGCGTGATGTCGATCGCGTCGGCATCGGCGAACACGCTTTCGTCGCGATTGGCCGACAGATACCACAGGACGAGCTTGTCGCCCGCCCTGACCTGCTGGCCGAACAGATCGCCGTCCTGCGTCGCGGTGCGGCGCATATGCGCGAGCGGGGTCTGGAACCGGATGAATTCCTGGACCGCATTGGGGATGAGGTCGGGCTGCGCCTCGAACAGCGCGCGCTGGTCGGGAAACGAATCGAAGCCGTGGATCATGCCCGACATGGTGTTGCGCGTGGTATCGTTGCCGCCGACGATGAGGAGGACGAGATTGCCCATGAATTCCTGCGGATCCATGTGGCTCATCGCGTCCGAATGGATCATCATCGAAATGAGGTCGGGGGTCGGTTCGGCCTGCGCGCGCGTCGCCCACAGGCGCTGGAAATAATCGGCCATCTCGACGAGCACGCCGTGGCGCATCTGGTCGAGGTCGCGGACCAGCGCGATTTCGGTGTCGCCCGCCCAGTCGGACCAGAAGGTCAGCAGGCGGCGGTCGGCCCAGGGGAAGCCGAACAGGATCGCGAGCATCTGCGTCGTGAGTTCGATCGAGACGCGGTCGACCCAGTCGAACCGCTCCCCCCAGGGCAGCGCATCGAGCACCTCGCCGGTGCGCGCGCGGATGTCGTCCGACAGGCGCTGCATCTCGCTCGGCGTGAAGGCGGGCGAGACGGTGCGCCGCTGCCCGGTATGTTCGGGCCGGTCCATCGCGATGAACATCGGCAGTTCGAAATCGCTGCCCTCGATGCGGTCGAGGATGGTGATGCCGCCGTGCAGCCATGACGACGAATAGAGGTCGGGCAGCGATTCGACATGCGCCACCGCCTTGTGCTGGACGACGTTCCAATAGGCGCCGACGGGGCTGTCGGGGACGTAATGGAGAGGCCCTTGCGCGCGCATTTCGGCAAAGATCGGCTGCCAGCGGTCCTCGGCGTAAATGTCGCTGCGGCTGACGTCGAAGCGGTGGCTGTGGACCGGCTTCGCCTGCGGATTGGCGGCGAGATAGTCGCGCAGCGCGGCGGCCGCGGTCGGCGCGGTGCGATAGGTCGGCGGCGGTTCGGCCTCGGCGTGACTCGGCATCGATGTCGTTCCTCGAGCGGGAGAGACATCCTGCGCTTACTTACCGCGCTGTCAATAGATGTCAGCCGGCCTCGCCCCGGCGCATCCGGCGCCACAGCGCGCCGACGCCGCCGCGCCCGCCCGATTTGAGGACGCCGAAGCGGAACAGCCTGACCGACAGCCAGATGACCAGCGCGACCCACAGCCCCTGCCACGCGAGCGCGGCGAAATGCGGCCAGACGGCGGGGTCGGTCGCGCCGCGCGCGGCCATCGCCAGCGGCGAGCTGAACGGGACGATCTGGGCGATCGTCGCCACGGTCTCGCCCGGGCTGTTCGCGGCCGCGCCGGCAAGGCCGAACATCGCCACCTGGAAGATCGTGATCGGCAGCGACAGCATCTGGATTTCGCGCATCGTCGAGGCGAGCGCGCCGATGCCGAGGAACAGCGAACCCAGGAGCAGGAACGACATCAGGAAATAGAGCACGGCAAAGCCGATGAACGCGGGAAAGCCGATCGCGGGAGCGAAATCGGCAAGGTTGAAATCGGTCGCCGACATCGGCGCCGACGCCGCCGCGGTCGCGGCCTGGTCGGCGAAGTGCATGACCGCGAACAGCGATCCGCCGAAACCGATCAGCAGCCAGAAGCCGATGAACAGGATCGCGACGCCGAGCATCGCCACCAGCTTGCCGACGAACACCGCCTCGAGCGGGGCGGCGGCGGCGAGAATCTCGATGACCTTGTTGCCCTTTTCCTCGGCCAGCGTGCTGACCGTCTGGCCGGCGGTGAGCAGTGTCAGCATGAAGATGACGAACACCGCGCCGAAGCCGATCGCCTTGCGCGTGTCCTTGCGACTGGCGGCGCTGCCGAGCGGCTTGTACTCGGGGCGCACGAGGTCGGGGAACGCACCGTCGCGCTTCGCCTGCGCAGCGAGATCGGCGATCGAGGCGAGATAGCGCCCCGACAGGCCGGCGGCGTTCTTTTCGAGGATCACCGGGGTTTCGACGGGTCCGTAGAGTACCGAATAGACGTTGTCCTCCGACTTGGCGGCGATATCGCGCGCCTGGCCTTCGGGCCGGGGGCCGGCCTCGACGACGGTCAGGTCGTAGAGGCCCGACTGATCCTCATTGCCGTTATGTATCCGCACGCTCGCCTCGGCGAGCAGCGCGCCGTCCTCGCGCGATACCACCGCGACGACGGTGTCGTTGCCGCTGCGGCTTTCCAGCCCCTGGGCGCCGAGCCCGCCGATCAGGCCGAAGCTGAGCATGAACAGCGGCGCGAGCAGGAAGATGAGGAAGGTCGGGGTGGCGACGATCGACAGGAAATCGCGGCGCGCGATGGTCAGCGCCTGGCGCACGGGGCTGCTCATGGGGCTTCTCCGGTCGGGTTGTCGTCGCCGGCGGCGGTGCCGACGATGCGGACGAAGGCGTCGTGCAGCCCGGGCCGTTCGATCGACAGCGAGGCGACGCCGTGGCCGCTGGCGACGAGCCGCGACAGCCAAAGCGAAACATCCTCGTCGGCGATCGGAAAGCTCAGCCGGTCGCCCTTGCGCACC
>Ga0210053_1003911_pt1 | contig 11814 bp, 13 predicted proteins | sample CryGeymeta201512_FD_185467 | JGI IMG/M metagenome (GOLD analysis project Ga0210053, IMG submission 185467) | Groundwater microbial communities from Crystal Geyser aquifers in Utah, USA - Crystal Geyser metaG 2015-12 (SPAdes) (version 2) | ecosystem: Environmental > Aquatic > Deep subsurface >... | reverse complement strand
TAAGTCATTGCGAGCGATAGCGAAGCAATCCGACGAAGTCGTTGCGAGGAGCGTTAGCGACGTGGCAATCTCATCTTTTCATAGAAGTAAGGGATTGCCACGCCCCCCTGCTTTCTTGCGAAAGCAAGAAGTGGGGGAGAACAGCAAGGATGGGGGGCTCGCAATGACAGCTACGCTGTCAGTTCTTCTATTCGTGTGTATTCGTGGCTAATTTAATTGTATAGGAATTTCCTTTTTCTAACCACGAATTAACGCGAATTACTCTAATTCGTAAAATTCGATAAATTCGTGGTTTTATAACTTGTTGTTGATTCGCAGTTCCAATTTTAAGAAGAGTTTGGAGACAGAATAACCGATAACCGCTCCTCCGACAAGGTCGGATGGCCAGTGAAGACCAAGATAAATTCGGGAATAGGCAATGGCAAAAGCAAAGAGATAAAATAAGGGAGCGAATTTCCGATAGGAAAAACTAAGGATAGTTGCAGCGGCAAAGGCAGTGGCAGTGTGACCAGAAGGAAAAGAACCGTATTTGAAAGAATAGCCAAAGGTATGCACCTGAGCCAGAATTGCCAAAGGCCGGGGCCGGCTAAAAACCATCTTCAAAATATGAGTGATTATACCCGAGGCCGCTAAACTACCAATCCCTAAAAGAGCAATTTTCTTCCGGGAAACCAGATACCAACCAACAAAAATGAGGAAAAGAACGATTCCCTCTCCAAGGAAAGAGAGAAAGAAATTGAGATAATTAAAGAACGGAAGGTCTCCGCCGTTTAAGTAATAAAAAAGACGTTGATCAAATCCAAGAAAAAAATTCATTAGTCTAATTTGGTTGCCAGGGAAAGAATAGCAATGCCGAAAGGGACCTTGGCCTGAATATAGAGAGGAATCTTTTTTTCGTCGTCAGTAAGCCAAACAATCATCTTCCCTTTCCTAAAAAAAGTTGCCTGAAACCATGCCTCTGGCTCAACGATTAAAACTTTCCGTGATTTTCCCTGAAATCGTCTGGTTTCCTTGCTTAAAACTTTAATCTTAATCTCCCAATTTTTGCGGTCAGCATTAACCGGGATTGATAAGACGTCTCCGGCTTCTAACTTTTTATCCTGCAGATTGGAACGCAGATAGTAGAAACTGGAAAGAGGGTCTTGAACGTCAGGAGGGATGTCCATCACTTTCTCTTCGTGATGCTCTTCCAAACTTTTGCCTAATCTAAAGTGTTTCCAAGTGGCGCGGTGGTTCTCTTGGTCATAGAGAACCGTATCCTGGCGGTAGCGCTTACCATTTTTAATATAGGCAATATACCTAACCGGAACAAAATTATTCGGCCGGACCAACGATTCTATCTTGCTCTCCAATTCGTAAAAGAGAGAAAACAGAAAAATACTGCATTTTGTTGAAGCAACAAAGTGATAAAAAGGGTTGCCCTCGATATTTTCCATCTCTTGGACTTCTAAAGAAGCTTCCCCCACCGGAATAAAGTTCCAGGTTGCCCTGTACTTAAGTTGTTCCCCGCAGGCAAAAGGAGCCCCGGCATAAGCCGGACCTTTTAAAAAAAACAAAAGAATTGCTACACCTAATAAACCCTTTTTCATAACGCGTATAGATCCCTTTACAGTTTAAACTCCCTGGTACTCCTGTTAATATCTGAAGCAATCTCCTTTAACTTTTCCTTAACTGCAGAAGGCTCCTTTCCAACCCTCTCGGACAAAGAAGAGAGCTCTTCCCCTATTTTCCTTTCCCTCATTATTTCATTCTTTAGCAGGTGAATGAACTTATTAAGTGTCCGGGAGAAGATAACAATGCGTTTTGTATCATTTTTCCTTAAGTGGATATCATTGGAGAGGTCCCCCCCAAGAACCTTTTCCACCTCTTGATGAACTCGATATAAAGGCCCGGCAATGCGGTGAGAGGCAAAGATAGAAAGGAAAATGAGAAGACCAAAGCCAATTAAAAGGCGAGAGAGAAGAACCTTATTTGTGGTCACAAAGACCGGAGCAAGCTGAGCAATGGCATCCGGGCGGGAAAAGTTATCTAGAATAGAGGACCAGATTGAAAAGTAGATTGTCCCCCCGGTAATAAGGACTGCAGTTATCGAGGCAATCAGAACAACGGTTACATATTCTCCCTGGATACCGGGGTCAATAAAATATTTTCTTCTTTTAAACTTCTTGCTCATTTTAATTTAATTGCATAGGAATTTCCTTTTTCTAACCACGAATTAACGCGAATTACTCTAATTCGTAAAATTCGATAAATTCGTGGTTTTATAACTTGATGGTGCTTCCAGCCTTTTCCTTTCCTCCGGAGAAAGTTTCGGTTCCTCAATAATATGGGGAGTGATAAAAATAAGCAAATCTATCTTTGTCGGTTTTTTCTCGGTGCGCTTGAAAAGATAGCCCAGAACAGGGATATCTCCTAAGAGAGGAACTTTATAAACATTATCTACTAGTTTTTCACTGCGTAAACCTCCAATTACAATTGTCTCACCTTCCTTGACCCGCACATTAGTATCGGCCTCCCGGGTATTGATCCTCTTCACCTTAAGACCGGTACTGCCGGTAACGTCTTCACCCAGAGAGGTTACTTCCGGATGGATAAGCATATTTACCCATCCATCCGCGCAGAGATGAGGAACAACTCTTAAACTTATTCCAATTGGCTCATAACGGTCAAAAGACTCGGTGATATAAGTTGTTGGAGGAGTGCCGGTAACTTCTGTTTTTAAAATAGGATACCTTTCTCCAACCAGAATTATTGCTTCATGACCATCCAGAGTCATAATCTTGGGATTGGAAAGAACATTTGCTTTTTTCTTTTCTTCTAAAGCCCGAATCTCTACCTTTAATTTTTCTCCGATGGTGCGATCGTAAATAAGGGTTACTCCACTAGTTATGCTTGGTGTCCCCGTGGTAAGATCAAGGTCAACTCCGCCTTTTGAACCTTTCTGATAACCAAGTCCGGTAGTATGCCACTGGATCCCAATGTCTCTTACCGCCTCACTATTTACCTCCACTATCATCGCCTCAATAAGAATCTGATTTGGTTTAATATCTAAGTTAGCAATCAATTTCTTGATCCTTTACATAACTTCGGAAGTATCGGTAACGACCAAAATTGTTGGTCTCTTCTCTTGCTCTGAGATTATCCGAACCTTTTTACCCATTTCCTTTTCTGCCGTGGAAACTCCTCCCATCTCCCAGCCACCTTGAATCATCCGGCTTAGAACTTTTACGCTGCCGCGGGAAGATAGTTCCTTGACCAGAATCTCTTTAATCTCCTCTGCTCCTACATATTCAAGTCGGAATATTTCGGTAATCAGAGGTTCAGCCACAAAAGATTTCTTTTCTCTTTCCTTAATCTCGGACAAGGTAGTTACCAGGATGATATTGCCAATCCTCTCATAACCAAAGCCATTTATCGATAAAATAGAATGAAGAGCATTCTCCAAACTAACATTGCAAAGATGAACGGTAACTGTGCCTTCAACCTCCTTTCCGGCAATAATATTAAGATTATTCTGCTCGGCTAAGATTCTTAAAACATTCCTGATATCGGCATCCTTGAAGTTCAGGGAGATAGTATCCCTGTTCAAGGATGGTAAATTTCGCTCCTCTGATTTTGTTTTTTCTGGTGGCATTCCTTCTTTTATCGGAGGAGAAAGGGCAAGTAATGGGGCATAGACATACCCCAGAGCAGAACTTTCATCGCCTCTGCTTTCATCTAATTTAAAGACGGCATACCAATTATTTTTAAGGAAGTTTACCTTCACCTTTTGGCCTGGTTCCAACCGGCCTACGATAGCCGACTTTGATATTCGTTTTGCCCGAATATTAACTACGTCATCCGGTTTGCAGATGGCATAACGTATTTCGCCCCGAGATTCTGCAAAGATTGAAAAAGCGCCAAAGAGTACAATCAAAACTACTAAAATTCCAGTTTTTCTCATCATTTCTTTTTCAAAAAAAGCTGATATTTCTTACCGTCTTTTTCTAAAACAACCTTATTTTCAGTGATTTCCAGTACCATATAACCGTCAATAATATCCCCGGTTTTTACAATATAGTCATCAATTAAGGCTAAAAGTTTCTTCTCTTTCCAGACAATGCCTGAAAGAGAAAAGGAGAACTCTCTTAAAATGCTTTTCTTTTCCTCCTCCTTCTCCGCAGAAAGAAGGAAAGGGTCTCTTTTCCAATTTTGATTCCAGCGGGCTAATTGCATTTCCCAAACCTCTTTGCTGGCCTGCTTTTTTTCCGGAACTTCAGCTGATTTTTCGTCCTTGCTCACAGAAATCTCTTTCTTAACCGTTTTTCTTTCTTCAGGATGTTTTTTTATCTTCTTAAAACCAGTACTGAGGGCAATGACGAGAATGAAAATAAGCCCTATAGTTATTATAAGCTCTCTTTGTTCTTTCGTCAATTTATTCTCCCTTATTCTTTAGCAAGAGCATAGGAACTCATCAGAAGATGAATCTTCAAACTGGGAAGAAGATTCTCCTTTTTCTCAATCACCAGATCATCAATGGTAAAGGTGATGGGTAATTCCTCAATACTCTTCAAATAAGAAGTTAAAAGCTGATAAGGTGATTCAATATCAATTTCAACCGGAAATCTCCTCAGTTTTGAGCCGATTTTCTCGCTCTTGCCAACTGGCTCAATAGCCACGATGGTAATACCTAATCTTTTAGATTCATTAACCAAACTCTGAATAACTTCCGGAAGATTCTCTTCTTCCGGCACTTTTTCCTGCAGAGAAATAAATTCCTTCTCCAATTCTTTTCCCCTCTTTTTTACTGAAGACACCATTGAGGTCTTGGCTTCACTCTCCTTTAGGCTGTTGGTTATGGTTTTTAACTCATTTTGAAGTTTTCCTAATCTTTTGCTCTGGGGTTGGTAGAAAAAAGTATAAAAGGCAATCAGCAAACCGCTGCAAACCACCATCATCCCAATTGTTTTTTTATTACTACCCATTTTCATATTACACCAATTTGACGTCAAAGATAGATCCCCCTCTCCTCTATCCTCCCCCTCAAGGGGGGAGGAGATAGGTGGGGGTGTATCTTAATCACTGTAATCATTCTTTCTAATTATCACTGATTACAGAGATTTTTAACAGCGATTACGGTGATTAAAGATTTGGTTTTCATCATTCTTTCTAATAGACTAACTGCAAGGTCAATTCAAAAGATGCTTCCGGCTTTGAACTCTCTCCGCTCTTTCTGACCGAGACTAATCTCACCTTCTCAAAAAAGGGAGAATTCTCCAGAGCCACCAGAAACTTAGAGAGACTTAAATTCATTGTAGAGTAAGAAGCAAATACTCTGCCCTCCATCCGCATCCCTTGAGGTTCAACATTCGGTAAGAGACTAATATCGCTTAAGACCATATCATCAGGGAGAAGTAGACTGATTTCTTTAAGGATACCCGGGAAAAATGGTCGCTTCGAAATCGCTTCTTCTAAAAGAGCCTTCCTCTGATTTATTTTGCTCTGCAAGGATTCAAACTCTCTTAGCTCATTTAAGGCAGGCTCCAGAGAGGAAAGAGAAAGTTTATTCCTGGCTAAAAGGTTTAAACACTGCCTTTTTTTAAGCATAAGATTGCCGGAGAAAAGGAGAAGAACAAGAAAAATCAAGGAAAAACCAAGAATAAAGAAGGCTTTAGCGATATTGAGTTTTTCCCTGACTTTAAATTCTATAGGTAAAAGGTTAATTTTTGGCTTCTTTTCTAAAGCAAGACCGATAGCCAGGGTAAGTTCAGGACTAATTTTTTCTAAAACTCCTTTCTGAGTAGGGGTTAAATGCTTAATTGCGACCTCTTTCAAAGAATCAAACCTTTCCGTCTTTATCCCCAAACTTTGAGTAAGAAAATGAGGCAGTTCTTTTAATTTGGAACTGCCTCCGGAAAGAAGAATCCGGTTAATTTTGGTGATATTGAAGGCCTGGTGAAAGTAACCTAAAGAACGCTTGATTTCATTGGCTAATCGCTCCAAGACCGGCCTGATTAAAGCCGAGATTTGGCTACCGGGTATCCCGTTAAACTCCTTTTCAAGTTCCTTGGGGATTCCCACCTCTTTCTTCAGTTCCTCGGCTTTGGCGAAGTCCAGGTTTACCTTCCCCTCCTTAGTAACAAAATTCTTCACCAATACCTCGGTGATATTATCCCCGGCAGTAGTGATTTCCCGAGTAAATTGCAATTTCTTTCCTCTAAAGATATTAATAATCGTTAACTTAGCTCCAATATCAATTAAAACCATTACCTCATCATCCTGAATATCCTTTCTCGAACAAACCAGATTTTCTAAGGCATAGCCGGGGATATTCATCCCTGCAGGAGAAAAGCCGCTGGTCTCAATAATCCTGATTTTAGTTTTAACCAATCCTCCGGAGGCAGCTACAGCCATAACCCCTAATTTATTCTGAGAAGAGTTTCCCTCCTGGATATAGAAATCAATAAGAGCGGTCCCCGCCTCAAAGGGAAGGGTTCTCCCAAGCTCTAACTTAATCGTGCCCTCTAAGTCTTTCCTGGACATTTTAGGAAGAAGGAGGGAGCTAGCGTTAAGCTCATAACCGGAAAGAGCCGTAAAAACTTTTCTTTGACCTAATTTTGCATCCTTGCTCATTTTTTTGATTGAATTAATAATGAAATTATCAAGGTCGGCTTTGCCCCGCTGTGAATAAGGAATTTCCTGATAGGCAAAATTAACCAGAGTTATTTTTTTCCCGGTGACTTTTAATTGAACAATTTTGATATTGCTAGTTCCAATATCCAGCCCTAAAACTCTCTTTTTCCCTAAAAGATTCATCTTTTCCCAAATCTTACTATATTCTCCTTAATTATGTATTTCTTTTTTAAACCAGCATCTTTTTTTAACTTTTCTAAATCTTCTATGACAGTCTTAGTAAAACCTAACGTAAATTTCACAGATTTTTAAGAAATTTTTTCAGGTTCTTAACTTCCTTGATTTTCCCCTCTCGAGCATCCTGTAACCCCTTTTGGATGCGCTTTAAAACCCTAGGGTTTTGGTAGATCCATAATTCTTTACTGGGGATGTTTGTCATCGGTCTTAACAAAATATCTCCTTCATTCCCTAAAAGAATTTCTAAAGCATCAATTTTCATATGATTTAACGGTGACTCTTTCATAACTTTATTCTTCAAGGTTATTCGTTTTTTAGAATCCAAAAACCCAACTCCTACCGATTTAAATTTTTCTTTAACAAGTTGTTCATTTTCTCTATGTGCACTCATGTTTTTCACCCCCAAATAAAGTATACGCTATTGTGGGAAATTTGTCAAGTGGGAATTGGGGAAATTCTATCCCAGGGCAAGCTATTTGATTTAGCTGATAGATTTTCTATAAATCTCCAAGAATTCGCTTGGTGAAACTACCTGCATGCCTTGTTGTTTCTTTACCGGGTAATGCTTTAGATTTCCTGTTATCAAATATTGGGCTTTGCCTCCAAGTGCTACTTCTAAGAAAGGTTCATCATCTGGGTCTGACAATCTCTTAGCAAGAGGCTTCCCTGTAGTTATGTGGCCGCAGGCTTCTATTTGTTTAAGTAAGTCTTCCACATGCGCTTGATCGAAAGGAAATTTTTGACGGGTTAGAACATTTTGATACTCAGAAAGAATACGCGCATCGTAACAAAGCTCCAGGAGTCCAGAAGCGACCATCCTGATAATTTCGCCTGGTGGGCCAAAAGGGGAAAGTAGTCCAGACACTACTACATTTGTATCTAAAACCACTTTCATCTTGCTTGCCGTTCCTCTCGTGCGGCAGAGATTTCTTTGTTAATCTCTTTCAAACTCATACGGTCAGCACCTGCTTCTACAGAGCGTTTTTGCATATAATTTACTGCTTCCATTGCTCGCAGGCGACGAATTATGGTAAGAGATTCTTCTATTCTATCTGGAGAAGTAGCGGTCAAAATAGCAATGGGTTTTCCGTTGGAAGTAAGCACCATTTCCTTTTCTTTAGGAAGCTCCCGCTGAATCCTGGCCGCTTTACTACGTAGATCTCTTATAGTTATAAATCGCATCTTCTTCTCCTCCTTTTTCTGTTACCTCATAGTATACACTATTGTCACCCATTTGTCAATCTTCCGTATTGAATCATCTAAAATGTAACCCTACAGTAATCGTTAAATCATATATAATGTAACCCTAAAAAGGGAGGGTTACATTATGGATATAGGTGCAAGGATGCAGTACTTAAAGAGTATTTATCAGAGATACCAAAGATCAACGCGCAGAGAAAAAAGAGAAATTCTTAATGAATTCTCTAAGGTCTGTAAATATAACCGGAAATATGCCATACGAATATTAAATGGGCCAGCCCCTGATACAAGAAAAAATAAACCAAAAAGAGAGCGAGAAAAGATCTATGGCCATAGGGTTATATCTATCTTAGAAGCCATCTGGTCTGCATCGGATTATCTCTGCTCTCAAAGACTTAAAGCTGCTCTCCCTTTGTGGATTCCTCGGGTAAAAGAGCGCTTTGCTATAACTGCTAAACTGAAGCGGCAACTTCTTTCTATCAGCCCGGCTACTATTGACCGTAGATTAAGTCTTAAGAGAGGTAGAATCAAGAAGAAGATTTATGGTACCACCCGACCCGGAACTCTTCTTAAACATCAAATACCGATTAAAACAGACAACTGGGATGTCCATACTCCGGGATTCTTAGAGGTTGACCTGGTCAGTCACAGTGGTGCATCGGCCGAAGGTAACTTTATCCATTCGCTCAATTGCACAGATATACATACAACCTGGACCGAAACAAGAGCGGTGATGGGTAGAGGCCAGACGATGACTCTCAAAGCATTTGAAGATATCAAAGAGCAACTTCCCTTCCCTTTAAAAGGGATTGATTCTGATAATGATGGGGCATTTATAAATTATCATCTCAAAGCATTCTGCGATAGACATAAGATCCAATTTACCCGTGGCAGACCTTACAAAAAGGACGATAATGCACACATAGAACAGAAAAACTGGACCCATGTAAGAAGAATATTCGGCTACTTTAGATACGATACAGAAGAGGTTCTGGAGTTAATAAATGACCTCTATTCTAATGAACTCAAATGGTTTACGAACTTCTTTCAGCCATCTGTAAAACTGGTTAAGAAAATTCGTATCGGCTCTAAACTCAAAAGGATTTATAATGAACCTAAAACACCTTTCCAGAGAGTTTGCGAGTGTAAAGAGGCCGATTCTGAGAAGATTGCACAACTCAAAAAACTTTTCCGCTCTTTAGATCCCTTTGAGTTAAGTCAGACAATAGAGAAAAAATTAACCAAGATACAGAGTCTGGCAACTAAAATAACAAAATTTCAAAGAACTTATTTACCTAAATATTCTGAAGAAAAAACTGCTCTTTATCCACTTAACTCATGGTTACATTCTTAAATGATTTGACAGGTTTAATTATACCGTTTCTCTTTACAATGTTTAGAAAAGTAGTTAAAATAGGAAAGGGATTTTAAGTTATAGTATTGGAGGCAAGAGTATAAATGTTTAAGCTACCTGAAGATACCTACAAAAGATATACGAAGTTTTTAAGGAAAAAAGAGTATAAGAGGGCATATCGATGCCTTGAAAGTCTCCTCCACCAGTTTCCTGATGACATTACCTTGCTTTGCAATATCGTTGAGCTTTCAGTTATTCTATGGAATCATCCAGAAAAGGGCAGAAAGTGGCTTATTAAGCTGGCGAATATTCGCTCCCTGTGGCCTGACTACCTGGCACTCAGTAAAGTAGAAGCACAACTCGGTAATATCACTCGGGCAAAGAAATATTTGAATAAAGCCAAAGAGTTACAGAAAACACAAAGATCTGTTAATCTACCCGGGGTAACTCCTAAAAAGTTATTTGATGAAACTGAACACTTAATACAATACAAGGAATGGGATAAGGAATGGAATGCCGTTGCAAAACCTGAAGCTCCGACTAAAATTGAGAGTTCTGCAACCAGGGTACCGAAAGAAAAGAAAGATGTAAGTCAGGTTTCGAAAGACCGGGATAAAAAAATAGAAATCAAAAGTAAACCAGAAATTAAAATCCCAACCCAAAAGATTCAGTTCCCTACTTACAGTATCCCTGTAAAAATAGAGTCTGTTAAGGATGAAGCCCTTTCATCCTTTGTTAAGTCTGGAATCTCCCCTTTAAAAGAAATTCAGATGTTGATTGATTATACTCATCTCACAATTCAAAGCGGTTTTGATGAACTTCTCTGTTTGAATACATTAAGTGGCGTGGAAAAATACTGGTATCAGATTGAGACCGTAAAAAAGGTACTCAAACGTTTTTATGGAAGGACGTTATTATGCGATGAGGTAGGGCTTGGTAAAACCATAGAGACGGGAATGCTGATCAAGGAATATCTCATGCGGGGTATGGTCAGAAATATCCTCATTCTCACTCCTGCATCCCTCGTTTCTCAGTGGAAAGAGGAAATGCTGACAAAATTTGGCATTGAATTCACAACTACCGACGACTTTGAATTTACTAAAAACCCGGCAAATTTCTGGAAACAGCGATTTATTATTGCATCCCTTAATACCGCTAAGAGCAACAGGAATATGCCTATCGTGACCGAACGTTTTTATGACCTTGTGGTAATTGACGAGGCACATCATCTCATAAACAGGAGAACCCTCTCCTGGAAACTGGTTAACCGGATAAAGAAAAGATTTATCTTCCTTCTTACCGCAACACCAGTTCAAAACAATCTTATCGAACTATTTAATCTGATTACCCTTTTGAAGCCCGGACAGTTTAAAACTGAGAAAAACTTTAGACAGGAGTACGTAACCAAGGGAAACCTCAAGAAACCGGTAAACAAGGAGCGGATGCAGGAGCTTTTACGGGATGTATTGATACGTAATACAAGGAGCGCAATCGATCTCAAATTACCTAAAAGGTATGCCACTACAGTGAGACTTGAGCCTACAGAGCTTGAGCAAGAGGTTTATACCAGAGTTACCGAATACTTAAAGAGCCTTAATCTCAAAAAGCCCATAATTAATCTGATTTTAAGAGAAGCTGAGAGCAGTCCCTTTGCTCTTAAGAGCAGCCTCCTTACCCTGAGTCCAGGAGATGAGGTAAAAGATATTATCAATACAATTGATAACCTTGGTGATATTAGCAAAGGTAGAGCGTTGATCGATATCCTCTTGAAAAACCCAGACGAAAAGAAAATCATTTTCACGCAGTTTACCAAGAGTATGAACTATGTTATAGACCTCCTCGGAAGGCACAGAATACCCCATTCTACCTTCAGGGGAAATATGTCTACACGGGAAAAGGATATTGCCATTGCACGGTTCAAAAACGAAGTCCCTGTCCTTGTCTCAACAGAATTAGGTGGTGAAGGGAAAAATCTACAGTTTTGCAATACCATTATAAACTTTGATTTGCCCTGGAACCCCATGAGAATTGAGCAGAGGATAGGCAGGCTCCATAGAATTGGGCAAACCAGAGATGTATTTATTTTTAACCTCTCGGTAAAGGATACCATTGAAGATTATATCATTGACATCCTTGACAATAAGATAAATATGTTCGAGATGGTTATCGGAGAGATAGAACCCATCCTTGGATATTTAGGGGAGGCTGTGGAGTTTGATGATATCATCATGGGAATCTGGCTTAAGAGTGGTGACAGGAAGCGTCTGAAACAGAGTTTTGAGCAATTAGGAGATGAACTTATCACCGCAAAACAGAAATACCTTGAATCTAAAACCTTTGATAATGAATTATTCGGAGAGGATTATGAGATATAGGGAACTCATTAAAAGGGTAAGTAATGAGCAGGATAT
>Ga0210053_1003906_pt1 | contig 11820 bp, 10 predicted proteins | sample CryGeymeta201512_FD_185467 | JGI IMG/M metagenome (GOLD analysis project Ga0210053, IMG submission 185467) | Groundwater microbial communities from Crystal Geyser aquifers in Utah, USA - Crystal Geyser metaG 2015-12 (SPAdes) (version 2) | ecosystem: Environmental > Aquatic > Deep subsurface >... | reverse complement strand
GACCACGCGGGCACCATAACGCTTGGAGGCCTCATAGATCTCGGCTGCATCGCGTACCGGGGTGTGCTCGGTGACGATGAAAACCACCTTGATGCCGTTGCCCAGCGCCTCAAGGGCGGCGTCCTTCACCGAGGAAGGGGGGACATAAACCAAGGCTGCGTTGATGGAGGGGTCAGCTGCGACCGCCTCTTTGACGGTGTTGTAGACCGGAACGTTGGGCTCCACGGTCTGGCCGCCACGACCGGGGGTCACCCCCGCTGCTACGAAACCGGAATAGAGTTCTTCGGACTCGCGGATGACCTGGCTCGCCTCGCGACCGGTCGCCCCGATCACGACGAGGCGGGTGTTCTTATTAAGAATGCTGGTGCCCTTCATCGGATGATCCCCCTCAATTCGCCGAAGCATCCGGCTGATAGCCGGTGTGTTCCACGAGTAGGTCGCGCAGGATGACCGGCGCTTCGGTCAGCGGCAGTTCGGAGTCAAAAATCCGACCCTTGATGCCGTTACGGGCAAAACATTCACCCAGCAAGCGCAGACCTTTTTCGGCCTCGGGACCACCGCGACGCACCACCCAGATCAGGTCGCGGTCGAGCTTGCCCTCTTTGGCCAGATCATCAATGGCGTTGACCAGACCCTCGCCGAGGGTGACGTCGATGCGGGTATTGTTGGCGGTACCACCGCAAACCAAGACCCCTTTAATGCCGGGCTTGGAGAGGATGATGCGGCCGATTTTGTACATCTTCTCGGCAGGGGGGTTGCCGCCGATATCGGTGAAGTTTGCCGGACGCAAACCCACGTCATAGCAGGTCTCAATAGTCACCGCCGAACCGCCGCCACCGAAGGTCATCATGGCGATGTCGCCGCCCATGTCTTCGGGCTCGACGTAGGAACCGGCCTTGCCCCGGTGATCGTCTCGGTCGATCTGCACCGCATCGATCTCGCGCTGGGTCGGGTCGCGCATATAGGCCGAACGTTCCCCGAAGTATTTTTGAGGGGGGACGCTGGCGTCGTCATCCAGGGTTACCACGGCATCGAGGGCGCGAATGGTCAGCGCCGACTCCACCTCGCCGGTTTTGCGGTTCTTCTTCTGCACCCGCACGACCGCTAGGGGGTTGATCTCCAGCAGGCGGGATTCACTCTCCCAGAAGGCCTTGTAGATCTTGGAGATGGTCAGGGAGGCTTCGCGCAACAAATCGCCGAAATTCTCGGTAAACCCGATCTCCACCAGCATGTCGCGCACCTGGTAGGCGGGCAACTCGGGTTGGGCGGCCAAGGGGAACACCTTGATGTTGGCCGGATCGATCTCTTCCACATCCATGCCGCCCTGCATCGACAGGGTCACCACGGGGCCGCGATTGGCGGTGGAGTAGGTAAACGAGCAGTACATTTCGGCAACGATGTCGGCTTTTTCACACACCATGATGGCAACCGGCTTTTCGCCGTACACCAGCATGTTCATGATGCGCTCGACCTCGGCATTGGCCTGGGCGCCGTCTTTAACAACCTTAACCGCCCCCGCCTTGCCGCGTTTGCCGACCAACACCATCGCCTTGACCACGGCGCCGCCGCGTTCGTCGGCGAACTTGGCCACATCGTCCCCAGGCTGCGTCACCACAATGTACGCCGGGTGGGGAACCCCGTGCGGCTTGTAGATGTGGGACAGCGCTTCGTGCTCGTAAAGATTCACGGCCGAACTCCTGAACCATTCGAAATATGAAAAAGAAACGTACGCTTTGTGTTTGCCAAGCCGGTTGCATCCGTGCTCTGACACCACCCCTTGACCCGCTCCCGAGTGAAGGTTGAATTTTCCGTGATGGCTGTCAAGAGAAGTCGGAAGATTAAGAACCGACCTGGGGTTGTCAAGGGAAAGCAATGGTCCGAACCCCCCAAAAAAGCGTACTTTTTTAGCGATTATCGTTGGAGCGAATCGATGAACGAATTGACCTTAACCTTGCCCCTTTGGCTCGACGGAACGCGGGTCATCCCCGATCCCGAGCGCACCCTCACTGTCGCCTCGCCGTGGGACGGATCCATCCTGGGAGAGGTGGCCCTTGGGGATGTTTCGACCCTGAACGCCGCAGTTGCGTCGGCACATGCCGCGTTTCAAAGCTGGTCGCGCGCGCCCAACGACGTGCGTCGCTCTATTTTGGAGCGGGTTCGTCGCGGGTTGGAGGTTCGGCTTCACGATTTGGCCCGTTGTATCGCCTTGGAGGCAGGCAAACCGATTTCAGACGCTGAAGCCGAGGTGACCCGGTCAATTCAGGTTGTGAGGGTTGCCGGTGAGGAGGCCGGGCGCATGGAGGGGCAGTGGCTCGACCTTGATTGGACCGAGGCGGGCAGGGGACGCCAGGGATTGGTGGCCAGTTTCCCGCGTGGCGTGGTCGCCGCCATCACCCCTTTCAACTTTCCGTTGAATTTGGTGCTGCACAAGGTGGCCCCCGCGCTGGCCTGCGGCGCGACCTGCGTGGTCAAGCCGAGTCCCCGCACCCCGATGACGGCACTGATGCTGGGGGAGATCCTGCACGAGGCGGGCCTCCCCCCAGGTGTAGTGAATGTGGTCACCTGCCCCAACGAAAGTGTCCAACATCTGGTCGCCCATCCCCTGGTTAGGGTGGTCTCGTTTACAGGCTCCCCCGCCATCGGTTGGGCGATGAAGGGTCAACTCCCCACCAAAGAGGTTCTGCTCGAGCTGGGGGGCAATGCCGGATTGCTGATCGACGAAGGAAGCGACCTGGAACAAGCCGCACGACGCGCCGTTTTGGGCGCTTTTGCCAATGCGGGCCAAGTCTGTATCTCGTTACAACGTATCTATGTTGTGGGCCAAGCCTATGAGCGGTTTGTGGCGTTGCTTGCCGAAAATACCCGGGCGCTTGCGATAGGTGATCCCTTGGATCCTCACACCCAGATCGGTCCGATGATTTCGGTGGAGGCTGCCCGGCAGGCCGGGGCGTGGATTGCCGAAGCGGTCGCGGCGGGTGCACGGTTGGTATGCGGCGGCACCCGCGATGGCGCGCTGCTTGCTCCCGCCGTTCTGACGGGGACCGACGCTTCGTTAAACGTGGTATGCAAAGAGGTCTTCGCCCCCATCGTTTCGGTCATCCCCGTGCCCGATTTCGATACGGGGTTAGCCGCCATCAACGACAGCCCCTTCGGACTTCAAGCGGGTGTGTTCACCGATTCGGTCGAGCGGCTGATGCGGGCTTGGCGGCAGCTTGAGGTGGGGGGGGTGATCCACAACGACATCCCCACCTTTCGGGTCGACCACATGCCCTATGGCGGCAGCAAACGCAGCGGCAACACCCGTGAAGGGCTGCGTTACACCATGGAGGCTTTTACCGAATCGCGGCTTTTGGTGCTTCAGGCGAGGCTGCGTGACACTGTGTGATTGCGGTCGCGTTGCTGAATCCTGGGGCCGCTATGCTCCAACTTCACTTGGTTTTTCATTGGCTTGGGCTGGCTTTTTCGCTAGCCTTCCGCCTTCTTGTCCGCCCGATGTTGTGCTCGGCGGAATATGCGGTAGACGGGACGAACCCATGATTCGGCAAAAAACCTTAAAAAACAGCATGCGCGCCTCCGGCATCGGTCTTCATTCGGGCCGGAAGGTGAACCTGACCCTGCGCCCCGCCCCCGTGAACACCGGAGTGGTGTTTCGCCGAGTCGATCTTCCCGGCGCGCCCTTGATTCCCGCCCGTGCCGACCATGTGGTCGACACCATGCTTTGCACCGTGCTGGGCAACGAACATGGCCGGGTCGGCACGGTTGAGCATTTGATGAGCGCCTTGGCCGGACTGCAGATTGATAACGTTTTCATCGACATCGATGGGGATGAGGTGCCGATCATGGACGGATCGAGTGCCCCATTCGTTTTTCTGATTCAGTGTGCCGGAATCGAGGAGCAAAAAGCGCCGCGCCTGTTCATCAAAATCAAGAAGCCCTTCCAAGTCGAGGCCGAGGGCAAGGTCGCCTCGTTCCTTCCGGGGGAGGGGTTCTCTATCCGCTTTGCCATCGATTTCAACCACCCGATGCTGCGTAACCAGACGGCCCAAGTCCGTTTGAACGAGACCAGTTTTATTCGTGAGGTCAGCCGAGCACGCACCTTCGGGTTTCTGAAAGAGGTTGAGACCTTGCAATCGATGGGTCTGGCCCAGGGAGGCAGCCTCGATAACGCCATCGTCATTGATGATTACCGCATCGTAAACGAGGGGGGACTGCGTTATCCCGACGAATTCGTGCGGCACAAGATTCTCGATTCGGTGGGCGATCTGTACCTGTTGGGTCATCCAGTCATCGGGGTCTTCGAGGCGGAACGCTCTGGTCACGCCTTGAACAATCGTCTGCTGCGCGGATTGCTGGCCGACGAAAGCGCCTATGATCTGGTTCAGGTTCCCAAAGAGGTTGGGACATCTACTCCGGCAAAGACTGAAACCGCGCTCCACCCCCAAACGATTTGATGGAGGCGGTCCACGGACGGACCCCCCTTCCTGCCTGACCGCCGCACCCCACAATGCCCCCCCTCAACATCGTCACCTTTGAGCACAACGGCCAAACCATTGCCGTGGAGCCTGGCACGCGCTTGATCGCCGCAGCCCGCCAAGCGGGAATTTTCATCACTTCGGACTGCGGCGGGGCTGGGGAATGCGGCAAGTGCTTTGTCACGATCCGCGATGCCGAAGCACCCACCCCTCTTGACCTACGCCATGTTCCCCCTGATCGTCTTGTCGACGGGGCCAGGCTCTCTTGCCAGTACATCGTGCGGCGCGATTGCTCGGTCTACATTCCCCCCGGCAAACGGAGGTTGAACCGTTTTGACTGACGCGGTGGTTTTAATCATCGGTAACGAGATCCTGGCCGGCTACACCCAAGACACCAACAGCGCCTTCCTGGCCCGCGCCCTGCGCGCCAGGGGTGTGCGATTGCTTGAAGTCCGCACCATCGCCGACGTGCGTCAGACCATCGTCGATGCTGTACGTGTGGCGGCGGCGCGGGTGGGGGAGGGGGGGTGGGTTTTCACCTGCGGCGGCATCGGCCCGACCCCCGACGACCTGACTCGTCAGTCGGTGGCCGAGGCTTTTGGGCGACCGCTGGTGCGCTTTGCCGAAGCGGTACGGATGATGGAGATGTATCGCGGGGGACCGGTCTCTGAGATGGCCCAGAAGATGGCCGATCTACCCGAGGGGAGCCTGCTTCTGGCCAACCCCACCGGCGGGGCGCCGGGATTTCAAATCGAGCGGGTGGTGGTCCTCCCTGGCATTCCCCAGGCGATGGAGGCCATTGTTCAGCCTGTTCTCGACAGCATTCAGGCACCGACGATCCACACCCAAGAACGGCTGACCCGCCTGTTTGAATCGGTGTTGACCCCCGCATTCGAAGACTTTGTCGCGAGCTACCCCGAACTCGATTTGGGATCCTACCCGCAGACCAAGGGGGTAAAGGGAACCTTGATTCGGGTTAGCGCCACCGACGCTTTGCGTTTGCAGCAGGGGTGGGATTGGTTGATGGCCCAGGTCGACGCCCTTGAGGGCTCCTCAGCCGCCGACGCCTGCTGAGGTTGCCGCCATCTGGCGATGATCGCGCATGATGGTTTGCCGCTGGACGAACACCATCAGCACTACCGCCATCACCGCCCCCGACATCACAAACGTACGTTCCCCCAACCCTGCGAACATCATCCCCCCCAAGACCGGCCCAACCACGCGACCCAAAGCGCTGAGAGACTGAAACAGCCCCAGCATCGTCCCCTGATGGTCGGGATCGCTGTTGAGCGAAACCAGGGCCGAAAAGGTTGGATTCACCAGGCCCATGCCAAAAGCGATGGGGATCAAAAGCAGGTACAGCGCCGTTTGGTTATGCCACAGCGACAACAAGCTCAGACCCGCAGTCATCAGTGCCAACCCAATCCGCGCCGCCTTTTTTTCACCCCATTTGGGGACCACCCGCCGCACCATCCCCCCCTGAACCAGCACAATCAACACACCGACGTAGGCAAACACCCACCCGGCGTCCGCCATGGTCCAACCGAACTTCGCCTCGCCCCAGAGCGGCAAAACCACCTCGAAGGCGGCAAAAGCGGCGATCACCAGGAAGATCATGCCGCTCAAGGCCAACACCGCCGGATATCGCATCGCCTCTTTCCAAGGGGCCAAACTTAGGGGGTGGATCCACGCCTTGGCGGTCGGCAAACCATGTACTCGGGTTTCTGCCAAGAAGAACAGGGCAAAAATCAGGTTCACAGCGCTTAACACTGCGGCGGTCAACGGCGCGGCGGCAATGCCGCCCCACTGGGAAAGTACCCCACCCAGTGCCGGACCCATGACAAAACCGAGGCCGAAGGCCGCGCCGATCATTCCCATCCCCGCAGCCCGTTTTTCGGGGGGGGTAATGTCGGCCACGATGGCCTGGGCGGTGGCGATGTTGGCCCCCATCACGCCGGCCACTGCCCGGCTCACAAAGAGCACCATCAACGATTCGGCCCAGCCGTAGACGGCATACGAAATCGCCGATCCTGCCAGGCCGATCAACAACACCGGTCGCCGCCCCCACCGATCCGACATCCGCCCCCAGAGCGGCATGAACAAAAACTGCATCAGGGAGTAAATCCCCATCAACCAACCGATCTGGACGGGAGTGGCCAAGAAGCGAGGGTCGCTTGCATACAGCGGCATGAGGGGCAGCACCATGCCGAAACCGATCAGATCGAGCATCACGGTGACAAACACGATGCCCAAACTTGCTTTGCGTTTCATTCAATACTCCGCTGTTTGGCGGGGGAGGGGCGGGGAGGATACGCAGGCTAAAATCCGATCACAACACTCGGGTATCATCGGGCCCCGAATTTCACGGCGGACCACCGGGGTAGGAACATCCCGGTACGCTCGCGATAGGGGCCATAGGTTTGCCCGAACCGCTGCATCAGGCGGCGCTCCTCGAAGAGGGCCCCAACCACGAGATAGAGGGAAATCATGGTGGCCGAAACCAGCTGATCGGCCTCCAGAGGTCGGCCCCAAACCAGAACCAAACCGGCGGTGTACAGGGGGTGACGAATCCAGCGTAGCGCCCCCTCTTCAACAAACCGATCAGGTACATTCAGATTGCGGGCCCGCCACTGCTTGGTTCCGGCAAAGTGGCTCAGGTCGTAACGTCTCAAGGTATCGAGGAACAAGACGAGGGCGGCCACATCGGCGATCATCACCGCCCAACCCCAGGGGGGGGACCAGGGATCCCAAGCCCTCGGGGTCGGGGTGAAGTATTCCAGCCCCAACAGGGCCGCCACCGCCACGGTCGAAACCCCATTGAAAATCAAGCGATAGGCCGGCGCCCAGCGCGGTGCATGGAGCACCATCCACCGTTTGGGACCGTTTCCGGCCGCCCAGGAATGGGACAACCCAAAGGCCAGCCAGCCTGCCACCAGACCGATTTCATGACCCAGCATAACCATCCCCCACAAGCGTTCGATGCGGCCTCTGCCTTACTGGCTTGGTACGACCGGGGTCACCGCGATCTGCCATGGCGGCATACACGCGACCCCTATGCCATCTGGGTTTCAGAAATCATGTTGCAGCAGACCCAGGTTGCCACGGTCCTGGATCGATTTCCCCGTTTTATGGCCCGGTTTCCCATCGTGAATGCCTTGGCCGCAGCCGACGAGGATGCGGTTTTGCACGAGTGGGCGGGTCTGGGGTATTACCGCCGAGCGCGACTGCTCCACCGGGCGGCTGGGGAGATCGTCCGCACCTGGGGCGGTTCGTTCCCAGACTCGGTGGCAGCACTTTCTTCGCTCCCCGGAGTGGGGCGTTCGACGGCGGGCGCCATTGCCGCCATCGCCTTCGCTCTGCCGGCCCCAATTCTCGACGGAAACGTGCGCCGGGTACTGACCCGGCAGCTTGATCTCGATCTTCCTGCCGACCGAGGGCGTGGGCTCGACCTGCTGTGGCGTGAGGCGCAGGCCCGAACCTCGGTGGAGAGACCAGGCGATTACACCCAGGCGATTATGGAGTTGGGAGCCACCCTCTGTTTGCCCCGCCAGCCCCGCTGCATCGATTGCCCCTGGTGTTCCAGTTGCCTGGCGCTGCTGCGCCAAACCATCCTTCAACGTCCAGTACGTGGCAGCGCCCAAAAGGTGCAAGAGGAGGTTTGGCATCTGCTCCTTGCCGAACGCGATGAGGGGGTGATTCTGACCAAACGACCGGCTCATGGTATCTGGGGTAGCCTCTGGTCGCTGCCGGTGCAAAACGATCCGCCCCTTCCCCCTTTCGAGATTCTCGGAACCATCTCCCATCGCCTGACCCATCGTCTGCTCACGCTAATCCCCTATCGGGTCGAGGATGCCCCCGGTACCCTCATCCCTTGGGGGGAGGTATTGTCCCTCGGGCTGCCACAACCGGTCGGCCGATTGCTGCGCCGTCATTTTCCCCATCGTTTTAGCCCATCCCACCCGGCGGAATCTTCATGAGTGATTGGCTTTACCTGACCCTGGCTTTGGCGCTTGTAGCGGCCAACGCCTTTTTTGTGGCGGCTGAGTTCGCCATGGTCTCCACCGGTCTTGCCACCATTGAAACCCGGATTGCCGATGGGGTGCGTCTGGCTCGGGTGGTGCAGTACCTCAAATTCAGGCTTGATGAGGCGTTGGCCGCCTGCCAACTGGGGATCACCTTTGCCTCGTTGGGGCTGGGCTGGGTGGGGGAACCGGCGATGGGGCATCTGCTGGCCGAACCGCTTCAGCGCTTGGGCTACGCAGAATCGACCACCCACACCATCGGTTTTTTACTCGCCTTCGGCCTGATTTCTGGGGTGCACATCGTGGTGGGAGAACAGGCACCCAAGGTTTTTTCGATCCGCTTTGCCGCCCGTACCGCCGAGATCGTCGCCCTGCCTCTGTTGGCCTTCATTTACCTGATTTACCCCTTCATTCGGCTGCTCAGCATCACCACCACCCTGGTCCTGCGCCCGTTTGGGTTTAAGCCGGGGGTTCACTCGGCCCACATCCATTCCACCGATGAATTGCAGCTGTTGATTGAACAAAGCGCCGACATCGGCCACCTGCCCCAAGAGGAACACCGGGTGATCGCAGGCGCCCTCGAAATGGGCTCGATCACGGTTCAAGAGATCATGGTCGCCCGCCCCGATGTCACCTACCTGACCACCGACATGAGCTGCGAGGCGGTTTCAAAAACCATCCGCACCCATTGGCATGCCCGCTATCCCCTGTTCGACCTTGAGGAACGGGCGGTTGGGGTAGTCGCCACCCGCGATTGGATCAAAGGGGGGGAGCAGGGGGAGGATCTGGCCGCCTTGATCGACCAGGCCCCTTTGTTGATCCCTGAAACCCTGCCGGTCGACGAGGTGATGCGCACCATGCAAAAGGCCAGCGCCACGATGGCGATTGTCATCGACGAATATGGCGATTGGACCGGCTTGGTCACCTGGCGCGACCTGTTCGAATACTTCACTGGGGTCCAGGCCGACGAGGAGGAGGAGGAGGGGCCCTCCCTCACCGAGCTGGGACAGGGGGTGTGGGAGGCGGCCGGATGGGTGGCTCTTCGGGATGTGGAGCGGGCACTCGATTGGGAGGTTGAGGCCCTACAGGCCAACACCGTGGGGGGGGCGATCATGGAGCGGCTTGGCCGGATTCCCCTGGCTGGGGATGTGGTCGAATTTGCCCCGTATCGTTTCACCGTCTTGCGGATGGATCACCTCCGGGTCGACCGCCTGCGCATCGAACGACTGCCTGAGGAATCCTGATCGTGATGCCCTTTACCCCCAAGGACCCCTTCGATCTTTTGCCTCAAATCTCTGAACGGGTGCAGCGCCGTCATCCCTTCTCGGTGATGGCCCTGCTCTCCCCCCTGCATCCAGCCGACATCGCTCGGATCATCGCCGACCTCGACGCCGATGACCGGGCCTGGGTCGTCGAGATTCTGCCCGACGAAACCCGGGGCGAGGTGCTGCTGGAGCTGGCCGAGGGGCAACGGGAAGACCTGCTCGAAGATATGAGCGAGGCTTCGATTTCGGGCGCCTTGGTCCACCTGGATTCGGACGACGCCGCCGACCTTCTTCAAGAACTCGACGACGATCTTGCCCAGAAGATTGTCTCTGAGATGGATGCCGCCGACCGGCGCGAGGTCGAGCATCTGCTCGGCTACGCCGAAGACACTGCGGGCGGATTGATGCAGGTCGAACTGTTCAAGGTGCGCGAGGACTGGCCCCCCGAAAAGGTGATGGAGGTCTTTCGCCGCTTTGGTCGTCAGGTCGACCGCATCCACACCATCTTTTTGGTCGACGACGATAACCACCTGAAGGGCAAGCTGTCGTTTCGACAATTGATTCTGGCCGAACCGGGACGACCCGTTCTCGAATTCGCCGATGTCGACCCGGTGCGGGTTCTGCCCGAGGTTGACCAGGAGGAGGTCGCCCGCCTGTTCGAGAAATACGATTTGGTCAGTCTCCCGGTGGTCGACGCGACGGGTCACCTGATTGGACGGATCACCTCGGACGACATCTTCGACGTCATCACCGAGGAGGCGAGCGAAGACATCTACCGTCTGGGCGGCGTCGAGGGGGACGATCTTGAAGACGCGGTGTTGCCGACGGCGGCCCGACGCGGTGCCTGGCTTTTTCTGAACCTGATTACCGCGATCAGCGCCTCATACGTCATTTCTCTGTTCGAGGCGACCTTGGCCCAGGTGGTGGCGCTGGCGATCTTGATGCCGATTGTCGCCTCGATGGGGGGCAACGCCGGGACTCAAACCCTGACCGTCATTGTGCGCGGCTTGGCGCTGGGCAGGATCACCCCCCGCAATGCCATGCCGTTGGTCGTCAAACAGGTGGGAGTGGGGATGGTCAACGGGCTGGCCTTTGCCCTGGTGCTGGGTGTGGTGGCCAGCTGGTGGTTCCCCGACCTGGGCAGCCGCTTGGGGGTGGTGATTGGACTTGCGATGATGATCAATCTGTTGGTCGCTGGGCTGGCCGGAAGTCTGATCCCGCTGGCGCTGAAAAAGATGAACATCGACCCGGCACTTGCTTCGGGCATTCTGCTCACGACCCTGACCGACGTCATCGGGTTCTTCGCCTTTTTGGGACTGGCCCAGACGATGTTGCTTGGGTCGTGAGCAATCGCTAACTTTCGACGTGTTTGGATTGTTTTCAAACCATTGTAAAATAAAGAAAATATTAGAATCGTCGCGTTTTGAGGGGCTCAAAATCTTTTCTGAAGGGGTCAGCTCGGTCCAATCGAGCCGATAGGGGGTAGTTCCAGGACCGCCTTGACCCGAGAAACCCGCTCCCACTGCCGAGAATGCTCTACCAGATGTTGGGCCTGGGTTTGGGCCTGTTCGATGGTCCAAGTCGGGTTGACCCTCAGGTGCAGATCGATCTCCACCTCTCCCCCGAGGTAGTGCAGCGTCACATCCACCACCTCAAGACCGTCGATCGATACCATGGCGGCAAACCGGCTTTTGTATTCCTCGCGGCTGGGGAGGATCGCCACCCCGACCACATCTTCTTCAGGATCGATGTGGACCATCACGTCGCTCACAGTGGGGACCTTCTGCACGATGGTCCGTCGCACCCGCTCGGCGATCTGATGCCCCTCCGAAACGCTGATGCGGTCCGGCACTTGAACATGCACATCGACCAACACCTCGCTGCCCAAGCGGCGGGCCTTGAACATGTGCAAGTCGACCACCCCAGCAACCTCGGCGATCTCACGTTTGATCTCTTGGCGTAGCCCCTTCTCGACGCTGGCGTCGGTCAGATCGCGAAACCCCTGAAGTCCGATGGATCCCCCAACGTGAACCACAATCCCCCCCACCACCACACCGGCGA
>Ga0210053_1003894_pt1 | contig 11844 bp, 6 predicted proteins | sample CryGeymeta201512_FD_185467 | JGI IMG/M metagenome (GOLD analysis project Ga0210053, IMG submission 185467) | Groundwater microbial communities from Crystal Geyser aquifers in Utah, USA - Crystal Geyser metaG 2015-12 (SPAdes) (version 2) | ecosystem: Environmental > Aquatic > Deep subsurface >... | reverse complement strand
GGCAGGCCAGCCTCTCCGCGGATACATTTTAAAAGGTTCTGTGCTGACGGACCAAACATCAGAGGAGCTTTCACTTACCTCAAAGGTAAGAACAATATCCGTTCGGCATGTCGCGCACGGGCCATCAGGAAAAGGTATGGACAATCTGAGATAACATAGCCTATAAACAGGCAAAGCGAATATCATCCCAATCATCGTTTTATTATCCTGGGGGTAGATATCATGAAATCCATTCTGAATTCCTGTGAACCGCGCTCCGACATCATTGCCGGGACCTTCAACCCCGAAATCTTCACCGCATCCCTTGCGAGGTTTGCCGTTTCTATTCCGGCCATGGCACGGGCATCAACGCAATCTACACCGATGCAAAACAGTTTTTCAGGGAGGGGACCTATGCCACGGACGGTATGCGCATGGTCGTTTCCGAGGTGTTCAGCCGGCTTGCAGGCGATAACACAGCACCTGCCATCCACCGGCTGGAAACCGCGTTCGGCGGGGGAAAGACCCACACACTGATTGCCTGCGCCCACCTCGCACACAAGGGAAAGGAAGCCGCCTCATTTGCGGGCGATATGGTGGATGTGTCGCGCCTTCCCAACCCAGGCGACATCACCGTTGCAGCCATAGCGGGAGATGAGCTGCCCGTTCAGCAGCCCAAAGGGACACGGCTTGTTCCCTACACGCTCTGGGGTGAGATCGCTTATCAGATCGGGGGCCAAGACCTTTACCAGATGGTCGAAAACGAGGCTGCCAGCCGCGCAGCCCCAGGAAAAAGCTATTTCGAGGCGGTATTTGGGGGACGGAAAGTCCTCCTCATGATTGATGAGCTGGCCCAGTATGCGGCCCGGCTCTCAGCGGCCATGCCGGACGGGGGAAATCAGTTGGCGGCATTTCTTATGTCGCTTCACGGGTATGCCCGCACCCACTCGGGCATGGCCATCCTGCTCACTCTGGCCAGCGCGGCAGATGCCTTTGCCAACCAGACTGCCCTACTGGCAACTCTCCTATCAGACGTCACGGGAAAGGAAATCTCCAGGGACGAGGCGCTGGGCATCGGTCAGCAGGCCCTTAAAGGAGTTGGGAGCGTGGTTGCGCGGGATGCTACCGCGGTCGTCCCCGTGCAAGCCGCAGAGATATCTCGTGTCCTTGCCAAGCGGCTCTTTGATCGCATTGACCCATCGGCCGCAGGCGACACCGCCAGGGCCTATGAAGCGCTCTACCGGAAAAACGCATCGCTGCTTCCAGACGACGCCACCAGGGCGGAATTCGTGGACCGCATGACAGCCCATTACCCCTTCCATCCCACGCTGGTTGATTTTCTGAACAACAAACTGGCCGCATCCGAGGATTTTCAGGGTACCCGCGGGGTCTTGCGTGTGCTGGCCCTGACCGTACGGAACATCTGGAAGAAGCGGGTTGAGGTGCCCATGATCCATGCCTGCCATATAGATCTGCGGGATGCACGGACGGTGAACGAGATGGTGGCGCGGACTGGCGGTGGCGATCTCCTGCCGGTTTTGAACGCCGATGTGGGAGGCGTGGATACCGAACGGATCGAAGGGGGCCGCAGCAACGCAGAACTGGCAGACCGCCGCAATCCACATCCGGAGGGGTGGCCCATGCACGAATACGCATGGAAGACCATCTTCCTTCACAGCCTGGTTGGCCGGGAACAGGGTCTGGAGTCAAATATCTTCGGGCTCACCGAACAGGAAGCCCTCTTTCAGGTGGCCTTTCCCGGCCTGACGCCTCCCCAGATCGCCGAGGCCCTTAAGGAGACCAAGAACAGCGCCTTTTATCTGCGCCTCCAGCAGGGCCGCTATTATGCCAGTCTGGATCCGTCAGTCAATATTGCCCTGGCAAAGATCCGCCGCTCCCTGACTAATGAGGAAATCGAGGACCTCCTGGACGTAAAGGCCCGAAAGGTGGTCAGCTCCAGCGTCAAAACCTTTCATGTGGTGCATGATGTGACCCTGCCGGAGCATATTCCGGACAACAAGGGAATGCCTGTCCTGGCATTGATCGCACTGGGCACGGGGGAGGTAAACGTGGAGGATCTTGTCACGACTGCCGGGCCCAACCGACCTCGCATGGAACAAAATCTGGTTCTGGTGCTAGTGCCTGAGACAGTAGCCTCCAGGGCCGAGGCGGCCAGCCAGTCGTCCCTTTTCGGCGGTACGTCCTCCCCTGCTGAGGACGCCAGGAAAAGGCTCCTGGACCTGGGGCGCACGGTACTGGCAATGAACCGCCTCAAGACCAGCCCGCAGAATTACGGCATCAATCCCAAAAAGCTTGAAGACGAAGGTTTCAGACAGCGATTTAGCGAGCGGGACAAGGCCTTGGAAACCACCGTGACCGAGGCATACAGAAGGCTATGGTACCCGGCATCTGACGGCAGAATCGCCTTCAATGAAATCCGCACGGCAGGCGGCGAAGGGGGCGTCTCAGTTCTCGAACAGATCCGGAAGACCCTCCTGAATGAAGGAGAGCTGGTGACAGCCGATCATTGCACCCTGTCCGGCCTGACCAACCTCAAGGAGCTTTTCTTCAAGCGGGGCGATACCATCCCGGTTCAGAAGCTCAGGGAGAACTTCGCCCGCCTCCGCACCTGGCCTATACTGGAGGAACCCGCCCTCTTGGAGCAGATCGTTCGGGAAGGGGTGCGCAAAGGTATTTGGTGCCTCTTCCGCATGGGGAGCGACGAGAGCACAACAACCTCGGAGTTCTACGATCGGGAAAAGGGGGAACTCCCCTTTGAGCTTGATCTGACCAGAGACTATTCCATCGTTACCTCCGACGGGGCGCGAAAGAGAGGGTGGGCCACTGATAAAGGCCCGGATCTAACCAAGGTTGAACTATATGTGAACCAGGTGGCGGGCGCACAGCAGATTGTCAAAGTAAAGCATATAGCCGAATCCATCAAGAACCAATGGGGCGAGGTGCCGGCCAAGACCCTCAATCAGGCGATTGCCAGACTGGTACAGGCTGAACGACTCATGACTTACAGGGGCACAGTGGATCAGGAAAAGAAGCCCGACCTTATTACCGGAACCAAGGCCTCCTTTTACACCGCGGCTCTTGATGACGTCATAGTGACCCCTAAAAAGGCCGCGGAAAAAGGGTGGGTAGCCGCGCCAAAGCAAGGTTTCAGACTGGAGGGAAGAAAGGGAGCAGAGATACTCTTCCCCATGCTCCGAAAGATCGGCTCTTTTTACGAGCGCGGCGCTAGCACCGCCATTGACAGCCTCGATCTGGTTGAATTGAAACTTCCCCACGGCGGGACCCTTCGGATCTCCGTGATGGATGCGCCGCCCCGGTCCATGAAAGACCTGGCAGAGCTTTTTGAGACGGTAGGAGGTCTTGCGACCATGGGCGATAACACCGAGGCATATCTGACAGTCAAGGAAAAAGGTAATGATTGTCCTTTCATGGCTGAACTTGAGAAGGATAAAGAGAGGAAGGATCAGGGGAGATCATGACCGAAAACAAGAAGTCATCCAAAACCGATGAAGCCCGCCATCTCAAGCGGGTCAAAAAGGGGCTATCGAAGGCCCCCTGGGTCCTCAGGATCACGGAACATGGGGACAGGCCCGTGCCGGTGATGATTGTAAAGGAGCGTATCCTTCCCGAGCAGCGGGACGACGCCGAAGATCTGGTGGCCCCCCGGTCCGTGCTCAGGGAACGGGGGATTCTGTATGGACCGGCCCAGGTGCGCTCCCTCCCGGTGATCCGCACCATCCTGACGCGCGTCTGCGACAAGGCCGGCATCCCTCTCGAACTTCACCGGTTTCTTCAGGGCAAACGGATTGCCTATCGCGGGAACCTTCCTCTGGATGATGAAGCGGGGTGCAAGCTGGCCCTGCTTTTCAAATTGCAGGAAAAGATAAAAGAAATGGACCGGGTGGAACTGATCGCCCGCCGGGTGGACCGATTTACCCGGGAGGAGGCTGCCTACTGGCACTCCCGCATCACCAGCTTCGGAGACGCCGCCAACCGATGGGCCGCAGCCGGCATGAAGACCATGCTGGCCGGACAGCCCCGCGACCCCAATGTCGGGCTTATGCTGGAAGAGCTGAGGCGGAAATATTAGCAAGGCAACTGGATGTGAAGGGGAAGGATAAGAAGACAGATTCCGGGGGATTTCAATTTGAAACTGCCCTTAAGAGCAACGATTGCCAAGGAAAAAATTACTGACTATCTTCTTAAATGGCAACCGGACAACGATAAGTCAAAATTCCTGGGATTGGCAGGCTATACGCCCAATCACGGGAAGAGGCTTGTAAACGATATTCGCACCCAGATCTTGCCGGGTGACGCGGCACTCCTTAGAAAGACAGCTTATGGAGACCTTTTTAGAATTCGCGGCGAGCTTATCGGCCCCAATGGCGTTACGCTTCGTGTTGTCACCATCTGGATGAAGGAGCATGTGTCCCGGGAGACTAAATTTATTACTCTATTCCCGGATAGGGAGGCATAAAAATGGGCTATCAATTATTTACACGCGTATCTCTGGCAGAAAATTTCCCTGAGTACGGTCTTCAGAAAGGAGATCTGGCCACCATTGTTGATCGGCATGAGGGGGGGCCGGGTCAGGAGACCGGCTATTCACTGGAAGTATTCAATGCGGTCGGGAATACCATTGCCTTCCTTGTAGTGGAAGAGTCCAAGATTTTCCCCGTCCACGCGAATGAGATTCTTCAAGTTCGACGGTTTGACAACGTTTCCGCGCTGTAGCCCGTAGGTTGGGTAGAGCGCAGCGAAACCCAACAAAGTCGTTTAACACACCACAGGAGACCCCATGAACCAACCCATTGAAAACGACCTGCGCCTCATCGAGGCCGGTTTTCCCTGCCACCAGGTGGGCGCGGAGACCCAGCGGGAACGGGGGGCGAGCAGCGCCCTGCCCCCTCTCTACTTTCTCCACGTCTGGTGGGCCCGGCGGCCCCTGACCCCGAGCCGGGCCGCGATCCTCGCCTCCCTCCTCCCCGCTAACACGGACCCGGACTGGTTCCTCCGCCAGCTCGGCATTGAAAAGCGCGTGGTGGAGATCAATGAGGTGCAGTGGACCCTCACCGGAAAGATCCTGGACAGGATCGAAAAGGATGAGACCGGGGCCGAGGTGCTGCGGGTGGATGAGCGGGTGTTGAAACTGTTACAAAAGGAAGCAAAACGCCGAGAGAAAAACCGGAAAATTTTAGACAGACTCAAGAGTGCTGATCCATCCATCGCGAATGATCCTATAGCACATCGCTGGTCCTTGGATCTGCAGGAAATCTCCCCACAATGGCCGAACATAGGCGAAGAGTTGCCGGTGATCAGGGCAGCCGCGGACCCAGCCCATATCAATGCCTGTATAGCCTTTGCCAAATCTCAAAGGGTAACCGCCGTTTTGAATGGGGCGATCAAGTTTGATCCAGAAGATCTCTATGGATATTCAAGGGCCTTTGCAAATCCCCCGGAACCCACGAATACGCCTCTGACAATACTGGACCCAACAGCCGGCGGCGGATCAATCCCCTTTGAGGCCCTCAGACTCGGGCACAGGGTAATCGCCAATGAGCTAAATCCAGTTGCTTCTGTGATTCTGCATGCCACGCTGGAATACCCAAAACGGTTCGGCGTGGATCTTGCCGACGATATTGCTTTTTGGGGAGAGCAACTTCTCGAGACCATTTCACAAGAGATGAAAGATGTAACCCCTTTTTCTGCCCTTCCCACACAGGAGAAGGGAAATCTTCAGGCTCATTGCCAAAAGTGTCCAGAAATCGTATCCCAATTCAATGTGCCAGAATACGATCAGACCGGAATCCTCTTCTGCCGCCAAGTGACCTGCCCCAGTTGCGGGGGCGAGGCGCCGCTATTAAATACCTGCTGGCTGAGCAAGGATGCGGGGAAGCAGTGGGGGGTGAAGATAGTAACCGATGGGAAAGCAAAGAATGGGAAGGTGCGGTTTGAAACTTATCGGATTTCGGGCGGAAAAGGGCCAAGGGGGGAAGACCCGGATTTTGCCACGGTGAACCGGGGCATTGGGCAGTGCATCCACTGCCGGCAGGCCATTGACGCCGACGAGATCAAGGCCCAGGCCCGGGGGGAGTCGCCCGTTGGAACATGGCAGGATCGTCTCTATTGCGTGGTGGCCGTGCGGTTTCAACCCAAACTGGACAAGAAGGGGAACCCGCAGCGCTACAAGAGCGGCGACAAGGCAGGGGAGATCAAGACCGAGAAAGTCCGGTTTTTCCGGCCCCCCAACAAACAGGACCTCGATGCCCTGAAGGCTGCTGAAAAACAACTCATGGCCAACTGGGACCGATGGGATGCGCAAGGACTCATTCCCACCGAACGTATCCCCCTGGCCCACAAAACCAAAGAACCGCTCCGAGTAGGCATGAACCGCTGGTGCGACATGTTTACCCCGAGGCAGCTTCTGGGCCACCTGACCCTGGTGGAAACGCTCAACCAGATCAAGCCAAGGATCATGGCGGAATTGGGGGAGGACCGGGGGCGGGCCGTGGTGACCTATCTGCAGTTCGCAATTGATAAGGGGCTGGATTATAACAGTCGGCAGACAAGGTGGCACTACGGCCGTGGTGTTGTAATCAATACCTTTGGACGGCATGATTACTCGATCAAATGGACGTTTGGAGAAATGATATTTTCCGGACCTAACTCAGGCGCCGCATGGGGATTGAATCAGATACTCGATGCCTACAAAGGGATGGCGGAGTTGCTTGACGGGTCGCAAAAGGCGTTGAAATCGGCTCCGACAATCACGAACCGCACTGCCGCGAACTTACCGCAGATAAAAGATGGAATCGTGGATCTCATTTGCATGGATCCGCCTTATTACAACAATGTTCAGTATGCAGAGCTTTCCGACTATTTCTACGTATGGCAGAGACGGACCCTGCAGGATATCTATCCCGATTATTTCAACCGCCGCCTGACCAACAAGCAGGATGAGGCTGTTGCCAATCCGGATCGGGATGGCGGTGCAAGAGGGGCCAAGGAAGCTTACGAGCGAATGATGGGGGGAATTTTCAAGGAATGTCGAAGAGTCGTCAAAGACCATGGCATGCTGACTCTGATGTTTACACACAAGAGTCAGGATGCCTGGGAAACCCTCACCCGGTCCCTGATTGAGAATGGATGGAACATCACCGCTTCCTTTCCCGTGGAATCCGAAACGCAGCAGGGAATTCACACGAAAGAGACAGCCTCTGCCATCAGCTCCATCTTCCTCTCCTGCCGCAAACGCCTCAAGGAATCCTCCGAACCTGCCACCTGGTTGGGATTTGGTGGGAAGGGGGTCCAGCAGAGGATCCGGAATGCGGTTGCCGTGGGTCTAAGGGAATTTGCGCCGCTCAGGCTCAACGCGGTAGATGAGATGGTGGCCGGTTATGGCCGGGCGCTCAGGGTGCTCTCGGAGCATTGGCCTGTGCTGGACGGAGATGAGGAGGTGGGTCCGGTGCGGGCCATGAACGAGGCCAGCCGTGTGGTGGCGGAAAACCAGATCCGGCGCATTACCGGGGGCCGCCTGCAGGTAGAAGAACTCGCTCCCGAGGCAGCCATGGCATTGACCCTCTATGGTATTTATGGCCTTGCCGAATTCCCCTATGACGAGGCATTGAACCTGTCGCGGTCGTTAAACATCTCGCTTGAAAATAAATCCGGCGGATATACAGCAGACGGGCGGTTTATCGGCATCAATACAGCCGCGGGGTCGGGTAGGGCCAGTGTAAAGGCAAAGGCCGAGGAAGCCGGGTTTTATGCGCCCCTCGTGCGAACGGGGTCGATTCTCCGCCTGGCAAGGCCGGATGAGCGCAGCACGCGGAGGCTGGAACATCCGCAGACCGAGTGGGACCTGCTTCAGGGGCTTGTCATGGCCTATCGAAAGGGGGATGTTCCGGTGGCAAGGGGGTATCTTTCCCGATACGGGGAGGGACGGGAAGAGCGCGTCCTCAATCTGCTTGCGGTCTGGGCCGCGGACATGCCCGATGAAAAGCTGCGCAAAGAGGCCCAGGCCATGGTCTTTGGTCTGCTGTAACTCCGCATGGCTTTCTTACGCGATATTGACAAAAACCCAACAAGAGCCCATCACGACACACTGAAATCGTAACATCTCAATAATTGTGGGCAAACCAGAAATATCCCCGGGAAAACAGTCCCCCCGATTTATTGACAAGATACGCAAAATAATAAATTGACACGCGTAACCCAAGGGGTTACGATCTGGTAATGATCAAATCATTCAAACATAAGGGGTTAGAAGGCCTTTACTATGCTGGTACGAGGAAAGGCATAAATCCAGAACATGGGCCTAAACTTGCGAGGATTCTTGATCGGCTCAATGCAGCAGACAGTCTAAGGGATATGAATTATCCAGGTTCAAGTTTCCATGGTTTGAGTGGAGAGAGGAAAGGCCAATATTCCGTAAAAGTTTCGGGAAATTGGCGTGTTATTTTTGAGTTCGTCGATGGCGACGCATATGGGGTTGATTATGACGACTATCATTAGGGAGGCGGCATATGGGTATAATTAAACGGCAACCAACGCACCCAGGCGATATTTTGAGGGAAGATTACCTGAAACCGCTGTCCATGACCATTCAGGATATGGCTTCTACCTTGGGAGTTTCAAGGAAGACACTATCCAAGATTATTAACGGCAGGGGTTCTATCACGCCCGACATGGCACTGAGACTTTCCAGGGCCTTCAATACAACGCCTGAACTCTGGCTGAACCTTCAGAGAAATTACGATCTGTGGCGCGCCGCCCACGATTCAACGTCATGGAAGACCGTTGAACCGGTTTTTCGGACAACCGTTTCGAATCATGCATAGATTCATGGCGTAACATTGGGTTTCGCTGCGCTCTACCCAACCTACGGATGGGGATTGAAGTGGTTGTGTTTATGCGTAACATTCGTTTGATTCGTGGTCGAGAATGAAGAGCTTCAAAAGCAGAGAGTGGCAGTACGCGTACAAGACCTCCGCCCCTGGGCCGGGCAACAGGGCCGTGGATATTTTGCACGATTTCTACATTCCGGCCCTGAGCCTGAGCGTGAATTACGACCGGGTGGCCGGATATTTCCGATCTTCCTCCCTGGCTGCGGCATCCCAGGGGTTCTCGGCATTCACGGCATCGGCGGGCCGCATGCGGCTGATCACCGGGGCCGACCTGGAAGAGGAGGATGTGCAGGCCATTCTGGCCGGAAACGAAGACCTCATGGCGAGGCGGCTCGACCAGGCATTGGGTCCGGAGGAGATATGGCCTGAAGCGGTGGTGAGAGGCGTCGAACTCCTCTCGTGGATGGTGGCCCAGGGGCATCTGGAGGTGCGGGTGGCCTTTCGCGTTCATGGAAGGACCGGCACGCCCATGACCTATGGCGACACCCGGGACGGATATGTACATGAGAAGTGGGCCGTTTTTACTGACGAAGAGAAAAACCGCCTCTATATTGCCGGGTCCCTCAATGAATCCAGAACCGCGCTGGTGCTAAATGCGGAAAATATTGACGTGCACGGAGACTGGTGGAACGAGCTGGAAAGGCGGAGGGCCGATGATGCGGAGCAGGCATTTGAATCCCTGTGGCAGGATGAAAATCCCCATCTGCGGGTTCTGCCTCTTCCCGAGGCGGTCCGGCAGCGTCTGATCCGGATCGGGGAAGGCGCCCAGATCCCTCTTGAGATTGACGGGGCTACTGCGATCAGGCCCCTGGTGGACCCGCCCTCGGCCCTGGAACGGCTCAAATCAGCCCTCATCAAGGACGGCCCCCGTCTTCCGGGAGGGCGATTTGTGGGCATGGAGACCGCGCCGGTCAGGCCCTGGCCCCATCAGGCAGTGGTGGCCCGCCGGCTGGTGGAGACCTGGCCCTACAGCTATCTCCTCTGCGATGAAGTGGGGCTTGGAAAAACCATCGAGGCGGGCCTGGCCATTCGTTCCCTCTATCTTGCGGGACTGGTCAAACGCGTGCTCATCGCGCCCCCGGCCAGTCTGACCCGGCAGTGGCATCGCGAAATGGCGTCCAAGTTTTTTCTCCCCTTTGCCCGGCTTGTCTCCGGGACACCCGTCAAATACGAAACCCTTTTTCCTTTTGAAAAAACCGAATACCCCCCGGGGCTTTACGATCCCGACCTCTGCATTGTTTCCACGGGGCTTTTGAGCCGGAAGGAACGTCTGGTGGAACTTCAGAAGGGGGCGCCCTTCGACATTGCCCTGATAGACGAAGCCCATTATGCCCGACGAAAAAACCCATCCAACGGGACCAGGGCCTGGCCGCGGTTTGGCAATCTCTACACTGCCATAGAAGATCATCTTCGGCCCAGGACACGGTGCCTCTGGATGGCCACGGCCACGCCTATGCAATTAGACTGGGTGGAGGTCTTTGATCTGCTTAGGCTGACCGGACGGGTGGGCCCGTTTCAGTTAGATCCGTCCCTCACATGGTCCTATTACCACGCCTTGAGCGCCTTGGTGAGTCAACAGCCCATTAGGCCGGAGGAATGGGAGATGCTGCGACGATCCATCCTCTCGCTGGAACGTCACGACCCGTTTCTGTGGCGATACCTTAACGAGGCCGTCATCTACGGCATTGTCAAACCGATGGCAAGGCAGTGGCTTGAACAGGGGAGGATTCCGGTGGGGACGGATCGGAACCATATCCGCCGACTCATTTTTTCAGCGGCCCCACTTTCCCGTGTCATGCTGAGGCACACCAGGCCGCTTCTGGAACTTTACCAGGAAAAAGGCCTTTTGTGCGATACCCTGGCCAGACGGGAAATTCTGCCCATGCCAGTCATCGTCATGACGCCCCTTGAAAAAAAGGCCTACGATGAATTGGAGGTCTATTGCGTGGATCTTAGCGCGAAAATCGCATCCTGCGCCGATGGGAAAAAGGCCCCCACGAGCCTCGGGTTCCTCCTCAGTTTTCTCAGACTCCGTTTTGCATCGAGCCTCTTTGCCATCCGGGAGACCCTTCGAAGAAGACTGGAAAGGGTCTCTGCCACCCTGGAGCATCACCAGGTATGCGAGGGGAAGGATCTGGATCTGCAGGAGCCAGACTTCTTTGAGGAAGAGGAGTATGAAGCGGATGAGCAGATACTGGAATCGCTCCTCAAAAACCGCACCACCGAGGACCTTCTCTGGGAAAGGAAGCGCCTCGAATCCATGCTCCTCACTCTGAATGACCTGACGGGCATGCCGTCTAAAATGAAGGAACTCCTCACAGTGCTCAATACGCGCCGCCTTTCCGGGGGAAGAATAAAGCAGACAGTTGTGTTCACACGCTTTTACGACACGCTTCAGGACATAGTCCAGCGGCTTCGCAGCATCAACCCCTCCCTTCTGATCGGGACCTATTCTGGACGGGGCGGCCAGTTTATGGACCCCAGAACTAGGCGGCTCCGAGGCGTGGAACGGGATGAGATCAAACATCGGTTCCTGCGGGAAGAGATTGACATCCTTGTATGTACGGATGCCGCTGCAGAAGGCCTCAACCTTCAGACGGCCGACCTTTTGATCAACTATGACCTTCCCTGGAACCCCATGAAGGTGGAGCAGCGGATCGGCCGAATAGACCGCATCGGACAGAAGCACGAGCGCATCTATGTGCTCAACCTCTGCTATCTCAATTCTGCCGAGCAAATCGTGTATGACCGCCTTCTTAAACGCCTGGCCCAGACAGGCGACATCGTGGGCTTGCAGCAGGTTTCCCTCCTGCCGGTAACCGAGGAGGAGTTCAATGACCTGGCTTCCGGCATCTTGAGCCCGGAAGAACTGGAGAAACGCGCGAGGGAACGGATTCTCTTTCAGAAGCGCCGGACCCAGAGCATGGAGATCCCGGCT
>Ga0210053_1003890_pt1 | contig 11857 bp, 10 predicted proteins | sample CryGeymeta201512_FD_185467 | JGI IMG/M metagenome (GOLD analysis project Ga0210053, IMG submission 185467) | Groundwater microbial communities from Crystal Geyser aquifers in Utah, USA - Crystal Geyser metaG 2015-12 (SPAdes) (version 2) | ecosystem: Environmental > Aquatic > Deep subsurface >... | reverse complement strand
GCCGACGGTACTTAAAGGAGTTTGCCGAAATTCACAGTGTCCGACGACTTCAGTAGCTAATTGTCAATGCTCACCCGTTACTTGTAAATTAAGACCGCTGTGTTTGGACGATCTTAAAAATCCTTGTAAAATGCCAGAGCCTGTAGAAGGTTGGTGTCCAAAACCAACTATCGTAAAATGTACTCCACGGTTGAAGTGTATGGATATGACGCCACCCTGTAATCCAATAGTTATTCCGGGGACAGTCTTTTGTCCAAAACCAACATCAACACCAAAACCAACACCAACACCAACTCTGTTTTCTTGTCAGAAAATTTTAGGTGACGCAGATTGTAAGGATGGGATTAATCTTGTTGACTTTGAAATATGGAGAAAAGAATTTACCAAAGAATTGGCCACCAAAACCGCTGATTTTAATAAAGATACTAAAATTAGCTTGGCCGACTTTGAGATTTGGAGAAGTAGTTATTATAAATAAATCTATGAAAAAAATTAAATTATTCGTAATTGCAGTCGTAATAATTGCCGGAAGCCTGTTTATGTGGCAGTACGTCAATAATTTTCTTTCCAAATCAAGAGCGGCCGTTGATAGGGTCGATCTTACCTTATCTCCTAAAAGTGAAACCCTTAAGGTAGGCGAAGAAAAAACTATTGTTTTATTAATTAAGCCACAGTTGGTTGATGGAGATAAAAAGATTTCCGGCATTGACTTAACCATTGCTACCGAAGGGAATATCTCGATTTTGGGATTGACGCCACCGGCGCCTTTTCCTTTAGGGAGTAATACTAATTTAAAAGGTGCCCAACTAATCAACGATGTTAAAGAAAAACAAGCTCGGATTGCCTATGTATATACAAATCCGTCAAACGAACTTTCCTCAGTCTTACAGATACAGTTGCGGATCAAAGGAACAGCTCCCGGCAGCGGTAAATTAGTGATTAATAAGGAAAAAACTGAAATTGCCGGTATTGCTATAGGTAATATCTTTGAATTAGGATTGGTTGATGAGACAAGTTATTCAGTTAGTGGTCAAGCCGGGCCTTCGGTCACCCTGCAAATTTCGCCAAAAACAACCCAAAAAGAAGTCGGTGAGGCGTTTCCTTTGACTTTTCAAATAGTCAATACTCCCGAAGGCAAAGGAATTTCCGCTTTTACTATCAATTTAAGCTACGACAAAGATTTACTTGAGATTATCAGTGTAGGCGACCCTATTGATGCGGTTACCAATGGTGACAAAGATAAGTTTACTCAAGGCAAAAAGGAAATTAATCAAAATAAAGGTGAGATTATCTTAAGTTATCTTTCAACGGTTGCTCAAGATCAACTTCCTAAAAAACCCAAAATAGAGATTCAGGTAAAAGGGAAAAAAACGGGAACTGGGGAGTTTAAGATTGTTTCGGCTCAAGTTACCGGCAATATCTCCGAAAATGAGTATCAGACATCGATAGAAAATGCTTCTTATGACATTGTTTCAGACGGCGGGCCAACTAACACACCGGTGCCAACGGGTGGGACCGACGGAAATGTCAAACTTAATTTGAAACTAAAATTTCAAGGAATTTTGGGAAAGCCGGCCGATGCTTTAAATAAAATGGCGGTCAAAATAAAATTACTTAATGAATTAACAGAAACGGCAACCGATTATAAATCAGCTGATTTTACCGCTGATGATAAAGGAGTATGGTCGGGTAATACCAGTTTTAATATTGACGTCAACGCCAAATATATTTTATATGTCAAAGGCCCTTATCATATCCAGAAAAAAATCTGCGATGAAAAGCCGACCGAGACAGCTGATGGCACCTATAGTTGTATTAAAGGTAATATTTCCTTGAAAAAAGGGTATAACGATGTTTTTGATCTTACCGGCATTATTTTACTGGTTGGTGATCTGCCTGATCAAAATGGCGCGGTTGATGCTTATGATATCTCATTGGTTAGAAATAATCTGGGGAAGACAGATGAAACCAGCGTGGCCAACTCCGATGTCAACCGCGACGGAATTGTCGACACCCAAGACTACTCTTCGATAATTGCCGCTTTATCAATTAAGCAGGATGAAGAATAAAATGGAAAACAACCAATCTAATAAAAAAATTTTCATCTATCTTCTGATAATGTTTTTTGCTTTTTTTATCGGAACGAGTATTTTTTTGATTTTAAATAATAAACCCCAACCGCCGTCTGAAAAGGAAACAGCGACAGCGCCAACAGTTATTCCACCAGCCGAAGTTAAATCGACCGAAGGAGCTCTAAGTTTAATCCTTGATCAAGAAGACAAAACATCATTTCCCAAGGACAAAGAAATAACGATTAATTTAGAAGCTGATTCGATGGAGAAAAATATCTCCGGTTATGATGTTGTTATATCCTATGATCCTTTGGCTTTTGAGTTTGTTAAAGCCACCTCGCTCCTTACCGATTTTAACATTTATAGTTATAAAAAAGAAAGCTATCTGGCTTTTGTAGGAACAAAGACGCTTCAGAGCCAAGCACCATCGGTTTTTGACAAGACAAAGATTATGAGTCTAATTTTTAGGCCGCTAAAAGCCGGCCAGTTTGACTTTGTTTTAAAACCCGTCATTAACAAAGACAACACCAATTTTATTACTGATGAAACCGAAACGCTCAACCCAGCTTTAAACGAATTAAAGGTTGAAATTTATTAAAAAATGAATGAAAAATCTCTTTAAAATTTTTCTATCAATCTCTACTTTTGTTTTTGTTCTTCCCTTGATTTTGAATGTTGAAGCGGCGTCTTTGAACTTTGATAAAACTACGGTATCAGTTGCCAATAGCGGTACTTTTCAGATTAGCGTTACTGTTGATCCGGCTGGTGAAGGTATGAATGGGACTGACGTCTATGTTAGTTATGATGCCTCTGTTCTTAAAGCAACCGCTGTTTCTGCAGGGTCGCTTTTTCCCTATGTTTTTAATGATATTGCCACATCAGGAAAGGTCTATATTGCGGGCACGGTAACTGATCCAGCCAGTTCGATTTCTACCTCAGGGACAGTGGCGACGATTACTTTTCAGGGTTTAAAAGATGGAACAACGACCTTGTCTTTTGACTGTTCTACCTCCAAAATCGTTAAAGACGACACCCAAGTTACTAATATTTTAAACTGTTCCCAGAACGGCAGCTGCGCGGTGACGGTCGGTAGCGGTGGAGGCACCAATCCAACGCCGACTCCCGGGTCAGGAGGACAACTTCCCACAAGCGGAGTTATTGATAATGTGATAAAATTTGCTGTACCAGGAGTAATACTATTAATATTAGGAAGTGCGTTGAGATTAGTACTTTGATAAACAGTTAAATCTTAAATGTTAAAGGTTAAATAATTCTTAAACTGTTAAATATTAAACTAATAATATTTTTCTTGTTTAACTGTTTAATCTTTAATATTTTTTTAAGATTTAATATTTAATCTTTAAGATTTTATCTTATGAATAATCCTGTTCTAACAAAAATTTTGGCAATCATAATCGGTTTAATTATATTTGTCATTCTTGTTTTTGCTGCTTTCAAGATCTTTGGCACCAGGGCGGCTGATTTAGAGCCGGCTGACGTTGTTGTTTCCAACATTGAAAAAAATTCCGCTCAACTGTCTTGGGTGACCGGAGTGGAAACCCAAGCGGTTATTGAATACGGCACTTCGCCGACAGCCTTAAATTTTTTTGCTCCAGAAGCAACCAAAGGGAAAACCCATTCGCTTGATCTGACTTTGCTTTCACCGTCAACCACTTATTATTTTGATGTTAGAATCGGCGACAAAAAATATGACAACGGCGGCGTGCCTTGGACGTTTACAACTAAAGGAGCGGAGAAATCAGTGATGCCAACGCCCTCTCCGACTACCGGCACTCAACCAACGCCAATACAAACACTTCATATTCCCGATGGAACTGAGGGTTGCACGGAAACTGACTGCGCTAAAATTAAGGAAAAATTAGGAAAAGGTTGTTCGACCCAGGACTATTTTAAATGCCTGCGGAAGCTGACGCCAACTCCGTAGAATATACTTCTATTTGTCATTTCAAAGGAGTGAAACGACTGAGAAATCTAGCGAAGCGTAATTCTTTTTTACGCTCCCAGGAGTTTATCCCGAGCGTAGCCGAGGGAGTCGCTAGATTCCTCACTTCGTTCGGAATAACAAGAAAAGGAATTATATTATTCCTCCAGTTAAGCTAAGAGGAACAAGCAGCTTAAATATGAACATTACTGTTGGTTGAAAGATACCGTTCAACATTGACGAACCTGCGATTGGTACTATTAATAAGAGCAAAAACAACATTCCCCATCTTTCTAACCCGTACCATTCTTGAGCTTTTTCTTTTGGCAAAATTCCAGCGACGATTTTAAACCCGTCCAAAGGATGAATCGGCAGTAAATTAAAAACTCCCAGAACCAAGTTCATCTGGATCATCGGCAAAAAAATAAACATACCTATAGTGATTAAAAAATTAAGTTCAAATAATATTAACAATCTTAATAGTATAGAAAGTAATATAGCCAAGATAAAGTTTGACACCGGACCGGCAATTGAGATAAGGGCCGCGTCCTTTTGGGGATTTTTTAAGTTGTAAGGATCAAACTGAACCGGTTTGCCCCAGCCAAAGCCGAAAAGGAGTAAAAACAGCATTCCCATGTTATCAATGTGAACTCGGGGATCAAGTTTTAGGCGGCCTTGAAGCCTTGGAGTAGGATCGCCGAGATAGTCAGCCACATAGGCATGGGAAAATTCATGAATAGCAATAGCGATTAATAGAGAAATTATATAAACAGCAAAAAGAAGAGGATTGGTGAATAAATAAGATAACATATTATTGTTTTTATAACTTTAATATGATATCATAAAAAACTTATGAATACCTGTTATCATTGCGGGAAAACCGTCCTTTTCGGCCGATCACATACTCACCACCGCGGTGTTGCCGGAGGCAGGTGGAAAAAACGAGCACCGAAGACCCAAAGAATTTTTAGAGTCAACTTTGTCCGCTTGTCAATCATTGAAAACAGAAAAGAAAAACGGGTTAAGCTGTGTGCCAACTGTTTAAAAAGGGTAAGAAAAGACATGAGGGACGGGAAAAAGCCGTTTGTTCAGCTCAAATCTACTTTGACGAGTTCGCCTTCTTCTTCTTTAAAAACCGGTTGATTTTGCTCGAGAGATCTTTGGGTAAAAATTACTCCCTGCAGATGATCAATTTCGTGTTGAATTATTGTGGCCTCAAAGCCTTGGAACCACTTCTTCCTCACCCCCGGAGTGAGGTCTTGGTATTCGAGTAATATTTTTTTTGCCCGTTTGACAGGGCCCCAGATTCTGGGAATTGATAAACAGCCTTCGAGCTTAACCGGTTTACGTTTGTTTTTAGTTGAACTAGTTTTAACTAGCTTTGACGAACTTTGACTAATTTTAACTATTTTCGGGTTGATAAAGACCTTGATTTTGGCTTTTTCTGACGGTTTAATGATAAAGATAGAAAGATCAACTCCGACCTGGTTGGCTGATAACCCGACACCTTTAGGATCATTTTGGGCAAGGAGGATTTTTTCCATATCGATTAGGAGTTTTTTTATTTTGTCGTCGATTTTTTCCACCCTACGGGTAGAAGATGAAAGGATTTTGTCCGGAACTGATATGATTTTGAGCATAAGATATTATATAATTTAAACACCTCCTTGTCATTCCGAAGGAGCGGAGCGACTGAGGAATCTAGTGAACGAAGTGAACGTAATTTGACTAATAAATAATATGAAGCTATCTTTATCTATCGCCACTTATAACGAGGAGAAAAATATTCACTACCCTCTGGATAGCGCTTATGATCTGGTCGATGAGGTTGTTATTGTTGACGGCGGGTCGACGGACCGAACAGCAGAAATAGCTCAATCTTACGGCAAGAAAGTCAGAATAATCAATGTTGATAATGTAAAAATGTTTCATAAAAATAAACAAAAGGCGATCGAGGCGGCCAGAGGAGACTGGATTTTGCAGTTGGATGCGGATGAAGAGCTTAGTCCAGAATTGAAGAATGAAATCAAATTAGTGACGGGGCCTGTCTCGAGTTCATTCCCGTCGGTGCTCGCTTCGAACAATACCCCTCGACTGCCTGCCTGCCGGCAGGCAAGGCGCGCCGCCGGGACCCTTTCCTTTCGACACCCGTCACTAGTGGCATACTGGTTGCCCCGCAAAAACTGGTTTTTGACGAGATTTTTGGAAAAAGGCGGACAGTATCCAGATTATACGATTCGTCTTTACAAAAACGGCGTTGCCAAATTTCCCTGTAAAGACGTTCATGAAAATGTGGAGATAATAGATCCGAAAAATAGTTCTCGACAAGCTCGAACTATAAATAATTATCTTTCGAGCGAACGAAGTGAGTCGAGAAATATTGGCTATCTACAAAACCCTATCCTGCATTATGCCGACCCTGATTTCTCAAGGTATTTAATGCGCTGGGATCGCTACACCAGCTTGGAAGTGGAAAAGATGCCGAAAGATACCAAGCTCGGCCTTTTTAACTATATCATCTGGAAACCGAAAATTACTTTTTTGATGATGTACTTCCGCCACAAAGGCTTCATGGATGGATTTCCGGGGTTTGTCTTTGCACTGTTTTCAAGTATCAGATTCTGGGGGATTTATATTAAATGGCGGGCTAGACGCCAATCTTAAATTCCACCACTTCTCCCTCTTTCATTTCATAATCGCGTCCTACCGTTTGCACCAGTCCTTGTTCTCGGGCTTTGGTCCAGCCGCCGGTGTCAACGAATTTCTGGTAGGGGATGACGTCGGCTTTGATGAATTTTTTTTCAAAATCAGTGTGAATTGTCCCGGCCGCCTGTGGCGCCAGCCAGCCTTTTTTGATTGTCCAGGCCCGGGCCTCAATAACTCCAGCTGTCAGAAAGGAAATCAATCCCAAAATTTCATAAGCTTTTTTAATAAGACGGTTTAAACCTGATTCTTCCAGTCCAAATCCTTTTAGATATTCTTTCTGTTCCACCGGCGAAAAAGCAACGACCTCCGCCTCCATTTTAGCACAGAGATAGAGATAATTATTTGATAATGATTTAATAATTTCTTTAATTTTCTTTTTTGTTTCTTCCTGATTTTGCAGTTGCTGTTCCGAAACATTAAAGACATAAATTACCGGTTTTGAAGTTAAAAGGTTTAAAGGTTTTAAAGATAATAATTCTTCTTTGTCTAAAATTTGCTGGCGGACAGGAACTTCTTTATCCAACTGTTCTTTGATTTTTCGCACCACTTCGTAGGTGGCAAAAGCTTCTTTCGGAGCCGAAGTTCCCTTTGGCTCCTTTTGTTTATTAACAGTTTCCAGATCGGCAAGAATTAACTCTGTTTCGATCGTTTTTATATCGTCAACAGGATTTATTTTGTCAGAGACATGGACAACGTTACCATCTTCAAAGAGCCGGACGACATGAACGATTACCTCAACTTCCCGGATGTGGGAAAGAAATTTGTTACCTAATCCTTCGCCTTTTGAAGCTCCGCGGACCAGTCCGGCAATATCATAAAATTCGACAACAGCGGGAACAATTTTGGTTGTTTCAACAATTTTTGCCAGAACAGGAAGCCGTTCATCAGGCACTTCTATTATTCCTACATTTGGTTCAATCGTACAGAAGGGATAGTTAGCAACATTAGCCACCTGTTTTTTTAATAGGGCATTAAAAAGCGTTGATTTTCCGACGTTTGGTAAACCGACGATCCCAATCGAAAACTTCATAGAAGAATATTATAACAGGAAGATAATTTCTAATTATTCTAATTGTTCTAATTGACCTAATCAAGCTCCAATTTCCAAATCCCAATTAGTATTTGAGTATTGGTCATTATTTAGATCAATTAGAAATTAGATTAATTAGGTCAATTTGTTCAAGTTTTCCTTCCGTATTTTTCTTTGAATAATAAAATAATTATTACCAAAGCCAATAAACCGAGACCGGCAAATTCGAGATACTGCGGCCAGAAGATAATAGTTACAACTAGTCCGTCTGACGACGGTTGGTTAGAATTAGTTGAACTAGTTTTAACTAATTTCCATCCATTCGCCCAGTTGTTGACTAAGACGTGGGGAAGAATTTTCCCGTTGGTAATCGCAATCCAGCCGGAGTTGTATGATTGATACAAAGTTAACGTGGAATTACTATCAGTATTAATATCTTGAGTTTTTACTGAATAAGTAAAGTAATTAGGATGATTAACCTCAATTCCTTCAGTCAGATTCTCTGAGGGGTGATTTTCATAACTATTTTTTACTACTTTTATATCTGTTAACAGTCTGTATGGAATTGGATTTACACCTACATGACTGATTATATTATCACTGGTTTCTTCTCCCAAAGAATAGTTATCAAAATGCAGATTGTAACCCAAGCCGTACCTTTCTCTCGGAGGAATAATAAAATAAGAATCATCGGAAGCGGTATTAAGATAGTTTTGCGAATCGCTAGAATTATAAGCGTTGTTAAACAATGAAAAAAACAGACCTCGTCCTTTGAGATTTTGATTTTTTATTAATATTAGATAACCATATTTTTGAGACAACCAGGAAAGACTGATGTCAAAACAGTTGCTATTTCCGGTTGATATCAATTCAAGACCGGTTGGGACTATTTTTTTGTCAATTTTGCCATTTTGAAACTGATCGCAGCTTTTAAGCGGTTCATAGAGATAGCTATTATCATTGTTACTGTCATAACTGTAATAACCACCCGTTTTCGGTATAACAATTTTTATAGTTTGTTCTTCTTGAGGAGCTAAATTAACTACGGTTTCTTTATTGGTAAAATCCTTTACAAGATTGATTTTTGAGTCATTAATATAAAAACTGGGTATATTTAAGGAGGTTTTGAGCAGGTTGTTTTTATCATAATCTGTTATTTCACCGGCATCTATTTTAGGGATAATTAATTGGTCGCCATAAACTGAAGCAGGAATTTTTTCCGAAAAAACAATGAATCCGGCAGAATCTTGAGTAATTTCTAAACCATCTTCATTTTTTCCTCTTCCGGTAAACAGAGTTCTAAAAGGGTAATAGATCGAAGACAAAACGTTTTTATCATCTGTCACATAGGTTTTATACTGGGCAAAGGCCGTATCATAGTCGTTCCATTGATAAATAGGGGAGATGTTCGGTAGATTTCGATCTAGAGAAGTATATTCTTTATTAGTTGCGTTATTAAACTCATAAACATTAACGTTGCCAAACGTTCCAACCAAACTTAGATCGGGAATCTTATTTAAAAGGTCGGCTAATTTATCTTTGTCTAGTGCCTGACCCGAGACGACGTTATTATCGACGATCAACCACTTTACGTCATATTTTGTTAAAACATTCTCGGTCTGAATCGGGTCGTTAGAATAAGTCGCCTTGTAAATCTCCCAAAAATAATTTTCGCTATTTTTGTCCCAGACGTCAAAAGCCCGATCAAGGATCGGCTGTTCGATTCCATACCAGAGAAATCCTGAACCGCGGTAACCCCAGTTATAAAATTCCCAGCCGCTAGGCGAATACTGGGGAAAATTTGCGATTCGACCGTCTCCCTGGTTTTTGAAGTAATCAAAAAGATCAAAATATTCCTTTGGTATAGCTACTTTTAAGTTGGGATAAATAAAATTACCCTGCCAGACTGGTAGGACAATGATAACTTGCAATAAAAAAATTATTGTCATGAAAAAATAAATAAAAAAATCTGTCTTAAATAGTTTTTTTAATAAATTGGTTAAAGCCTGAATTCCAAAGGCAAAAAATATACTTTCAATCAAGAGCAGACTGTTGGAAAATTTAGTAAAGGGGTTGCGAAAAACCTGGTCAAAAAGAGATGATTTTCTTAATATGTCATTCAAAAATCTAAAAGGAAAAGTATTGATAGCAATCAGGGAGAAGAAAATTATAAACAAAATAATCAAGGCATAATTACTTTTTTTTCTTACGTTCGTTATTATTCCGACAATAACAACTGAAAATAAACTTAGTCCAAAAGCTACAGTCCATGGGTTATTAAAATAATTACGCCATATTTCCATCAAATAACCGTAGTTTTGTGGCGAAATCTGGTCGGTAAAGCTGAATAAAAAGCCTTTTAGTAAAAGAGTATCTATCAATCCTCCGTACTCGACATTTTTTAAATAAATATCCAGACTGTAAAGTAAGTTGGAATAAGCATTCAGTTGAGAGCCGATGTTATTTATTGAGTAGTAGAGAAAGGGCAGTATCCAAAATAGATTACATAATAATACGAGTAATATTATAGTCAATATTTTTTGCCAACTAACTTTTTTGATCAAACTAATAAGAATAACTCCAAGAAGAAAACCATAAACGATAAAAAGCGGCGGTATATAAAATTGAGCTGTTCCTAAAAGATGAATAACAATAAGAAAAAAAAGATTTTTTCTATCCGTTTTATAAGCATATCTATAAACAGAATATATCATCCACGGCATCAGGCCGTAATGAGTCATAAAAGCTTCGTAGGGAAGATAGAAAATCTGCACGGTGGCGATGTGCAATAGATAAAAAACAGCTCCAAAAAAGGAAGATATGAGGCTGATTTTATGGTCGAAGTCTTTTAGAAAGACATTTTTCAGAAGAAAAAACACTCCGAAAGGGCCGGCAAGGATCATCAATAGCGCATAAATTTTTCTGATAGTTTGAAGAGGGACAATTAGAGAGATGATGAATAAGAGTAGTTCCCGAAAAAACTCGGTGGCGTGACCATTGCCAGCAGGAAGCCCTAAACCTTGATATTCCTGCCAGGATGAGAAAAGCGACCTTTTAATATTAGCGGCAAAATTAAATTCCGGATGAAGGTTGTCCCAACCGGTAAACCAGAAGTTGCCTGAAAGATTAGTTAAATAGATGCTGATGCCAATAACAGCGATGAAAATAATAGGAAGAAGCCGGCTGAATTTTATTTTCTCCATAATCGATTCTAATTGTCTATAATATATTCTATCATTATGGAGGCTGCTTTTAATATTGTCCGCAATCAATTTGACAAGATTATCCTTGTTCTAATTGGTTGGTTTTTTACCCTGCTTTTTTTTGTTTGGGTTTTAACAAATATTGTTCGGACAAATAATTATTATCTTTGGTTTTTAACGATTCCCCTAAGTTTGGTTACTTCTATTTTTGTCGTTAAGAATTATGAATTTAATTTAGATAAAACAAGAAAGATAAATTGGCTGGCTTATAGCGTGCTTGTCTTCTTATTGATTCTGGTGTTTTTTTATTATCTTGAGCCGGTAATTCGTTACCCGTTGTCAACAGTAGGCATTCCTAACAAGGACTTGCACGACGGAATCAGTGTCTTTATTGCCGATCATGGATATGCTCCTCCCGACACAGCTAAGTTTGCCGAAAATTTTTATATTTTAAGTTCTCAGAACGGTCTTTACTTAGGTTATCCGAATCTCTTGCATTCTTTTTCTGCCTTACTGTTAAAGGCTGGCATTGGTCCTTTTCAGGCAACCTGGATAGCCGTATCAATAGGTTTGTTTTTTGCTTCTTTGGCTGTGTTTTTGCTTTCAAGGTTTATTTATCGGGACGATCTTTTTTCAGCTCTCTTAGGCGGGTTTTTTGCCATATCTAGCTTTCGTATTCCCTATGCTGGAGTTGCTTCAATTCCAATGCTTTTCTCGCTTATTTTGCTTTTGCCTTCACTACTGTTTTTTTTAGTTAGTTTAGAGTCAGAAAACAGGCAAAGATTGAATTTTATCCTTCCCTCGATCTGTATCTCTATTTTGGCGGTTTCGTACGGGGGAACCGTGTTACTGTTTTTCGGAATCTTACTGATTTTATTAATATTATTATTTTTGTTCAAACAAA